>Ga0314774_1001363_pt1 | contig 15853 bp, 15 predicted proteins | sample MetaGCBIA2018_FD_204515 | JGI IMG/M metagenome (GOLD analysis project Ga0314774, IMG submission 204515) | Cryopeg brine microbial communities from Beaufort Sea near Barrow, Alaska, United States - CBIA 2018 | ecosystem: Environmental > Aquatic > Marine > Coastal | place: USA: Alaska | collected... | reverse complement strand
AGTCGCCGGCGCCCTTCGTCTCGGCACGTGGGATCAACAAGAGTTTCGGTGGGATTCCGGCCCTGACCGACGTTTCCATCGATCTGATCCCCGGCGAAGTGCACTGTCTTGCGGGCGAAAACGGCAGCGGCAAGTCCACTCTGATCAAGATCATTTCGGGCGCAGAACGACCCGACTCGGGAGAGATCGTCATTGACGGCATCTCGCACCAGCAGATGAATACCCATGCTGCCATTCAGGGCGGCATCCAGGTCATCTACCAAGACTTTTCGCTCTTCCCTAACCTGACGGTCGCTGAGAATATCGTTCTCACCGCGGAAGTAGCCAGCGGGCGACGACTCTATTCGCCCGGTGCCATTCGTCCACGAGCGCAAGCAATTCTTCAGGAACTCGATCTTGATCTCGACCTTGATCGTGAAGTCGGAAGCCTGTCGGTTGCCGACAAACAGCTCACGGCCATCTGCCGCGCCCTCGTCAACGACGCTCAGGCGATCATCATGGACGAGCCGACGACGGCGTTGACCCACACTGAAGTGAGCCGGCTGTTCGTGCTGGTTGAGCGTCTTCGCTCCCGCGGCGTGGCCTTGATGTTCGTTTCGCACAAGCTCGAAGAGGTACTCGCCATCTCCCAACGGCTCACCATCATGCGATCCGGCCGGCAGGTCGTGAGCGGGCCGACGGCCGACTTCGACCAGCGGTCGATTTCGCACCACATGACCGGTCGCGAGGTCGACGAGTCACGCGTGGTGAGCGACCTTGATTTGTCTGCGCCGCTCGCCCTGGAAGTGACGAATCTGTCGTTGGCGGGAGCGTATCGAGACATCTCCTTCGGGTTGCGTCGCGGTGAAATTCTCGGAGTGACCGGCCTGCTCGGATCGGGCCGCACCGAGATCGCCGAGTCGCTCTTTGGAGTGACGCCCGCCGACGAAGGCGAGATTCGGATCGCGGGGGAGCCTGCCCGCATTCGCACGATCCAAGACGCTGTTGCAGCGGGCATCGGATATGTTCCGGAAGACCGACTGACACAGGGCTTGTTCCTCGAGAAATCCATTGCGGACAATATCGTCGCCGCCTCCCTCGATTCGCACCGCACTCGTTGGGGCGCGCTGAGCCCGACAGCGACAGCGGCCACGATCAAGCGGTACTTCCTGGGCTTGAAAATCAGTGCGCCGAATGCAGAAGCCCCCGTCAAAACGCTGTCAGGCGGAAACGCCCAGCGTGTCGTCCTCGCGAAATGGCTGGCGACGGCCCCGACGGTGCTCATGCTCAATGGCCCAACGGTTGGTGTGGACATCGGCTCCAAAGAAGAGATCCTCGAATTGCTCCGTGTGGAAGCCGCCAAGGGCATGTCGGTGATCATCATTTCGGATGACGCGCCCGAGCTCGTTGCCGCCTGCCACCGCGTGCTCGTCATCAAAAAGGGTCGCCTCACTCACACTCTCAAAGGAGATCAGATCTCTGTGGACACGATTCAAGAACGGATGTCGGCCTGATGGATCTACTGCGCAGACTACGAGGCTCCAACAACGAAGGCGTGCTCGCCCTCGTATTGCTGGGACTGATCGTGGCGATGTCGATCGCCAACCCCACATTTCTCACCCTCAACACCGGGTTCTCCGTCTTGCGGAGCTCGATCGTCCCCGTGATTTTCGCACTCGGTGTCCTCATCGTTGTGATCACCGGCGGGATTGACGTTTCGTTTGCCGCCATTGCGATCTTCGCGGGCTATTCAACGGTCACGTTCTGCCTCAACGCCGGCTTTGATCCGGGGCTGCTGGGCATCTTCGCGATCGCGATGGGAGTCGGTGCGGGCCTCGGCTTCATCAACGGAATCGTTATCGCTCGATACAGCTTATCGACGCTGATCGTCACGCTGGGTACGCAGGGTGTGTTCTTCGGGGCCATGTACACGTTCGTGGGAGCCAGCTACTACGCCGATTTGCCCGGATCGATGGCTGCCCTCGCGACAACGAACATCTTCGACGTGACGACCGACACCGGGCGGGCCTACCTGCACGTCCTGGTCGTCCCGGTCATCCTGCTGTGCCTTCTTGTGGCCTGGGTCCTGAAACGAACCATGTTCGGGCGTTCCCTGTATGCCATCGGTGGAGATATCGAGGCGGCCCGACGTGCCGGCTTCCAGGTCAAGCGCACACAAATCTCGGTCTACATGATGGTGGGAGCGTTGGCCGCAATAGCGGGAGTCATCCATATCGTGCTCAGCCGCAGCGCGAATCCGCGCGACCTTGTCGGCAGCGAACTGGATATCATCGCCGCCGTCATCCTCGGCGGTGCATCGATCTTCGGTGGGCGCGGTTCAGTCATCGGCACCGTTCTGGGTGTTCTTCTCGTGCAGGTGATCAAAAACAGTCTCCTGTTGGTGGGAGTTCCCAGCGCCTGGCTGCGAACAGCGGTCGGTGTCCTGCTGGTTCTCGGCGTCGGCATTCAAGCCCTCGCCGCCCGCAGGGACTCTCGACGGATGCGTTCCATCCACGAGGTCGACTCAGAGCAAAAGCAAGAACAGAAGGTGGGATCATGAGCCCCAAATCGAATCAGCACCAGGCGGATTCCACGCCGAAAGCGCGAACACTCGGACAGCTGAACGACCAGGTCGGTAATTGGACGCGACGCCTGGTGCGGCCGGCAGGCGTGCATCGGGGTGCGGGGCGCATGGTCGTCGCCTTGCTGCTCGCCGTCACCCTGTTCTCGATCCTCAACCCCCGAGTCTTCCTGAGCCCGATCAATCTCCAGAACATTGCTGTCGCCGCGCCGGAGATCGGCATCATCGCCATCGCGATCATGCTCATTATGCTCACCGGCGGAATTGACCTGTCGCTCGTTGCCATCGCCAACTTCTCGGCAATCACCATTTCCACGTTGCACACGGCCATTGCCGCCAACGATCCGGCCCTGGCCGACAGTCTGGGCGTATTGATCGTGCTCGCCGGGATCGCGGTCGGGATGCTCGGGGGAGCCTTCAACGGATTCCTGGTGAGCGTCGTGGGAATCACGCCAATTCTGGCGACATTGGCCACCATGCAGATCTACAACGGTATTGCCATCGTCTGGACCGGGGGATCCACCCTCTACGGAGCCCCGGCGATGCTGAGCTCAATCGGTGAAGCCGCCGTGGCCAACATCCCCTTGTTGTTCATCATCTTCGTGATCACCGCAGTCGGGGTCGCTATTCTGGTCAATCGCACCGCACTGGGTCGCATGATCCAGCTGGAGGGGGCCAACCCCCTCGCCGCCCGGTACTCGGCGATTCCCCGCCGAGCGGTGCTCATGAAGACCTACACGGTGGGCGGGATGCTGGCCGGTCTGGCCGGCGTTTTGTTCCTGGCGCGAAATCCAACGGCATCGGCCGACTACGGGTCCTCGTATGTTCTTCTCGTGATCGTCATCGCCGTTCTCGGAGGAACGAACCCCGCCGGAGGGTTCGCGTCTGTTTTCGGCGTCGTCCTTGCCACTCTCACCCTGCAGGTCGTGTCGAGTGGATTCACCGCGATTCGACTCTCGTCTTATGAGTACGCGATGGCCCAAGGAGTGATCCTGATCACCGTGATGATTTTCGACGCAGTTTCGTCGACACGAACCAAGCGGCCCAAGAAGTCAGCCTCATCGCCGACGGCGAAAGACTCTCCTGCTCAACCCGCACTTACTCGAACCTGATCTGGAAAAGGACCAAGAAAGTTATGAAGAAAATAATCAATGAGCCCACCGCTTTCGTGGACGAGTTCGTCGAAGGAATCCTGCTCGCTCACCCCGACCTGCTGAAAACCACCGGTGACGATCTGCGCGTTCTTGTGCGAGCGGATGCACCTGTCGCCGGCAAGGTCGGCATCGTCACCGGAGGCGGTTCCGGGCATCTTCCCCTGTTCAAGGGATACGTCGGGCGCGGACTGTGCGACGGGGTCGCCATTGGAAACGTCTTCTCGTCGCCGTCATCGGCTCAGATCCTGGAAGCGACCCAGGCCGTGAGCGGGGGCGCCGGCGTGCTCTTTCTCTACGGAAACTACGGCGGAGACGTTTTCAACTTCGACCTCGCCGCTGACCTGGCCGAACTCGAAGATATTCCCACCATGACCGCTATCGGTCGCGACGACGTGGCCAGCCAGCCCAAGGAACGCTCAGACGGCCGCCGCGGCGTGGCCGGGATCATGTTCGCGTTCAAGGCCGCCGGCGCTGCCGCCGAGCGTGGCGATTCACTCGAGCAGGTCGCTGCCGTTGCTGAAGACATCATCGAGAACACCGCCACTATGGGCATCGGACTCTCGCCAACGATCCTGCCCACCACGGGGAAGCCGAGTTTCGAACTCGGTGAGGGTGAAATGGAGGTCGGGATCGGCATCCACGGCGAACCAGGTTTCCATCGCGGGGAACTGGAGACCGCGGATCGGATCGCGGAACGACTCACGGAACGCCTCGTAGCCGATCTCGGAATCACCGCGGGCGACCGGGTCGCCGTTCTCGTCAACGGCATGGGAGCGACTCCGCTTGAGGAGCTCTACGTGCTGTTCCGGCGCGTGCACCAGCTGCTCACCGAGCAGGGAATCACCATCGACAAGAACTATGTCGGGGAATACGCGACGAGCCTGGAAATGGCCGGAGCATCAATATCCTTGCTTGCGCTCACAGACAAACGGCTTGCCCTTCTCAACGCGCCGGCCGAATCACCATTTTTCAAGGAAGCGTGAGTTGAACATGAATGGAAACGAACTGAGCAGCGCAATTCGCAATTGCCTCGGAGAGTTCACCACCTACTCGGATGAGCTGGGCGAACTTGACCGTGCCCTCGGCGACGGCGACCTCGGAATCACGGTCTCGCTCGGAGCCGCAGCGGTGGAAGTGGCGCTCGCGGCACTTCCTTCCGAGGCCAAGCCGTCGGAGGTGGCATTGGCTTGCGCCAAAGCCTTCGCGAACGCGAACCCGTCGACCATGGCTGCGCTCGTCGCGGGGGCGTTGCTGGCGGGCTCGAAGGTGTGGGGCAAGTCTCCGTCTATTTCGGGCGATCAAATCGCACAATTCGCGCTGGCCGCGGCGGAATCCATCAGCCAGCGAGGCAAGTCGCAGGTGGGTGACAAGACGATTCTCGACGCCATGTTCCCGGCAGCGGAAGCACTTCTTGCCGCCGAGCCCGGAACGAGCGCACTGGACGCGGCAATCGACGCTGCTGAGGCTGGTGTCGTCGCATCCAAGGACCTCCAATCCCGTCGGGGTCGGGCCTCCTGGCTGCAGGAACGCAGCATCGGCCTGCAAGATCCGGGCGCAACCGCCTACCTGAGATTTCTGCAGTCGTGGAAATCCGCGAACGGCTCGACGCCGACAGCAGCAGCAGCCACAACGGAGGACAACGCATAATGACGAAAATCGCTTTTCTCGGACTGGGCACCATGGGCTTTGGCATGGTGAAAAATCTGCTCGCCGCGGGGCACGACGTGACTGTCTGGAACCGGTCGCAGGCGCCGATCGATGCAGCGGTCGCTGCGGGAGCAACTGCGGGGGCCAGCATGGCGCGCGCAGTGCAGGGGGCCGATATGGTCATGTACTGCTTCAGCGACGATGTAGCGGTTCGTGCTGTGGTGCTGGGCGAGGACGGGCTCGCGTCCGTCGTCGACAGCAGCTCCATCGTGATCGACTTGTCGACGATCAGTCCCGAGGCCAGCGCCGCTGAGCGTGAGGTGTTCGAGGCGAAAGGCGTTCGCTTTCTGGATGCTCCCGTCTTCGGATCCCGCGGTGAAGCGGACAGCGGTGGGCTCTGGATTGTGGTCGGCGGAGAGGCTGACGTCTTCGACGAGGCAAAAATCGTTCTGGAGCCGCTCAGCGAGACGGTTCACCTCATGGGCCCGGGCGGATCCGGCGTTCGCATGAAGCTCGTGGGAAACCTCGTCGTCGCATCCCAGCTCCTCGCGCTGGGGGAGTCGTTGACGCTGGCCGCCAAGTCAGGCCTGGATCTGAACAAGGTGCTGCAGGTGCTCAACGTGACCGACTTCCGTTCGCCCATTTTTGACGGAGTCGGCCCTGCGGTGCTGGCCGACGACTACTCGCCGTCGTTTGCGCTCAAGCTCATGCAGAAAGACGTTGGCCTTATTCAGGACTTTGCAACTGGTCTCGGAGCGGCCGTTCCGAGCGTTGCCGCGGCAGGTCACTACGTGGACGCGGCCATGGCCGCCGGCTGGTCGGAGCAGAATGCGTCTGCCCTGATCAAGGCGATTGCCGGCGAAGCAGGCGTTTCACTCACCGCCAGTTAGTCGAGCGGTGGGGGCGCTGAGGCTGCCCACGGTGAATCGACGTAACCGCAAAATCGCTCCTGAGTATTCTCAGGAGCGATTTTCTGGCTCGATGGCCGGTGGGCCGTCACGGCGCCGCCCGGTGCATGGCGATGTCAGACACCGGCGCCGCACGTGCAGCGATCGGATTCCGCTACACCGTATAGCGCGTCCTCGATGTGCTGACCGCAACCGTCCCACGTCGCTTTATTACAGGTTGAACATTTGATCTGGTAGCACACGGTGCTCCTCCTTCTAATCGGTACAGGCTATTCGTAACAGGGAGAATAGCATACCCCTAGGGGTATCTTATGCGGGTGGACGGCCGATCCGGTGAGCCGAGGGACGATGTTTCCGGTTGTATGCTGTGGCACAAGTATTGACGACCCCATCGGCGGGAGTGAATCGTGTCTGAGAACCGGCGTCGACGCGGAAAACGGGCCAGTGCCAGGCGCCGGTGGGCGCGCTTCGCCGAGGCGGTGGAATCGCGGCTTTGGCCGATGCCCGTCGCCGCCGTGATTGTCGCGGTCGTGCTCGGGCTCAGCATTCCCCGGATCGACCTCCTGATCGACGCCAGCCTGCCCGCCGGTGTGGATTCGGTGATCTTCAACGGGGGATCGGAAACGGCACGGTCGGTGTTGTCCTCGATCGCTGGTTCGTTGATAACTGCCACGTCGTTGACGTTCTCGTTGACGGTGGTGGCGCTGCAGCTGGCGAGCAGCCAGGCATCTCCCCGGGTGCTGCGGTTGTTCGCCCGGGACCGTCAGGTGCACACGACCCTGGCCGTGTTTCTGGGCACGTTCGCGTATTCGATCACGGTGCTGCGGTCAGTGCGGGCAACGTCAAATTCGGCGGTTGATTTCGTGCCACGGCTCGCCGTCACGGTCGGATTCGTCCTGACGCTCGTGAGCGTCATCGTGCTGGTTTTCTTTCTCGCTCACCTGGCCGCGCAGCTTCGGGTGGAAACGATGCTGAAAGACATCCACGCCGAAACGAACCGCACCATCGACTTGGTCGGAAATAGCATCGAGGCTGCCCCGGGGTACTCTTCCCGGGTCGAAATTCCCGCCAGGACGCATGCCGTCACCGCTGCCTCGAGCGGTTTCATTACCAGCCGCGACCACGCCGACTTGATCGCATGCGCTGTTGCACATGCGATCGTCATCCGGGAGATCAAGGGAGTGGGGGAGAGCGTCGTCGCGGGCACGCCGCTCGCCTTCTGGTGGCCAGACGGGAACGGCGCTGATCGGAACGGATCCGGTGCGGAGTCGGGCAACATTGAGCCGGGCGACGTTGAAGATGCGGTGCGCAGGGTGTACTCGATCGCGTATGAGCGCACCGCGGCGCAGGACATCGATTTCGGCGTGCAGCAGATTGTGGACATCGGGGTGCGCGCTCTGTCGCCGGGCATCAATGACCCGACCACGGCCGTGAACGCGCTCGGGCATCTCAGCGCGATCGTCACCCGTACCGTTCAGCTGCCCCGTCTGCCCGCCGCGCTGGCCGACGGTGACGGAAAATTGCGGGTCGTGACGGCCACGCAGACGTCGGCGGAGAGGATTCACGCCGCGCTCTCGCCGATGCGGCATTACGGCGCCGGCGACCCGTCGGTGGTGACGCGCTTCTTGCAGCTGATCGACGATGTGTCATACACGTGCGGATCCGCTGAGGTGCGCGCCGCGCTTGGGTACCAGCTGACCGCCCTGAAGCAGCAGCTGCATGCCCAGACCGACGATCCCGCTGCCGTTGTCGAGATGCTCGCTGCGGTGGCCGAGGTCACGGCGCGACTGAACGGTTCCACCGCGCCCGGGGCACCGGTCACGCCGCCACCCCGGTAGGCCCGAACCCATGACCCGTTCAGACTGACCGTGCGCGCACTCTCACACGTGCTGTCGTTTCACCATCGCTGTGATCCAGATCGGCGCGAACGGCGAGGTGCAATTGGGTGGCGTCGGGTAGTCCTTGAGCACACCCAACCGCTCGCCGATGGCGATGGCACGAGCTCGTAGCTCCACGTGCTCGATCCCGATCTGCGCCAGGCAGGTATTCATCGCCCATTGCAGGCGATCCGGCGCGTCTGTCATCTCCGCCTCGATGATGTCGAGCAGACCAGGCAGGTTGAGCCCCTCGGGATTCTTCACCACTCGTTCGGCGGTCAATGCCCAGCCGGCACTGGCAACCACTTGGTCCGCGTCGACGAACCAGATCGTGCGCAGCTCTTCGGCGTGCGGGTTCTTCTTCACCACGTAGTTCACGAGCCAGTCCTGCACCTTGGGAATGCGCGCTTCACGCAGCATGGTGTCGAGCTCAGCCCGCTCGAACGACTTCGGGCGGCAGATCAGAATGGCCAGCAAACGTGCCGCCGTATCATCGGTCGGCCACAATTCGCGGCCCAGCTCGTGCTGGGTTTTGAGCCGTTTGGCGACGGCCCGCAACTGCGACAGATTCACCCCGTGGTCGTTTCCATGATTGGCGTTCACCGCACGGACCTTCGGGTTCTCCATCGCGACCAGTTCGGCCATTACCTCAGCCACAGTCGTCTCGATATCGGTCTTGTGCTGCATCGCCGTCTCCCGGTTAGTGCGTGTGGCATTCAGCCTACGACTCGCCAGAGACACCCGGGTAGGCGATGCCGGTGCTTCTCGCTGGGGACCGTGAGGCGCCGAGCCGGCACGGTTTCGCAAAACTGACCCTCGCGATAGCCTCTGCATATGACGGAGAACGCGGTCACGGATCCCGCTGACGGTCGGAACGAATCGGCTGCCCAGCGTCTCGACCGCAACTGGAATGACACCCTGCAGGAGCTGCGGGTCACCCAAACCGGAACGCAGATCATCACGGGCTTTCTGCTGACGTTGGCATTTCAGAGCCGCTTTTCAGAACTCGACGGCTACCAAATCAGCATCTACCTCGCGCTCGTGGTGTTGGCCGCCGCGAGCACAATTCTGGGCCTCGCCCCTGTGAGCCTGCATCGCACCTTGTTTCGCAAGAAGGCCAAGGCCGAGATGGTCGCCACAGCCCACCGAATTCTCATCGCCACCCTGAGCGTGCTTGGGCTCGTGGTCTCCGGTGTCGTGCTGTTCATTTTCGACGTCGTTGTGTCGTTCGAGGCCGGCCTGATCGCCGGCGGTGTAACGCTCGCGGCTGTCGTCGTGACCTGGATCGTGATCCCGCGTTCAGCCGGCCACAGCCGCGTGCTCTAACTATGCAAGCGGATGCCACGCAACCCGCACTGCGACGGAATGAAGCCATGGTTCGCGATGGAATTTCGCTGGGCTGCTCAACGTGGAGTCGGGGCTCTATGACGGGCTCGCCCTTCCGGTAGTGCTCATCCTCATCACCTCAATCGGCGCGCAACGCATGCGCCGCGTTCAGGCCGTCGACAAATACGTTAGCGACTGCTAACGTATTATCTATGTTGGATCTACTGGAAGTCGCGGCGGAGCCCACCCGGCGCCGCCTGCTCCAGTTGCTCTCCAGCGGTGAACGCACCGTGACCGAACTGACAGCGTCCTTCGCGGTCAGCCGATCCGCAATATCCCAGCACCTTCTCCTCCTCTCCGAAGTTGGTCTCGTGACCGCGCGGAAAGAAGGACGCAACCGCTTCTACGCTCTCGACCGTCCCGGAGTGGTACGACTCAGGCAACTCTTCGATTCCTTCTGGAGCAACGAACTCGACCTGCTGGCCGCCGATGCCCGCCGGCTACACGCACAATCTCGCAAAGGAGAAAGCCAATGACCTTCAACAAGTCCGTCTTCATCCCCGTCGATCCGGATGCAGCGTTTGCGCTCATCACCCAGCCCGAACGGCTTCGACGCTGGAAAACCATTGCGGCCCGCGTCGATTTGCGCGTCGGAGGCGAATACCGCTGGACGATGGTTCCCGGGCACTCCGCGGTCGGGACGTTCACCGAGATCGAGCCCGGCAAGCACGTCGTCTTCACGTGGGGCTGGGAAGGCTCACAAGACCTCGCACCCGGCGCATCCACTGTGTCGATCACACTCGAAGCGGCCGACGGCGGCACCACCGTGCGGCTTGTGCACGAGGGGCTGACCATCGAGCAGGAAATTGCCCACGCCGAGGGCTGGAACCATTTTCTGCACCGCCTGATCACCTTCGCCACGACGGGTGACGCCGGTGCCGACGACTGGGCCGCTGCGCCGGACCCGATCAATGAACTGGTCAGCGCCGAGGCCGGTCTCGCCGTTCTCCAGCGCGTGCTCGCCAACCTGACCCCGGCGCACCGGGACGTGCAAACGCCCTGCAAGGATTTCACCTCGCATCAGCTGGTGGAGCACCTGTTCGAATCGGTCGCCGGCATCGGACGGGCGCTCGGTGTGGACGTCGTCGACCAGCCGACCGCGGCTCCCGAAGTGCGTATCGCCGACGCCGCGCAACTCACCCTCGAGGCCTTCCGCACGCGGGGTCTCGACGGCACCATTGACATGTGCTTCGCCGAGCTGCCCGCCACCGTAGTCGCGAACATCCTCAACCTAGAGTTTCTCGTGCACGCCTGGGACCTCGCAGTCGCCTCCGGCCAGAACGTTGTCGTGTCGCCGGTGCTGTCTGAGTATGTTCTCGGACTGGCAAGGAACACGATCAGCCCGGCAATGCGCGGCGGCAGTTTCGCGGAGGAAGCCCTCGTCGCCGAGTCCGCCGGTTCCCTCGAACGTCTGGTCGCCTTCACCGGCCGCCAGATCGCGAGCGTCTAGCACTCGTGGGCCGTTGGCTGACGAGTGGTGTCCCCATGGTTGATGTGCAGACCGAGATAGTCGTTGACCGGCCTCGCGCCGTCGTCGCCGACTACGCGTCGACCCCGGAGAATGCACCGATCTGGTATCGCAATATTCAGTCGGCTGTGTGGCGAACGCCGGCACCATTGGCCGTAGGCTCCCGCGTGGCGTTCACCGCGAACTTCCTCGGCCGGGGGCTGTCGTACGTGTACGAGGTTGAAGAATACGTGCCGGGCGAGAAACTCGTCATGCACACCTCCGAAGGTCCGTTTCCGATGGAAACGACCTATACCTGGACGGCACTGGGCGACATGGCGACCCGGATGACCCTCCGCAACAAGGGCAAGCCCACAGGGTTCTCCAAGATAGTCGCTCCCGTGATGGCCACCATGATGAGGGCGGCGAACCGGAAAGACCTTGAAAACATCAAGAGAATTCTGGAAAAAGTCTGAGGCGCCCGATCGAACTGATACCGGCGCCCCACCAATCGTTTCACCCAAATAACACGCGAAAGGAAATCTCATGAGCAAGTTCATTTATATCTACCGCGGCCCGGCCACACCGATGGATCAGTTCACGGAGGCACAGTCCGCTGAGCAAAGGGCAGCCTGGGGGGCCTGGATGGGCAAAGTCGGGTCCGCTCTGGTCGACGGTGGTGCCCCGTTTGGAAACCACACTTCCCTGAGCGACGACGGTTCCCCCGCCGAGGCCGCTGATCTGACCGGGTACACCGTTCTCGAGGCGGCGAGCCTTGAGGCCGCAACAGCCTTGGCCGACGGCCACCCGTTTCTCTCCGAGGGACAGGGGCGGTTTAATCTGGACATTTTCGAGCTGATGGAGATGTAGCAACATAGAGTGTTCAGCATCATGCAAATTAGTGAAATTGGTGTGTCGGCGCTCAAAGGCGGTCGTCATCAGCTGCGGGGGAACGTTCTGCTCCAGCCCGACGGTCCGGTCGGGGATCGGGTCTTCGCCGTCGTCGATCCGGTCAGCGGGCAGATCCTGAAGACCGTGGACAACCCCTCGCTGGTCACCTGCGCGGCCGGTTGGGCCGACGGAGTGCTCTCCGTTGATCTAGCCGGACAGCACGTCGCCTCCAAGCCTGTGCTGACGGGGAAGATCCTCGAACTTGAATATTGGGGCCGACCGACGGCTATGGAAGTGGTCGACGGGCCCTGGGTAGGGGAGTTCTCCCGCATCCTGGGACGGAGCGTGGTTCTGGCCCGAAGCGTGGTCACCGGCGGGGTGGTGTTCGGCGATCCCGTCACGATCTCCACCACGAGTTCACTGCGTCGGCTGGCGAGCGAATGCGGAACCGACGTCGATGCGCGCCGGTTCCGGTCCACCTTCACGATCGACACCGGAGACGCCGACGCACACGTCGAGGATTCCTGGGCCGGCCGGGAACTCGAGGTCGGGGGAGCACGTCTGCTCGTGAAAGGCGGCATCCCTCGGTGCGCCGTCATCGACAGTGACCCCGACACCGGCGCCCGCGGAACGCGCCTGCTGAAAACCCTCGCCGGATACCGGCTGCAGGCCGGCGACATCATGTTCGGCGTCTACGCCGAGGTCATAACCTCGGGCACCGTGTCAGTCGGCGACCAAGCCCGACTGATGAACCTCACACACTGAGATTTCCGGGCGGCTCCAACTGAACTTGTTCGATTTCCATTCGGTCTCCGGCCCTTCATCTTCGGTCGATGTCGCCTCGGTGCGGCACCTCAGTTGCCGCAGAACTTACCGGCCGGGGACGTGACTGTCTACGGCAGAGCCAGTGAAGCCATTCTCGGCGCCCCGGCCGGGCGTTTTGCGTGTCCGGCTCTAGACGGAATAACGGTAAGCTACGATCTGCGGAACCACGCTTGGCAGACCAAGTGCATGCTCGTTCGCCCTGGCCAAGGAGGTCCACACATGAGAAGAAAACTGCTCTCTACCGCTGTTTGCGGGTCAGCTCTGCTGCTCGTCATCACCGGTTGCAGCACCGCTGCCGAAACAAGCTCGACTGCCGACGGTGGCCTCACCGGAACCGGAACCGGCGCGGACTGCGTCATCGATTCCGCCGTGCCCATCGGCGCTTCCTTCAGCCTCACCGGCGCGGCGGCACAGTACGGTGCGGGCCAGAAGAACGCGCTGGAACTCGCGGTTGACGACCTGAACAAGGTCGGCGGAATCACCTACGAGCTCACCGTCGAAGACGACGCGACCGACCCGAAGCAGGCCATCCAGGTGTTCGACACCTTCATTGCCTCCGGCGCCAGCATCATCATCGGTCCGACCCTGTCCAACACGGCGAAGCAGACCGACCCGATCGCGCAAGACGCGCAGGTTCCCGTGCTCGGCGTGTCCAACACCGCCGCCGGCATCACCGAAATCGGCGACTACATCTTTCGCGATTCCCTCACCGAGGACGCCGTCATCCCGCAGACCGTCAAGGCTGCCGTCGACAAGCTCGGTGTGAAAAAAGTCGTCGTCATGTACGCCAATGATGACGCGTTCACGGAATCGGGCTACCAAGCCTTCGCCGCGGCGCTCGAGGACCAGAACGTTGAAGTCGCCGACACCCTCACCTTCTCCAAATCAGACACCGACTTCCGCGCCCTGTTGAACAAGGCCAAGCAGTCCGACGCCGACGCCATCGTGGTCTCCGGACTGATCGACGCGGCAGTGCCGCTCGTGAGCCAAGCCCGTGAAATCGGCATCGACACTCCGATCATCGGCGGCAACGGCTTCAACTCTCCCGCTCTGCTCACCGGCGCCGGCGCAGCCGCCGAGGGCGTCATCGTCGGTGCCGCATGGAACTCGGCCTCCGACAACGAGCAGAACGTGAAGTTCATCGAGGACTACACGGCCAAGTACAGCTCGGCGCCCGACCAGTTCTCGGCACAGGCCTACGCCGGAATGCAGATCATCGACGAGGCCGTTCGCTCCGGATGCTCCGCCGAGCGCGAAGACATCAAGACGGGCCTCGGAAACATCACCGACGTTCCCACGGTGCTGGGCAACGTGAGCCTCAACGAGAACCGCGACGCCGTGCACGACGCCCTCGTGCAGATCGTTCAGGACGGCCAGTTCGCCATCCTGAAGTAGCACCCCGCACCACACACAGGCCGTGTGCCGTCTTCGGGCGGCACACGGCCACAATAACGAACAGGCCGAACTGTCTCCGCACAGCAGACGACCGACAACAGGGATATCACCAATGCAACTCTTTCTGGACGGGATCTTTCTCGGTTCCATCTATGCTCTGTTCGCCATCGGTTTCACCCTGGTGTTCGGCATCCTCGATCGGCTGAACCTGGCTCACGCCGCCGTTTTCACCGCCGGCGCCCTGGTGGGCATCGAAATCGTCACCCGGTTCGGCGTTCCGATCTGGCTGCTCATCCCCATCGTGCTCGTCTTCGGCGCGGTGCTGGGCATCCTGATTGAACGCATCGCGTTCCGGCCGCTCGCCGGGAGACACGACGCGCACTTCGCGGGTTTGATCTCCTCGATCGCGTTCGGGGCGATCATTCTGTCGCTGATGCAGGCGTTGTACGGCGCCGACACCCAGCGATTCCCCTCAGACGCATTCACGCGAGTGCGGGTCGAGATACTCGGCGCCACCGTCTCCCTCCTTCAGATCATCATCCTGGCAATCAGCGTGACGCTGATGGTGGTACTGACCTGGGTAGTGGCTAAATCGAAGCTCGGTCGCGGCATGCGAACGATCGCCGAGAACCCGCACGCGGCCGCGGTGCTGGGCTTGAACGTCGGCCGGATCAGCAGCACCACCTTCGCCCTCTCCTCCGCGCTGGGCGCGGTAGCCGGCGTGCTGTTCACCCTCAACGTCAACGCGGCCTCACTCGGTATCGGGCACGCCGTGGAGCTGAAAGCCCTCGCCGTGATCATCGTCGGGGGGATGGGATCCCTGCCCGGCGCCCTGATCGGCGGCCTCATCCTCGGCCTGGCCGAAGTGCTGGCCGTGAACTACATCGGTAGTTCCTGGCGAGACATGGTGGCCTTCGGGCTTCTGTTCCTCATCCTGATCCTGCGACCGCAGGGTCTCTTCGGCGCTCGCAAGACGCGGGAGGTTTGAGCATGTTCGTGGAGTATGCCTCACTCATCACCCTGATCGCCTTGACAGCGATCCTCGCCTTCAGCTTTTACGCCGTGCTGATCGCCGGCCAGCTGAGCCTGGCCCAGGTCGGGCTGGCCTCCCTGGCCGCCTTTACCTCCGCCCTCGTCGTGCCGGCCGAGCCTCTGTTCGGCTTCATCCCGCCGCTGACCGTCGGCATCGTCTGCGGCATGGGCGTCGGCATCATCGCCGCGTTCATCCTGGGCCTGCCCGTGATCCGCCTGCGCGGCGTCTTCCTCGCCATCGCCACCCTCGCGTTCGGCGAAATGGTACGGATCTTTTTGATCAACCAGAGCTGGACCAACGGCGCCCAGGGAATGGGCTTCCCCAAGCTCGTCGGCATTGGGACCGCCTGGGTGGCATTGGCGGTCGTGGCCTTCTGGTTCTGGCGCCTCTCGGGCTCCCGAATGGGACGAGCATTCGCCGCGATTCGCGAAGACGAACTCGCCGCCAAGAGCATGGGCATCGACGTGCCCCGGTACCGGATGGCCTCCTTCGTCATTGCGGGAGCCGTTGCCGGCCTCTACGGCGTGCTCCTGGCCCACTTCTCCCGTTTCGCTGACCCGAACGAGTTCTCGTTCACCGCCGCAGTCGACGGCCTGGTCACGGCGGTCGTCGGCGGTGTCACGCTGTTCATCGGCCCGGTACTCGGCTCCGTGTTCCTCTCCGTGCTGCCCGAGGCGCAGCGCGTGCTCGGTATCGACGCGGGCTGGATCCGCCCGACGATCTCCGGCGT
>Ga0314774_1001362_pt1 | contig 15855 bp, 13 predicted proteins | sample MetaGCBIA2018_FD_204515 | JGI IMG/M metagenome (GOLD analysis project Ga0314774, IMG submission 204515) | Cryopeg brine microbial communities from Beaufort Sea near Barrow, Alaska, United States - CBIA 2018 | ecosystem: Environmental > Aquatic > Marine > Coastal | place: USA: Alaska | collected... | reverse complement strand
TTTTCCTTCCAGTTAGTGAATTGGTCTTCACCAACAAGGAGAACTGAAATGGCCCACTTTTTCAATACCCAATTTCCGGCAGCGCTGGGTATTGAAATGAATTTACAGAAACCAGGATGCACTACCCATCGACACTTTACAGTGTGCATACTTCCTTGCCCCTAATGCAGAGCCATTGATTGATTTCGGACTTCTGGCCGAGTTGAAAGAGTCTATTCGCCAATCCAAAAAGAAAGCCCCTGTTCCAGTAGAGATTGCCGGCACTGGCTTCATGCTTCAACCATACGGCACCGCTTCTGGCTTTACCTTCGTTCTTGAAAACGAGGATTTTAAAATCGAGTGTGGCGAATACAACAAGCCAAACTTCTTTGTCACCTTTCGATCACAAGCCTTGTGGCGTGAATCTGCATGGCTGCTACACGACAAATTTTTAAAGTGGGCGGCATCCGCAGGCTTTCGTCCATACAGGGAAGAGTCACTATCTCGCGTTGACTATTGCTTCGACTACCATCTCCCTCAGGTCGACTTCAATGAAGACAGCTTCAAGAGTCGATCATCCAAGGACAGTCAATATCGGGAAAACGGCAAGGTTCAAACCTTCTCTTTTGGCAAGGGTGATATCGTTCTGCGTGTCTATGACAAGGTTGCTGAAATCCTGCAACAGAGTCACAAGGTTTGGTTCTACACCATGTGGGGAATGGAAGAGGACGTCTGGCGGATTGAATGGCAAGTGCGGAAGACCATTCTGAAGAACCACGACATCAATACGCTTGACGACCTGAAAGATCAGCAGGGAGATTTATTGCGTTACCTCTGTACAGATCACGACTCCTTGCGAGTACCAACCGATGACAGCAACGCTTCACGTTGGCCGCTACATCCTCTCTGGCAAGACCTGCAACAGCAGATTGCCAACCTTAATAACTTGGGTGTGTATCGTGTCGTCGGTCGTCCGGCTGCACTCGACATAAGAATGGAGCGAATGGCTATCAGTGTGTACGGCTACCTTAAGCGCGTTGCCGCTGTCAGGTGCGTTCAGACCAATAAAGAAACACTCGACATGGACGATGCAATCAAATATTTAACTCGTCACCTGCATAGACTCAATGAGCCGATCGCATGGGAAGACGCTGTTGAAAAACGCATCAACGAAATAAGGCACGGACAATGGTAAGCAGAGAGGACCTTGATAAAGTAATCAATGAACGACTTAATCAGGTACTCCTGATTGGTCAATCCTCTGTGTCTGCAAGTCAATATCAAGCGTTCAGAAAATTGATACTCAATGAGTTTGGAAGGAATGGACTGGCAAAAGAATTAGACAAACTCTTCGGCACAAACACGGAACGGCATGGAACGGGCAGGAATAGATTATGCGAAGAAGGCGGTGCATCATGAGTGACTGATGCTAATCTAAAACTGACTGTTCATCTTTCAATGGAGATTCCGACAGATTATGTCGGGCAAGAAGAAATGCAACTGATCAATAATCAACTGGCAGAACTGATCGGACAAGTTTTGCGCATGGACGAAGCAGAAGAGGTGTAATTATGATCGCAGCACTCTATGCACGAGTATCGACAACGAGACAGGCTGACAAAGATCTTTCTATCCCTGACCAGTTACAACAGATGCGTGACTGGTGCAAAGGGCAAGGGATTTCTGTTGCGGTCGAGTACAAAGAACTTGGTGCCTCTGCGACCGACGATCGCCGACCGGTGTTTCAAAAGATGATTGCTGAATCAACCATAAAACCTGCACCGTTTGATTTCATTATTGTGCATAGTCTGTCACGCTTCTTTCGAGACTCCTTGGAGTTCGGCCTGTACGAAAGACAGTTGGAGAAGTATGGCGTTAAGGTTCGGTCGGTCACTCAACAGACCAATGATGATCCGTCAGGACATATGGCAAAGAAGATTTTTACTCTCTTCGATGAATACCAAAGCAAAGAAAACGCCAAACACACCCTGAGAGCCATGAAGGAAAATGCCCGACAAGGCTTCTTCAATGGGTCCTCTGCTCCCTTCGGCTATCGCACAATTGACGTTGATCTACTTGGGCGACGTGGTAACAAGAAAAAGCTCGAAGTCGATCTCGCTGAAGCCATGATCGTGAAAAACATTTTTGATCTTTACATCAATGGTCACAAGGGCAAAACCTTCGGCATGCAGCAGATCACCGTCCACCTCAATGAACGAGGGACAACACGAAGAGGGAAGCGGTGGAGCAAAGCAACTGTCGGCAATCTCCTCGCAGATACGGTTTATATCGGTGAACACTATTTCAACAAGAAGCACGGTAAAACGAATGAAGCCAAAACTAAAGATGAATGGGTCTTGGTTAAGGTGCCGCCCATCGCAGATGAGGGCACCTTTACCAAGGCCCATCAACTACGGATTGCACGATCACCGAAAAACACACCGCCTCGTGTTGTCAATTCTCCAACGCTCTTGACCGGCCTGCTGAAATGTTCGTGCGGTGCCAGCATGACTATTGCAACCGGCAAAGGCGGCAAATATCGCTATTACAAATGCACATCCAGAATCAATCTCGGTAAAGACAGCTGCACCAGTGGCAACATTCCAATGGCAAAGCTCGACCAGTTGATACTAGAGGCTGTTTCAGAAAAAGTTTTCACACCTGAGCGCGTCGCCTTAATGCTCAATGAGTTCCGAACAAATCTCAAACAATCCCGTTCCCAACATGACGACACGTTACGAGATCTTAAAAAGGAACTGGATAAAATACAGCAAGCGACAGATCGCCTCTATGAGGCGGTTGAACAAGGGATGCTGCCGATGGGAAACACGCTGCGCGAACGTGCCCACAGACACCAAGCAAGGCGGCAAGAAGTCTTAACTGAAATGGCAGGACTGAGAAGACAAAAAGAAATGCCGATCACTCAACTGGGAGCAAAGAAGATCGACGCTTTCTGCACAGCACTCAAACAGCGGCTACAGGATACAGAGACAAACTTCGCCAAAGATTACCTGCGGTTGTTGGTCGATGAAATCAAAGTGGAAGGGAAGGAAGTACGGCTGAAAGGTAGCTATGGTGCACTTGCTGGGATGCTCAATAAAACAAAGGCAGGCAATCTTGAAAGAGTGCCCACCTTTGGTAGTAATTGGCTCCCCGAGTTGGACTCGAACCAACGACAAGCGGATTAACAGTCCGCTGCTCTACCAACTGAGCTATCGGGGAATGTGCAATACAGACGGAACTTATACCGGTGCAGGAGCTGAAAGTCAAGCGAAAATTAGTAGCTTAACCAGCTGAATTCAATACTTCTCCCTGCGCTCAGCTTTTCAATGAAAAGGTCTGCAACAGTGGATGTTGCAGACCCAGAAATAGCATTTATTTTTTTGTCGAATTACCCGCCGGTTCCACCTTTTTTAAGTTCCATGAGAATCTGCTTGGCAACCGCCTTCAGGGTCTCAAAAACCCCCTCACCGGTCGTCGCACAGGCATCATATTCAGGGACATTATTCGGATTCAACAAACTCGTCAACTCTGCGCGCGGTGTGACATTCGGCAGATCACTTTTGTTGTACTGAATAACGAACGGCAGTTTGTCGAGGTCGTACCCCTGCTCTTCGAGATTCGTCTTGAGATTCTCCATGCTCTCAATATTGGCATCGAGACGTTCTTCCTGAGCGTCGGCAACAAATATGACGCCATCAACGCCTTTAAGAATCAATTTTCTGGAAGCATCGTAGAAAACCTGCCCAGGAACCGTATAGAGATGAAAGCGTGTTTTAAATCCCCGAATTTCGCCGAGAGCGAGTGGCAGAAAGTCGAAAAACAACGTCCGTTCCGTCTCGGTAGCCAGAGAGATCATTTTCCCTTTGGCCTCGGGAGAGGTCTTTTGATAGATAAATTGCAGATTGGTGGTCTTGCCGCAAAGGCCAGGGCCGTAGTAGACAATCTTACAATTGATTTCGCGCGAGGCGTAATTGATGAAAGACATGCAGTGTGACCCTTCAGCTGAAGAGATTGTCGATGTCGTCGTCGGTAATCTCGGCAAAGGCGCTCGGGGCACCGCTCTGATTCTCAATCTCTGACTTGGTGGCCAAATCTTCAAAGATCTGACCATAATCGTCGCTCGCTTTTTTGACCCGAAGACGAACGAGACCAAGAGAACTGCGCTGATCAAAGATAACGACCAGGATAACGCGGCCACCAACGATGGAAATATGGATATTATCCTTCTCCCCCTCGTGGAAGAGGATGGAGAATTCCTTCTCGCCGATTAACTTCGCCAGTCCGCCGGTTGCAGCAATATTTCCGGCAGTCAGAGAGGCGAGACTGGTTGTATCCAGATGCTCGGTCTCACCTATCGAAGTGATCAGCTGACCATTCTTATCGACCAGAAAAATAACCTTGGAATTCGATTCACGCAAAAGCTTTTCCGAAACCAGGTTTATTTTCCGAAGTTCCTCGTCATACATAACAAAGGTTGAGGATTGTGCCGCCATACGTAGCTCCTTGGCTTATATTGCATATCCGTGCCTTTATAACATCAAAGCCGGACACCATCAAGCACTTTTACCTCGGTGCCTGTTGTTCCAGAAAAAACACAAGGGCCCCGACTTGCGTCAGAGGCCCTTATGTTTTTCTCTACTTACCTGTTACCGGCTATCAGGACTTCTCACCGCAATCGGCCTGCATATCTGCCAACTTCTGATACAGGTCAAAACGGGATGCGGTCAACTGTGTCTGCTCCTTCATCAGGCGCTCGGCCACTTCCGGCTGAATCTTCTTCAGGACCCGGTACCGGTTCTCACCGTAAGCATACTCTTCGAAGGTAATGGTCGGTTCCTTGCTGTCGAGTTGCAGCGGGTTCTTCCCTTCGGCGGAGAGACGGGGGTCGAAGCGGAAGAGCGGCCAGTGACCACAAGCGACAGCCTTCTTGCACGTGTCAACGGCGGTCGTCATATCGATACCGTGGGCGATACAATGGCTGTAGGCGAGAATCAGTGAAGGACCGTCGTAGGCGTCGGCTTCGATCATCGCCTTGACCACCTGACCCGGGTTCGCCATCGAAACCTTGGCGACATAGATGTTGCCATAGGTCATAGCGATCATACCGAGGTCTTTCTTCGGCATACGCTTGCCGCCGGCGGCGAACTGCGCCACAGCACCGAGCGGAGTCGCCTTGGAAGCCTGGCCACCGGTATTGGAATAAACCTCGGTGTCGAGGACGAGAACGTTAACGTTCTCACCGGAAGCGAGGACATGGTCGAGACCGCCGTAGCCGATATCATAAGCCCAACCGTCGCCACCATGGATCCAGACCGATTTCTTAACCAGATAATCGGCGACGGAGAGGAGGTTCTTGCTGTCGTCGTCAGGACACTGAGCGAGGGACACCTTGAGCTTGGCGACACGACCGCGCTGGATGACGATCTCTTCCTGCGTATTCTGCGTGGCGGCCTTGATCTCTGCCATCAGACCGCGACTCTCCTTGCACCCTTTGCAGTCGCAGGTTGCGAGCTTGTCTAGCAACTCCAGAGCGTACTCGTTGAACTTGTCGATAGTCAGGCGGTAGCCGAATCCGAATTCCGCGTTGTCCTCAAACAGGGAGTTGCTCCAAGCCGGACCGAGACCATCCTTACGGGTGGTCCAGGGTGTGGTCGGGAGATTACCACCGTAGATCGACGAACAGCCGGTCGCATTGGCGACGACCATCCGGTCACCGAACAGCTGCGAACAGAGCTTGACGAACGGGGTCTCGCCACAACCTAAGCATGCACCGGAGAATTCGAACATCGGCGGCAACAGCTGGCTCCCTTTAAGGCTGGCTCGGTTGATCAGTGCCGGATCGGTGTCCGGGAGTGCCAGGAAGAAGTCCCAGTTGATCGCCTCCTGCTCACGCAGAGGCTCCTGGAAGGTCATGTTGATCGCCTTGTGCCCCTCTTCTGTCTTGCTTTTGGCCGGACAGTTGTGAACACAAGCGCCGCAACCGGTGCAATCCTCAGGCGCGACCTGCAACGAATACTTCTTGCCGGCCATCTCCTTCCCTTTGGCATCACACGACTTAAAGGTCGCCGGAGCGCCCTTGAGATCGGACTCTTCGACGATCTTCATCCGGATGGTCGCGTGCGGACAGACAAACGAACAGACCCCGCACTGGATGCAGAGCTCTGTGTCCCAGACCGGAATATTGACGGCGATGTTCCGTTTCTCGTACTTGGAGGTTCCGGTCGGGAAGGTGCCATCGGCCGGCATCGCCGAGATCGGCAACTGCTCACCCAAAGCGTCGATGATCGGGCCGGTCGTCTGCTTGACGAAAGCAGGAGAATCGGCTTTAACCACCGAGCTGATCTTGAACGTGCTGGTCGCAGTCGCCGGGACAACAAACTCTTCAATATTGTTGGCGCCGGCATCGACCGCCTCGAAGTTCATGTTGACGACCTTCTCGCCGGCCTTGCTGTACGATTTGACGATGGCGTCCTTGATCTCTTTTTCAGCAAGGGCAAAATCGATGATATTGGAGATCTTGAAGAAAGCGGTCTGCATGATGACGTTGATGCGGGAGCCGAGACCGATCTTTTCGCCGAGACGGATGCCGTCGATCACATACATTTTCATCTTCTTGTCGATCATCTGCTGCTGAGTCTCCATCGGCAGATGTTTCCAGGTCTCTTCGCCGCTGAACTGCGAATTAATCAGGAAGGTCGCCCCTTCGTTCGCCTTGCTCAACAGGTCGTAGCGGGCGAGGAAAGAGAAGTTGTGGCAGGCGATGAAGTCGGCCGAATCGATCAGATAAGGGGACCGGATCAGAGCCTTGCCGAAACGCAAGTGACTGGTGGTCATGCTGCCGGCTTTCTTCGAGTCATACACGAAGTAGGCCTGAGCGTTGTTGTCGGTGGTATCACCGATGATCTTGATCGAGTTCTTGTTGGCGCCGACGGTGCCGTCGGAACCGAGACCGAAGAACATCGCCTCATAGGCGTTGCTCGGCACCTTGTAGGTCGGATCGAAATCGAGGCTGCGGCCGGTCACGTCATCTTTAATGCCGACAACATAATGATTCATCGGCTTGGGTGCGTCGAGGTTGTCGAAGACCGCCTTGGCCATGGCCGGGGTGAATTCATAAGAACCGAGACCGTAACGACCACCGACGATGGTCGGGTACCCTTTAAATTCGAACAGGCCGTCGGACATCGCTTCGCCGATAGCGGTACGGACATTGAGATAGAGCGGCTCACCCATGGAACCGGGCTCTTTGGTCCGGTCGAGAACGGCGATCTTGTTGACCGTCTTCGGCAGGGCCTTAACAAAATCCGCGGTCAAAAACGGCAGGAAGAGACGAATCTTGAGCAGACCGACTTTTTCGCCCTGAGCGGTGAGATGTTCGACCAGCTCGTGCGCGGTTTCACAGCCGGAACCCATCATGACGATGACCCTGTCAGCATCGGGAGCTCCGACGTAATCGAACAGGTTGTACTGGCGGCCGGTCATTTTGGCAAATTTATCCATCTGCGCCTGAACAATACCGGGAACCTTGTCGTAGAAAGCATTGACCGTCTCACGCCCCTGGAAATAGACATCCGGGTTTTGAGCGGTACCACGCATAACCGGACGGTCCGGTGACAGGCCGCGGGCGCGATGCGCACGGACCAGATCGTCGCTGATCATGCTTCTCATGTCGTCCAGGGTCAACTCTTCGACCTTCTGTACCTCGGAGGAGGTCCGGAAACCGTCAAAGAAATGCATGAACGGGACGCGCGACTCGAGAGTTGAAGCCTGGGCGATCAGGGCGAAGTCCATGACCTCCTGAACATTATTGGAGCAGAGCATAGCCCAACCGGTGGAACGGGCCGACATGACGTCGGAGTGGTCACCAAAGATCGAGAGTGCCTGCGCTGCGATGGCACGGGCGGCGACATGAATGACCGTCGAGGTGAGCTCGCCGGCGATCTTGAACATGTTCGGAATCATCAGGAGCAGCCCCTGAGAAGCCGTAAAGGTCGTGGTCATCGCACCGGTCTGCAAGGCACCGTGGACCGCACCGGCCGCACCCCCTTCAGACTGCATCTCAACAACTTTAGGGACCGTTCCCCATATGTTCTTCTCACCGACCGCGCTCTTGGCGTCGGAGATCTCCCCCATCACCGAAGACGGTGTAATCGGGTAGATGGCGATCACCTCGTTGATTGCATGGGCAACATGCGCTGCCGCGGTGTTACCGTCAATGTTTACCATTTTTCGAGACATTCTCTTCTCCTTAGTTGCAGTAATTGTCCGAGTGAAACCAGAGCTAGAAGTGTATGCAGGATATCAACTCTACTATTTTACAACTCCCGCCGGCCTTGAACAGCACGGCTGACGGTCGATTCATCAACATATTCCAGATCGCTCCCCATCGGGATGCCGTGAGCCGGGCGGGTGACCCGGATACCGAGCGGCTGGATCAGACGCCCGAGGTAGAGCGCTGTTGCCTCTCCCTCCACGGTAAAATTGGTGGCGACAATCACCTCCTCAACCTCCCCGCCGCGCAACCGCTCCAGCAGGTCGACAATATGGAGTTGATCGGGGCCGACACCATCCAATGGAGAAAGCGCACCATGTAAGACATGGTAACGCCCCCTGAATGATCGACTCCGTTCGATCGACACCAGATCTTGCGGCTCTTCAACAACACAGACGACCCGATCATCCCGACCCAGATCAGAGCAGAGTCGGCACGGATCATCTTCTGTGATGTGGTGACAGATCGAACAAAACCTTATTTTTGCCTTTAGATTTTGAATCGCCTCGGCCAGAGAAAGCGCCTCACTGTCTGAACAGCGTAATAGATAAAAAGCGAGCCGTGTCGCGGTTTTCTTCCCTATTCCCGGAAATTTCGATAATTCTGCTACCAATCGTGAGAAAGACGGGATGGACTCTAACATTTACTTAAGCCTGTTATTATAAAATAAACCAACGTTTCACTTATTTAAGATAAATAAACTTTTTAAATTCTATTAAAAAATAAGGAGTTGCAGTGATAATAATAAAAAGTTAACCGGAAGGCAACTCTTTTCAACTCTTCATTTTAAAACAGCCCGGGGACATTCATTCCTCCGGTCAGTTTACTCATTTCTGCCTGCATCATTTCCTGACTTTTAAGAATCGCTTCATTCACCGCGGCAGAAATCAGGTCCTGTAACATTTCAACGTCATCGGCATCAACGACCTGTGGATCGATCTTTAAAGAGAGCAACTTCTGACGGCCGTTTACAACGGCGGTCACCATCCCACCACCGGCGGTAGCCTCAACCTGCTGTGTCTCCATCTCCTGCTGCATCTGACCCATTTTTTGCTGCATCTGCTGGGCCTGCTTCATCATATTACCGAGTCCCTTTGCCATATTTCTATTCCTTTCGTTACAATTAATATTCAAATACAAACGCTGTTAAGATACTTCATCGCTATCAGATAAACCCTTTGTCTATGGCCCTGACCTCTTCAACCGTCCCCTCAAACACTTCCAGCGCCGTCTTCACCACCGGATGCTCCAACGCATCATCACGGAGCCGATTCTGACGGTCACTCTGCTGCGATTGCCGCTCCTCGGCCAGAGATTGAGGAGCCTCGAGCGAATCGGCCGAATCGAGTCCAACCACCTTAATTCTGACCGCCTGCTCAAAATAAGCCTCAGCCAACTCCGTCAGATTTTCAATCGTTTCCTGATCTTCGAGCTGTCCGAAAGCGAACGACCCCTTCGGCAGGCCGAAACTGAGTAGCGGCAATTCCATGGAGAGCAATCTCGCCTGTTCAAGGATCGAGGCGATACGCGGACGACGTTTGGCCCGCACATGATCAACCAACCCCGGCCAGTCTCTATCCTGTTTCATTTGCGTAACCGGGGCCTCAGACTTATTTTCCGACAGGTCCGACGGTTCGGGGGGGACCGGTGGTTCCTCCGGCGGTTCTGGTTGCGAAACTTGTGCCGGGACCGAGCGCCGAACCGGTGGAGACGGTGCATGGACCGCTCCGCCTCCCGTATCGAGTCGACGCTCCAAATTTTCGAGTTTGCGAACCAAGGCCGCCACATCCTGACCAGCCGGCAGGCTGGTGAGCCGAATCAGAGCCATCTCCACCGTCAACCGCGGAAAAACGGCAGCTGGAATTTCCGTCTCGGTGCGAACCAACAGTGACAACATCCGCTGCAGATCTTCGAGACTGGCCAATTCGGAGAGCGTTTCTGTAATCCGGAGCTCATCCGCAGTGACATCGACCAATCCGGCCGGATCATCGACCACCTTGAACAACACCAGAATCCGAAACAGGCTGATTAACTCGCGACAGAACTGACGATAGGAATAGCCGAGATCATCAACCCGCTGCAAACCATCGAGCACGCGGTGCCCATCCCGGTGCAGCAGGGCATCCACGATTTCGAACAGCAGATGGCGGTCGACCATTCCGAGCAGAGAGAGCACATCCTCATCGCTCGCCTTCTCGCCACAAAACGCGATCATCTGATCGAGGGTCGATAGCGCATCACGCATACTCCCCTCGCCCTGACGGGCGATCAGAGAGAGCGACCGATCGGTGATCTCGATCTTCTCGGCATCGACAATCACACGCAAACGCTCTGCGACCTTGTTCAGACTGATCTTGCGGAAGTCGAGACGCTGACAGCGTGACAGGATCGTCACCGGAATTTTGTGTGGTTCGGTCGTTGCGAAGATGAATTTGACGTGCTCCGGCGGTTCTTCAAGCGTCTTGAGCAGCGCGTTGAAGGCATTGATCGAAAGCATATGGACTTCATCGATAATAAAAATTTTGTAGCGGGAGTGAGCGGGGAGGTAACGGACATTATCGCGCAGTTCGCGGATATCATCGACGCCGGTATTGGAAGCGCCGTCGATCTCAAAGACATCGACCCCTTTGCCGGCGACGATCTCTTCACAGGAGGGACAGCTGTTGCACGGCACAGCCGACGCCCCTTGTTCGCAATTAAGGGCTTTTGCCAGAATCCGCGCGGCAGATGTTTTGCCGACACCGCGGGCACCGGTAAAAAGAAAAGCGTGGTGAACACGACCGGATTCGATCGCATTCCCGAGTGTCCGGCTGATATGCTCCTGTCCAATCAGGTCCATCAGGGTCTGCGGGCGGTACTTGCGGGCAAGAACGAGATACGACATAGAGATTCACTCCAACGGCTAAGGAGACTCGGGCAGGTATGAGAAGGGGGTTGCCGTCACAATTGACAGCCAGGCACTCCCGCGGCACACAAAATTACCGTTACCGCTGCTCCCTTCCGGGTCTGACGGAGTTGGCGGAATTTCATTGCACGGGACCCGGCTGTCAATTCTAACGGCAACATGACCGGTGGTTGAAAAGAAAAAACAGACGGTAAATAAGACGGGATTCGCGCACTTCGCTCTGAATCCAAAAAACCGCTTGTCGCTTTTATTATTGGCGGAGAGGGGGAGATTCTCCCACTATGTCGCCAAACAAGCTGGCTCCTGCGTCGGCTCCCCTACGTTCGCTGCCGCAGACCTTCGGTCTGCTATCTGTCACTGGCAGCGCTCACTCCGCTTCGAATCCCTGCTCTTTTGCTTTTATTATTGGCGGAGAGGGGGGGATTCGAACCCCCGGTACCTTGCAGTACACATGATTTCCAATCATGCACCTTCGGCCTCTCGGTCACCTCTCCGCGGAAACGTAAGATACATCAAGGTCTAACTGGATGTAAAGACCTTTTCCAACGTAAGTTTTAACGTAACTCCAGCTCTCTTTTCTCCAGGATCAACATCCGATCCCGCAGCTCAGCCGCCAGTTCAAAATCGAGGTCGCCTGCGGCGGCCAGCATCCTCTGCTTGGTCTTTTTTATCTCCTGCTGAATCTTCTTCGGCGTACGATATTCGCTCATCTCTTCAGCCGCAAGCATCCCGATGCCCCCTTGTTCCCGGCCGGTAATATCCTCGAGAATCGTGCGCATACTTTTTTGAGTCGACGTCGGGGTGATACCGTGCACGCGGTTATACTCTTCCTGCACAACCCGCCGTCGCCCGGTCTCATCGAGACACCCCTGCATCGAGCGGGTCACCTTATCTGCATACATGATCACCCGCCCTTCCAGATGCCGCGCCGCCCGCCCGCAGATCTGGATCAGGGAACGTTTGCTCCGCAAAAACCCCTCCTTGTCGGCATCGAGGATCGCGACCAGAGCGACCTCCGGGATATCGAGCCCTTCGCGCAGCAGATTGATCCCGACCAGAACATCGAACTCCCCGGTCCGCAAATCCCGGATAATCTCCACCCGCTCAACGGTGATGATATCCGAATGGAGATAGCGAACCCGAATCCCATGCTCGCTCAGATAATCGGTCAAATCCTCGGCCATCCGCTTGGTCAGGGTCGTCACCAGCACCCGCTGATTTTTTTTGACACAGATGCGCAGCTCCCCTAAAAGATCATCGACCTGTTCGGTTGCCGGACGGATATTTATCGGAGGATCGACCAGACCGGTCGGCCGCACGATCTGCTCCACCACCACCCCTTGCGCCTTCTCCAGTTCATAATCACCCGGAGTCGCCGAAACATAAAGGGTCTGCAACCCCTTCCCCTCGAACTCTTGAAAGGTCAAGGGACGATTATCGAGCGCCGACGGCATCCGGAAGCCGTAGCCGACCAGGGTCTCCTTGCGTGACCGGTCGCCGCGATACATCGCTCCGACCTGGCTGACCGAAACATGGCTCTCGTCGATGAACAACATCGCATCCTTGGGGAAGTAATCGATCAGGGTCGCCGGCGGCTCCCCCACCTGCCGATTGTCGAGAAAGCGGGAATAGTTTTCGATCCCCTGACAGTACCCCATCTCCTCCATCAGTTCGATATCGAACAGCGTCCGCTGCTCGATCCGCTGCGCCTCGATCAGCTGATTATTCTCTTTAAAAAACTGAATCCGCTCCTGCAGCTCGTCCTGAATCATCTTCACCGCCCGGTCGAGGGTCGGCCGGGTCGCCACATAGTGACTCGCCGGAAAGATGGTGGTCGAGGTGAGCTCGCCGATGACCGTCCCGCGGAGCGGATCGATCTCGCGGATCGCCTCGATCTCATCACCGAAGAACTCGATCCGCAGCGCCATCTTCTCTTCGTAAGCCGGGAAAATCTCTACCGTATCGCCACGCACCCGGAAGGTGCCGCGATGAAAATCGACATCATTGCGCTCGTACTGGATTTCGACCAGCTGCTTGAGCAGATCATTTCGGTCCCGCTCCATCCCGACTTCGAGCTTCACCAGCATCCCGAAATACGCCTCCGGCGAACCGAGACCGTAGATGCAGGAGACCGAAGCGACGATCAGAACATCGCGTCGGGTTAAGAGACTCCGCGTGGCGCTGTGCCGGAGCTTGTCGATCTCTTCATTGATCGAGGAGTCCTTCTCGATAAAGGTATCGGTCACCGGGACGTACGCTTCCGGCTGATAGTAATCGTAATAGGAGACGAAATACTCGACGGCGTTATCCGGGAAGAGCTCGCGAAACTCACCGTAGAGCTGGGCGGCCAGCGTCTTGTTGTGCGCCAGGACCAGGGTCGGGCGCTGCAGCTGCTGCACCAGATTGGCCATGGTGAAGGTCTTTCCCGAGCCGGTGACGCCGAGCAGCACCTGATGCTGGTCGCCACGCAACAACCCTTCGGTCAACTCACTGATCGCCTGCGGCTGGTCACCGCTCGGCTGGTATTCGGATACAAGTCTGAAATCTGTCATAGTCTCTTTTTAATCACTGTGGTCGGGATGAATAGAGGAAAGTTATGCTCAGCCGTTTCTGGACAGCAACCTCTCCCTGCAATCTTTTTCTAAGCTTTACGGTTGTGCAATGAAAAAGGGGGCTGCTCGATTCGAGCCCCCCTTTTTACCGCAACGCTGCACTAAATACAGCTGCTCAGCTACCAGCCAAACCATTTCGACCGCCGCGCCTTTTTGAGCGCGCGCTGCAGAGCGTCAATCTTCGTATCGACTTCTTCTTCACCACGACGGATTGCATGTAAAGAGGTGGAGAAATCGGCCCAGTGGCTCACCCCGTTTCGCGGAGAGAGGACGATATCGGCTTCCTTGATCTGTTCTACAGTCAGAGCATCACGCGCCAAGGAATCGGCGCGGGCGATCACATCGAGGGCATTGCGCGGCTCTTCGAAGCTCCGGCGAGCATCACTCACATTAACGGCAATGACAAAATCCGCACCGAGCTGGCGGGCGGCGCGGATCGGAACCGTTTCGACCCAGCCACCATCGACCAACAGTCGGCCGTCAATTTCCACCGGATTGAGCACCCCCGGCATAGCGCAGGAGGCCGCGATCACATCACGCAGTCGCCCCTGGTTGAGGACCACCGATTCGCCACTGCGCAGATCGAGGGCGACGGCTGCGAACGGGATGCGGGTCTGTTCGACGTTCTGATCGTTAATCAGGTAGGAGTAACTGCCCCTGGCGGTTTTATCGTTGACCAGGGCGGTTTTGGTAACCATCAGGGCGTTAAAAACCCCACGCCGCGCAAATCTCCCCATTTCGGCCAGAATCCCCTCATCATGGGAATCGAGCTCCTTGAAGAAGTTGAATCCCGATTCGTCGAATTCCTCACTTTCAAGATACTCAGCAAAACGCGACTTGATCGCAGCGACATCCGGCAGCGTCGCATACATGGCACCGATAATAGCCCCCATGCTGGTTCCGGTGACAATGTCAATCGGGATGCCGTGCCTGTTGAGACCGTCGAGGACCCCGATATGGGAAAAGGCCCGCGCCGCACCGCCCCCCAGAGCGAGGCCAATTTTGAGTTTTTTTGCCATGCTGCTCCTGTCTCTCGGAGATTTTTTGCAATCCTTGTTCCGATTAAAGTTTTACCCTATATTCTCACACCTTACAAGGCGAACGAGAAAGAGTTTTACTCCTGATGCAACGCAGAGAGTGGCGGCACGATTCAGAGCCTGAAAGTCGCGGCAAACAGCAGGTGAAGGGAGTGCGCAAACGATTCGTTTAACCGAGAAAATTTTTCAGCCCGGTGAAGAAGATCTGCGCGGCGATAGCCGAGACAAACAGCCCGGTCAACTTGGTGAGGATAATCAACCCCTGCTGCCCGAGGTAGCGCTCAAAGCGGCCGGCGGAGCCCCCCGACGGCGAGCACAGCACAGAGCAGGGACAGGGAAGCGATGAGCTTCTCGGGTGCGGTTTGGAGCCCCGCCCCCATGACCAGCAGCGCACCGATGGTTCCTGGGCCGACGGTGATCGGGATCGCCAACGGGACCACCGCCACCTCCTCGCGCAACTCCTGCGAAGAGACCGTGGTCTTCCCCTGGATCATGGCGACGGCGGAGAGAAACAGGACCGCGCCGGCGCCGATCCGGAAGGCATCGAGGGTGATCCCGAACAGGGTAAAGATATAGGTCCCGAACAAGAAGAGGGCGAAACAGGTCACGCCGACCGCCACGGTCACTTTCAGGGCGATCTTCTGACGCTCGGCCCGCGAATCGTCTTTGGTCAGGGAGAGGAACGCCGACACTACGAAGAACGGGGTGAAGATCATGAAAATCTTCAGAAAGACATTGATGAACAAGGTCAGCATTTCTGTCCTCTCCACGCCGGTTGAGAGCGTGACTCTCCCGGCAGACAATTACTTACCGCCTGCGCCGCACAAAAAGTGAGACTAAAGTTGCTCCGAGACGAGCTCTTGAGCGTCCCTGCAAAAACATCGAGCAGACCAACACCCTTAATCACATAGTTTTTCTGCAATCTGCTTATGCACAACACTCCAGCACTTGAGACATATCCTGTCACGGCGCTGGGTAAACTGGTCTCCAACACCAACAAGGAGGCCAACTATGTTTGAAGATTTTCCGAAAAACGAGCTTGAGTTT
>Ga0314774_1001361_pt1 | contig 15862 bp, 18 predicted proteins | sample MetaGCBIA2018_FD_204515 | JGI IMG/M metagenome (GOLD analysis project Ga0314774, IMG submission 204515) | Cryopeg brine microbial communities from Beaufort Sea near Barrow, Alaska, United States - CBIA 2018 | ecosystem: Environmental > Aquatic > Marine > Coastal | place: USA: Alaska | collected... | reverse complement strand
CCGTGCAGCCGCGCGGCTGGGCGGGCGAGTCAGGCTCGTGACCGCCCGCGACAACGAGGCGTGCGGAAACGCCCGGGCTGCGGTCTTCACGCAACCCGTCACCGGCAACCCCGAGCTTGAGCTGCTGCCGTTCTTGCGCGAGCAGGCCGTGTCGGTGACGACTCACCGATTCGGGACGCCGTTCGACGTGGCGCGCGAGGTAGTAGCAGCGCTGTAGGGCGGACTAGTTGCGCTGCCTGGCCGCGGAGCCAAGTTCGTTGAACTTGCGTGCCGCATCGACAAACGCCTCATACAGGCGCGCTGAGCCCGGGTCCTGTTCGGGGTGCCACTGGGTAGCCACGCAGAAGGTGAGCGAGGGGTCCTCGACCGCTTCGATCACACCGTCGTCGCCCCAAGCCGAGACGATCAGCCCATCGCCCAACTGGTCTATGGCTTGATGGTGGTAGACGGGGACGTCGCGTCGTGCGGGATGAAGTCGCGCCAGGAGGCTACCGGGCGTGGTCGAGATTGGCATCGTCACAAACACGCCGTCGCTGCCTTGATATCCGCCGTGGCCCACGACGTCGGGGACGTGTTGAACCAGAGTGCCGCCTCTCGCGACATTGAGCACTTGCGCACCCCGGCACACGCCAAGAATCGGCATGTCGCGACCCTGCGCGGCCGCGATGAGCGCGAACTCCCAGGCGTCGCGTTGGGGGCGAGGCGGGTCGGTTTCGGGGTGGGGCGTCTGGGCGAAGGTGGTGGGGTCGACGTCGAAACCCCCCGAGATACACAGGCCGTCGAGGCCCTCCACGATCGCAGCCGCGCCAGCCGGATCCGTGTCCTGCGGCGGCAAGACGACGATGGAGGCCCCCGCCCGCTGAATCGGCACGATGTACGACGTCGGGAGGAATACGGCGGGGACATCCCACACGCCCATGACGGCCCGCTCCAGATAGCTGCTGACGCCGATGATCGGGCGTCGAGACCCGGTCACTGCCACCGGCCCCGGGCCACGAGCAGATCCTTCAGCAGGTCTGCACGGTCGGACACGACGCCGTCGACTCCCAGGTCCAGCAACTGCGCCATCCGCTGGGGATCGTTGATGGTCCACACGTGCACGAGCTTTCCGGCCGCGTGGGCGGCGCGCACGTGCCGTTCAGTGAGAACCGGAATCGGTCCCATCGACGCCGGAATCTGAAGAGCATCGACCGACCTGAGTGCGCCCGCGAGATTCGCACGCACCATTCCCCCCAGGAAGAAGGCGGCGGCTTCGCGCGTTCCCGCTGATGCCGCGACGCGCCGCGTCAGGCGCGCCACCGTGGCGTCGCGTCGGGCCGAGGAAAACGAGGCGATGCACACGCGATCGTGCGCCTTGGTCTTCTCGATCGCATCCGCCACGGGGACGATGCCGGACTCCGCCTTCACGTCGATGTTGACGCGTAGCTCTGGCCACGTGCCGAGGAGGTCTTCGAGCATCGGAACGGGCTCCTTGCCCCCGATGCGTGCGAGCTTCACCCGGGCCCAGGGCAAGTCCGCTACCTCGCCCGTGCCGTCCGTCGTGCGGTCGAGGGACTCGTCGTGCAGTGCGACCGCAACCCCGTCGATTGTTCCGTGCGCATCCGTCTCTACGTAGCGGTAACCCATGTCCACTGCGGCCTGGAAAGCGACCATCGAGTTCTCGAGGCCGTCGAGCGAGAAGCCGCGGTGCGCGAGCGCGGCGAAGGCGCCGCCGGTGTCAAAGTAGGGATGCGAGCTCATGCGAGCACACTATCCAGCCAGCGGGTGACGGTCCCCAGATACAGCTCACGCGGCCCGTCCTGTGACAGCGACAACTCGTGGACGCCCCCGGGAATCACCACCACCTCCACGTCGTCCCCGAGCCGGGGCCCCAAGCGCACGATCTCGTCGACGCTGAGGACTGTGTCTTGACGATCAAGCAGGGGGTTGTCGGCCACGTCCGGACCGCAGGAGTCGGACATCGCGACCAACACGGGAACCCGCACGCCCAGGCCGCGCGCGACCTTGGCCCGGGCCCGCCGTGCCGCGGCCAACCACGCCGCACGGATGGGCACGCCGGCGGGTCGCTTGAGGGCGAAGTCGAACTGCCATCGGCCGCCGCCGGAGGCGTGCTGGTGTTGGGCGTAGATCGAGGGCGCGGACGCGACCACGGTCATCGGTCGGATCGCGGCCAGAAGCGGCAGGGCGAGCATGCGCGCCTTGTCGGTACGCGTGAGGGTGGTGCCAAATAGGGGGGAGTCAAGGATCAGGCTGGCGAGCGACGGGTGGGGACGCTCGGCGGCCCAGATAGCCGCCGCCAGGCCGCCGGTCGAGTGCCCATGGACCACGATCGGCAGGCCGGGGTGCAATGCGGTGATTACCGCCAGGGCAACGTCAATACCGTCGCCCTGCTCCGACACATCGGTCATGTAGTGGGGTGTGTCCCCTGGCTGCAATGACCGCCCGGCTCGCGCCAAGTCCACGGCGTAGAAGGCGTGCCCCGCATCCGTGAACGCCCGCGCAAGGTGGTCTTGAAAGAAATAGTCGTTGTAGCCGTGGACGTGCACCACCGCGGAACGCGGACGATCCGGCTGCCGGAGGGGCCTCACCAACGTGACCCCCGCGACCGATGCCTGCTCAAAACCCGTCAAGATGTCCGGAACCCAGCGTGCGGCCGATTCGCCCATAAGCGGAGCGTATCGGGCAAGACGCGCCGGTGGAGGACGGATCGCCACCATTCATTCACCATGACCGGGCACACTGTCCACATGAGCAATGGAGCTGACCCCACAGATCTGCCCTCGGTAAGAGACGCAATGCCCCACACGGGCGCCGATGAGGACATCCCTCGATCCCGCGTCGCCGCGTGGGCGCTGTGGGACTGGGCGACGCAGCCTTTCAACTCCGTGATCATCACGTTCGTCTTCACGGCGCTGTACCTCACGTCGGACAATTTCATCGATCCGGAGTTGGTGCCCTTGGGGGAGGGCAACGCCGACTACGACGCGGCGATCGCGCACCTCACGAGCAGCTTGGGCTGGGGCATCGCGCTGGCGGGTGTCCTGGTCGCCGTGCTGGCGCCGGTCCTCGGACAACGCGCCGATGCGACGGGGCGCCGGAAGGCCTGGCTGGGAATCAGCACCGCGCTGCTGGTGGCAAGCATGTTTGGGCTGTTCTTTGTGCAGGCGACGCCGCCGTACTTCTGGCTCGGCGTGAGCCTCATCGCGGTCGGCACCGTCGTGAGCGAAGTGGCGGGCGTGAACTACAACGCGATGATCGTGCAGGTGTCGACGCCCAAGACGGTCGGCCGCGTGTCGGGCCTCGGTTGGGGCCTCGGCTACCTGGGCGGCATCGTGGCGCTGGTCATCGTCGTCGTGCTCGATGGCGCCGATTGGTTCGGGATGGATACCTCCAACGGGATGGCGTATCGCCTGATCGCCGTCGGCTGCGCCGTCTGGACCCTGCTGTTCGGATGGGCGGTGTTCGTCTTCGTTCCGGAGGCGCCGCGTGCCGACCGTCCCACCGTCGGCCTGTTCCAGGGGTACGCGGTGCTGTGGAACGACCTCAAGGACCTGTGGAACCAGGCGCGGTCCACGTTGTGGTTCCTGCTGGCCTCGGCGGTGTACCGAGACGGGCTCGCGGGCGTCTTCACGTTTGGCGCGATTATCGCCGCCAAGTCCTTTGGCTTCTCGGATCAGCAAGTCATCATGTTCGGCATCGCGGCGAATCTCATCGCAGGCGCTTCGACCGTGATCGCCGGTCGCTTTGACGACAAGGTGGGGCCGCGCACCGTCATCCTCGCCTCGTTGACGGTCATCATCATCTCGGGAGTGATGGTGGTCGCCCTGCAAGCCGTCGGCGCGGTCGTCTTCTGGGTGTTTGGGCTCGCTCTCAGCGCGAGCGTCGGCCCGGCCCAGGCGGCGTCCAGATCGCTGCTTGCGCGTGTGAGCCCTCCGGGTCGGGAGGCCGAGATCTTTGGCCTCTATGCGACCACCGGGCGCGCGGCATCGTTCCTCGCCCCCGGCATGTGGGCTCTTGCGATCGCCATCACAGGCGCCACCATTTGGGGCACGCTGGGAGTGATCTTCGTCGTCCTTGTCGGACTCATTCTGCTCATCCAGGTGCGCACACCAGCGGACAAGGGCGCGTCGACGCACATCTAACTCTGCGGAAGAGACTCGCCCCTGGGTTCGTTACACCGACTGAGGGGGATCGCCTCGATGTAAGGAGCCTCATGAGCGTCGTCAGCACTGCAACTGCCACCTGGTCAGGAACGTTGCCCGAAGGATCAGGCACGACGACGTTGGCGTCGTCCGGTCTGGGCACGTTCAGCACCTCATGGAAGGCCCGCTCGGAGGGCTCGAACTCGGTGACCACACCCGAAGAACTCTTGGGTGCCGCCCACTCGGCGTGCTACTCGATGGCGATGTCGCACGCGCTTGGAGGCAAGGATCTGGTCGCCACCACCATCGAAGTGACAGCGCGGGTTACGTTCGTGCCGGGCGAAGGGATTACCCACATCGGATTGAGCGTGTCCGCGGACATCCCCGGTCTCGATGCCACCGCCTTCGCGGCACTGGCCGAAGAGGTCAAGGGTGCATGCCCCGTGTCGCAGGCCCTCACGGGAACGACGATCGAGCTCGAAGAGGTCAACCTCGCCTGACCGATACATACCTCCCGGGGTATAGTCGTCCGATGCGCCTCTTCTGGACCGAACTCCTCCGCTGGCCGGCAAAACGCTGGTGGTTTGCCCTAGGGACCGCGATAGCGACCTACTTGTTCATCGCCCTACCCACTGACCTGATCGACAATCCGGTCTTTGGTCGGGATGTGCCGGTCACATCGTGGGCCAGGGGAGTGTTGCTGGTGAGCTCGGTGCTCGCTGGACTCGTCGCCGCCACCTACGTCGCCGGCCCGGACACCGCGCCCCGACGACGTGAGGGCCGGCTCGGGTGGGCAGGAGGCATCGCCACCTTCTTTGCGGTCGGCTGCCCCGTGTGCAACAAGCTGGTGCTCCTCGCCCTCGGCTACACCGGCGCGATCCAGTACTTCGCTCCCATTCAGCCTTACTTGGCTGTGGGCGCGATCGCGCTGCTCGGCTGGGCCTTCGTCGCCCGCGTGCGTCGCGAGAACTCATGCAGGTTGCCCTCCCAGCCCAAGGTTTCCGCGGACGCATAGCCGCCGGGTGGCGGTACCGTGCTCACCATGCGCGCGCTCAAGGAATTCGCCCGGGGCATCGGCCTGTATTGGCGCGGAGTGCGCACGTGGAGCGCGGATCCGACGCTGATGGCGATCGGGCTGCTCCCGGGCCTCCTCACCATGGCGCTCTTTGTCGGACTGTTCGTGGCGCTCGGATGGGGCCTCGATGGCGCCACCGGCTGGATTGCGGACCGTGCTGTCGGCGCCGAGAGCGATCTGCATGGCATCGTTCAATTCGTGGCCGGATTGGCGCTGATCGGCGCATGGCTGCTGCTCTTGGTCTACGCGTTCGTGACCGTGACGTCCGTGGTCGGGCAGCCGTTCTTTGAGCGGATCTCACATCGCGTCGACTCCCGGCTCGGTCCGGTTCCTCAGGCCCCTGCCTGGCCGTGGTGGCGCAACGCGGCGCGCGGAGTGGGGGAGGGGGCGCGGCTCTTGCTGCTGACGGCTCCACTATCGGTGGGCCTCTTTCTGCTGGGACTGATCCCCGTCGTCGGAACGGCCGTGGCGTGGACGCTGGGATTGCTTTTTGGCGGCTGGTTCGTCGCGCTTGAGTTCACGGCGATTCCCTTCGAGCGGCGCGGAATGGTGCTGGCCGACCGCAGGCGGATTCTGCGTGTTCGCCGCGCCCGGACGCTCGGCTTTGGTGCGATGGCCTTCGTGATGTCGGCGGTGCCCCCCTTGGCCATCCTCGCGATGCCGTCTGCGGTGGCGGGAGGAACGATGCTCGCAAGACTCGCGATTGACGAAGCGGCTGAGGGCGCGTCCCCGGGGTCGGCGGCTTAGCGGTCGAGCGACGACTCGAGTGCCGCAACCTCGCCCAGACAGGTAGCGGGGCTGGCCTCTCGGCCAATCTCCAGGAGCTGGCGCGCCAACGACTCCCGATCATGGGCGGGAGCAAAGGAACCAAGTTGCTCCTCAATGGCCGCAACGTAGGCGGGTTCAGCAGCAAGTGCGGCCTGCGCACCTGCGGGCGTCAGAACCACCCAGGTACCGCGCATGTCCGCTGTGCACTCGAAGCGCTCGAGCAGGCCCCGCTTTTGCATGCGAGTGACCTGGTGCGACGTGCGGGACTTCTCCCATCCCAGCATGTCGCCGATCTCACGCGGCCGCGCGCGATGTTCGGGCGACGTGGACAGGGCGTTGAGAATCTGGAATTCACGCAGGGATACGCCAGCCGCTTCCTGCAGTTGCTGCTCGACCCCTGCCGTGACCTGGCGCGTCGCCAGGTGAAGGGCGCGAAAGAGCGTCACGTCGATGCTGGGAGTAGCGCTCATGCTTCAAGCGTAGTCGGGGTCCGTGACGCGTCAAAGATCTGAGTGGTGGCGCATTGGCGTCCGCTTACTCTTGTGCCATGCCGATTCGCAGACTCGTTGCCCGAGTGCCCCTGGACGAGTTGGTCCCGCGGTTCACCAGCATTCGTGAGCAGGCGGGCGTGCGGGTGGTTCGCAGTGACGCAGTACTCGCCGAGGTCGCTCCGCGCGAAGAGGAACCCGGTCACATTGTGGGCAACCGCGTTGACCTGACGGACGTACGGTTCGTCACGATCGACCCGGAAGGCTCGCGCGACCTGGATCAGGCGATCCACATGGAGCGTGCGGGCGACGGCTGGCGCGTCCGCTACGCGATTGCGGACGTCGCGCCTCACGTCACCCCGCTGGGAGCCTTGGACGCCGACACGTGGGACCGAGTCGAGACCGTGTACTGCCCCGACATGAGGGTCGGACTCCATCCGCCGGTCATGTCCGAGGGCTACGCCTCGCTCCTTCCAGGCCAGCGCACCAAGGCGATCGTGTGGGACTTGGCGGTCTCCAGCGACGGCGCCCTCAACTCGACCGACGTGCGGCGCGCTTGGGTGGCTTCGGTGCGGCAATACGCGTACTCCGAGTTGGCGCAGACTCCACCCGCCGAAGCTGCCGAGTTGGTCACGCTGATGGCCGAGTTGGGGGTCGCGCGTCGGCGAGTGCTCCGCGAGGCGGGGGCCGTGTCGCTTCCCAAGCCCAGTCAAGAGGTTGACCGAGACGCGGGCGGGCTGCGGCTCGAGTTCCGCGCGGCGCGGGGGATAGAGGACGACAACGCGCAAGTGTCGCTGCTGACGGGCATGGCTGCGGCTCGGCTGATGCTGGACGCTGGCGTTGGAGTGCTGCGCACCATGCCCCCCGCATCGGACGATGCGTTGCGGAGGCTCAGGCTCCAGGCGCTGGCCTTGGGCGTTGACTGGCCGCGAGGTGCCGAATACTCGGACGTGCTCGACACGGTCGACCCGGCCTCGGCTACGGGTGCGGCCTTTCTCACCGCCGCGGTCACGCTATTCAGGGGCGCCTCTTGGGAGCCTTTCCATGTGGGCCAAGGCCTGCCAGTTCCCGAGAACGTGACCCACGGCGCCCTCGCAGCTCCCTATGCCCACGTCACTGCTCCCCTCAGGCGCCTGGTGGACCGCTACGGCACGGAAATCTGCGTGGCCCACGCAGCTGGCCTACCGGTCCCGTCGTGGGTGACGGATGCGTTGCCGCAGCTTGGCCAGGCCATGATCGCCGGCGTCCGTCGCGGAGGGAAGGTCGATCGGGCCTGCATCGACGCGGTGGAGGCGGCAGTTCTTGATTCCCACCTTGGCGAGGACTTCGCGGCGGTGGGTCTCGACGACGACACCATTCAACTGGCCGAGCCGGCGGTCGTGGCTCGCTGCACAGGCGCCGTCCCCGTCGGCAAGCGGCTGCAGGCGACGCTGGTACACGCCGACATCGAAGATGGCGTGAGATTTGAGGTGCACTCGTGACCGATGCTGCGAGGCAACAGGCCTGGGAGGCGCGCTATGGCGCGGCTGCCGTGTGGACGGGAAAGGTCAACGCCCACCTGAAGGATTGGGTTGAGGCTCATCCTCACGCGGAGCCGGCCACCTCGATCGACTTGGCGTGCGGAGAGGGTGCTGATGCGATCTGGCTCGCCGCCCAAGGCTGGCGAGTCACGGGCGTCGACTTCTCTCAGGCGGCGATCGATAGAGCGACCGCCGCCGCGAAGGACAGGGGAGTGGAGGCCACGTGGATTGTCGCGGACTTGACCGCATGGCTGGCCGATCAGCCCGCGGACCTGGTGACGGTGTCCTTCCTGCACGAGCCAGCACACGTGCGTCATGCGGTGTGGCGAACCGCGGCAAGCGCGGTTGCTGAGGGGGGAACGCTCTTGATCACGGGCCACCGGCCAGACGTTGAAGGCGCCTCCGGACCACCGCCCGAGACGCGCTTTACTGCGGACGAGGTGATCGCCGCACTTGGCGCGCCATGGCGAGCTCATGTGCGCGAGGCGCACCGGGACGGCGTCGGTCACCATGCCGGCCACGTGATGACGGATCTGATCATCACACTCACGCGGTAGTCCCCGAGGCCTCGTTGCCGACGTGCACCGATACTTCTTGAAACCGGTCGCGGAGTGTGGCGGCAAATGCGCCAGCGGGGTACGTTCGAAGTAGCCACGAAGGGAGGCACCATGTCCGACGACACCACACCCAGTCGGCACGAGGTTTTCGAACAGATTCGCGCAAACGAGTTGGCGCGAGGAGCTTCTGAGGACGATGCCGCGCGCGTTGCCGCCGAGAAGGTTGACCAGGTCTTGGAGTTGAAGAAGGCCGAATAACTCCTCGGGGTGTACGGGCCCGTACGATGAGTTCATGCCGCCCGCACCACGCCGTTCCGCCTCGTGGTGGCGCCTGAACGCGACCATTCCCAACGCGATCACTGCGGCGCGCATCGCACTCATCGGTGTGTTTGTCGTGCTCTTCGGGCACCACGAGGACGCGTGGGCCATTACCGCTCTCGCCGTCGCGGGCGTGAGCGACTTCCTCGATGGCTATCTCGCGAGGCGTCTGGAACAGACCTCGGCGCTGGGTCGTGTGCTGGATCCGGCCGCGGATCGGCTCCTCACGGTCGCCGTCGTCATTGGCCTTGCTTGGCGTGACATCGTCCCGTGGTGGCTGGTCGCCATCTTGCTGGCCAGGGACGCCGTGATGGCTGTCGCGCTGGTGTGGTTGGCACGGCGACGGCTGGCAACTCCCATCGTGACGTTCCTGGGCAAATCGGCCACGGCCGCGCTGTACGTCTTTCTCCCGCTGTCCTACCTGGCGTACGAGCGGTGGGACGCCGTGCACACGGTCGCGCTGTGGGGAGCGGTGGCTGCCGCGGTCGCGTACTGGGGATCCGCTGTGCAATACCTTGCACAGGCAAGGCAGGCCGGTTCGCATGGCGTGGCTACACCCTAGAATGATGTGAGAAAGGAGGCGCCATGTCATACGACGAGTCGCCGGTCGAGAGGACGATGTCACTCGGCTCCCATTCGCCTGCCGATGAGGCAGGTCCTTCGCGCCTCAGCAATCAGGACCAGGTGGCTGTTGACGCGCTGTCTGAAGACCACGCCTTGCTCGTGGTGCACCACGGCCCCAACGCGGGAGCGCGATTCCTCCTCGACGTAGACCTGACCACTGCGGGCCGTTCGGTGTCGTGCGACATCTTCCTCGATGACGTCACGGTGAGCCGCGAGCACGCCCACTTCGTGCGCGCGGGCAACGAGTTCACGGTCCGCGACACGGGCTCCCTGAACGGTACCTACGTCAACCGCGAACGAGTCACCGAAGCCCGGTTGAACGAAGGCGACGAGGTCCAGATTGGCAAGTACCGCCTGACGTTCTACCCGGGTCACCGGCACTAGGCGTTGTGATGAGCGAACCGGCGCCGCGACTGCCGTCGGCGAGGATTGAGCCGGTCCGCTCGACGTGGCCGCACCAGTTGTCGCATGCGCCCACGCTGCGAGTGGGGGACGTCTTGGCCGCGTTGCGCGCCGATTTTCCTTCGCTGACCTCCTCCAAGCTTCGCTTTCTGGACGCTCAAGAGTTGGTCGCACCGAGTCGGGCGCCGTCGGGGTACCGGCAGTACTCCCACGCGGACGTGGAGCGGGTTCGCTACGTCCTGCGTCAACAGCGAGACGCATATGCGCCGCTCGGCGTGATCAAGGAACGGCTGGCCGCGCTGGACTCTGGACTGGCCCACGAGCCGCTGTCGTTGGCGGCAGCAGGAGACGGCTCCGACGGTCTGGTGTCCATCGACGATGCCGCACAACTGGCCGACACGACGCCCGAGGTGCTGCTTTCGTTGGCAAGCGAAGGTGTAGTGACGCTGGCGACTCCTGGCTTGTTCGAGCGCTCCGCGGTGCCGCTCATTTCCGCCAGCGCCCGCTACCTCGAAGCGGGCGCCGACGTGCGCGAGTTGCGCTCTTTGGCGCGGGCCGCTCGACGTGAGGTGGAGGCCGCCCTGGCGGCGGCCGCGCCGTTGCGAAGGCGCGATGATCGCGGTTCCGAGCACGCGGCAAGCGCGGTGCGAATGGAGGCCGCCGGGGCGCTGTTCTCAGCATTGCTCCGCGATTCCTATCCCGACGGCGAGTAGCGCGCTCTGAGAAAGGCGACACGCGGTAGCGTGAAGTACTGAGGTCGTTGATTCGGAGGGCTCAAAACCCTAACGTTGAGGTCGAAGGTGAAGGAGAGGTCATGGTGGACGCTGACAGCCCAGCACGCGACCAAGGCGTGCTCTTCGACGACGGCCTGACCTCCATCGACGAGGACGCCGGATACCGCGGTCCCGTTGCGTGCAAGGCAGTCGGAATCACGTATCGCCAACTCGACTATTGGGCACGCACGGGGCTCGTGGAGCCCACCGTGCGTCCGGCCACCGGTTCAGGCACGCAACGCCTCTATGGTTTCAGGGACATGCTCGTCCTGCGGGTCGTGAAGCGCTTGCTCGATTCAGGTGTGTCGCTCCAGCAAATCCGGTCAGCGGTGGAGCACTTGCGCGAGCGCGGGGTAGAGGACCTTTCACGAATCACGTTGATGTCCGACGGTGCGTCTGTCTACGAGTGCACCTCCGACGACCAGGTGATTGACCTGGTACAGGGCGGACAGGGCGTCTTCGGCATCGCGCTAGGCAAGGTGTGGCGCGAACTCGAAGGCTCCCTTGCGAGTTTGCCGGCGGACCGTGGACACAAGCACGAGGTCGACGCCAACGCCGTGGACGAACTGGCGCAGCGCCGGGCACGCAAGGCGACCGCCAGCTAGGAATTCCTCCCAGCGTCGTAGCGCACGCCCGCCGCGTCCTCGACCCATTGCATGCCGTCCGCAGGCGCATACCCCACTGCCCGCAATGCAGGGGTTGCACCACCACGCTGTGGGACCGAAGTCTGTGGACACCGGTGAAGACCTGGCGCGCGGAAAACTGGCAAGATAGGGCAATCGTCGAAGGGATACCAATGTTTTCTAAGGTCCTCGTTGCCAATCGTGCCGAGATTGCCGTGCGTGCTTTCCGTGCCGCCGTCGAAAACGGAGCGAAAACGGTGGCGGTCTTCCCCTACGAGGACCGCATGTCGGAACACCGGTTGAAGTCGGACGAGGCGTACCAGATCGGCGAGATCGATCACCCGGTCCGCGCCTACCTCGACATCGACGAGATGATTCGTGTCGCGAAGCTTTCCGGAGCCGACGCGATCTATCCCGGTTACGGTTTCCTCAGCGAGAACCCCGAGTTCGCGCGGGCCTGTGCCGACAACGGCATCACCTTCGTCGGACCTCCCTCGGCCGTGCTCGAAATGGCGGGCAACAAGAAGACCGCGATCGACTCGGCCAAGCGCGCCGGCATCCCCGTCCTGGAGTCAACGGAGCCGAGTACCGACGCCCACGCCTTGCTGTCCGAAGCGGAAGGCATCGGCTTCCCGCTCTTCGTCAAGGCCGTGGCTGGCGGTGGCGGTCGTGGAATGCGCCGCGTCGAGAACCAGGGGGACCTCAAGGGGTCACTCAAGGCGGCCATGCGCGAGGCCGAGGCGGCCTTTGGCGACTCGACGGTGTTCCTGGAGCAGGCCGTGATCCGCCCTCGCCACATCGAGGTCCAGATCCTTGCCGATGCGGAAGGAAACGTCGTCCACCTCTACGAGCGGGATTGCTCGTTGCAGCGCCGTCACCAGAAGGTCGTGGAGATCGCGCCCGCCCCCAACCTCGACCCCACGGTGCGCGAGGCGCTGTGTCGCGACGCCGTCGCCTTTGCCAAGTCAATCGGTTATGTCAACGCCGGCACGGTCGAATTCCTGCTCGACACCGAGGGAGAGCGCGCTGGGCAGCACGTCTTCATTGAGATGAACCCACGCATCCAGGTGGAGCACACGGTGACCGAAGAGGTCACTGACATCGACTTGGTGAGCGCTCAGTTGCGCATTGCGGCGGGGGAGACCCTCGAGCAGATCGGCATCCGCCAGGATGAGATCCGCACCAACGGATTTGCCATTCAGACGCGCATCACCACGGAGGACCCCGCAAACGACTTCCGGCCCGACACCGGCCGGATCGTCGCGTACCGCAGCCCGGGCGGCGCGGGCGTGCGACTCGATGGCGCTACTGGCCTCGCGGGCGGACGCATCACCGGTCACTTCGACTCGATGCTCGTCAAACTGACCTGCCGCGGCAGAGACTTTCCCACGGCTGTGAGCCGCGCGCGTCGCGCGCTTGCGGAGTTCCGCATTAGGGGAGTGGCCAACAACGTGCCCTTCTTGCGCGCGGTGCTGGAGGACCCCGAGTTCTTGGCGGGGGAGTTCTCCACCAGATTCATCGAGGAGCACCCCGACCTCGTCTCCGTGGCTCAGTCCCAGGAACGGTCCACCAAGTTGCTTGCCTACTTGGGCCACGTGTCGATCAACCGGCCGCAGGGCGACCCTCCCATGACGATCCGCACGGCCACCAAGTTGCCACCGCTCGACAACACGGGCGACATTCCTGACGGCGCCCTGCAGCACTTGCGCAAGGTCGGGCCAGTCCAGTTCGCCGCCGACCTGCGAGCCCAAACCGCACTGGCGGTCACGGAGACGACCCTGCGCGACGCCCACCAGAGCCTGCTCGCGACGCGACTGCGGACCTTCGACATGCTGCAGTCGGCCGACCACGTGGCGCGTCTCACTCCTCAACTGCTGTCCGTCGAGGCGTGGGGAGGCGCCACGTACGACGTTGCGATGCGCTTCCTGAGCGAGGACCCGTGGAAGCGGCTGGCCGCGCTCCGCGAGGCGATGCCCAACCTGCCGATCCAGATGTTGCTGCGAGGCCGCAACACCGTCGGCTACACGCCATACCCCGAGGAGGTGGCTCACGCCTTCGTGCACGAGGCCGCCGAGACCGGGGTCGACATCTTTCGCATCTTCGATGCCCTGAATGACGTCGACCAGATGCGCCCCGCGATCGATGCGGTGCTCGAAACGGGCACCGCGGTGGCGGAGGGGACGCTGTGTTACACGGCGGACCTCACGAACCCTGGCGAGAAGCTCTACACGCTCGACTACTACCTGGGCGTTGCGGAGAAGCTCGTGAAGTCGGGCGTCCACATGCTGGCCATCAAGGACATGGCGGGGCTACTGCGACCGCCGGCTGCGCGCACTCTCGTGACGGCACTCAGGAAGAACTTTGACGTCCCCGTGCACCTGCACACCCACGACACCGCTGGCGGGCAGCTCGCTACCTTGCTGGCCGCGTCTGAGGCCGGGGTGGACGCCGTGGACGTCGCCAATGCGGCCATGGCTGGCACCACGTCGCAGCCGCCGATGTCGGCGCTTGTGGCGGCGCTCGAGCACACCGAACGCGATACGGGCCTGTCCCTGGAGGCAGTGACCGACTTCGAACCCTATTGGGAGGCCGTGCGCCGCCTGTACGCGCCTTTCGAGTCAGGCCTGCCCGGACCCACGGGGCGTGTGTACCGTCACGAGATTCCCGGCGGGCAGCTGTCCAACCTGCGCCAGCAGGCGCTCTCGCTCGGGCTGGGGGAGCGGTTCGAGGACATTGAGAACATGTACGCGGCGGCCGACCTCATCCTGGGTCGACTCGTCAAGGTCACGCCCTCCTCCAAGGTCGTCGGCGACCTCGCGTTGCATCTCGTCGGCCTGGGCGCCGATCCCAAGGACTTCGCTGAGAACCCCGCCGCCTACGACGTCCCGGACTCCGTGATTGGCTTCCTGCGCGGAGAACTGGGGGACCCGCCTGGAGGCTGGCCCGAGCCGTTCCGTGAGAAGGCCCTCACCGGTAGGGGAGAGACCAAGCCCATGGTGTCTCTCAGCGACGATGACCGAGCGGTACTGGCCGAATCCGGCACGGCGCGCCAGCGTCGTCTCAACCACTTGCTGTTCCCAGCGCCGGCCGACGACTTCGACAAGGCCGTCCAGTTGTACGGCGACATCTCGGTGATCGACACGTACCACTACCTGTACGGAATGACGCCGGGCAGTGGGGAAGAGGTCAACATCCACATGGAGAAGGGCGTCACGATGTTGGTGACGCTTGAGGCCATCGGCGAGCCCGATGATCACGGCCTCCGCTGGGTGATGTTCAACTACAACGGCGCGATCAGGCCGGTGCAGGTGTTCGACCAGTCGGCAGAGGTCACCGTGCACGCCCGTGAGAAGGCGGACTCCTCGGTGCCGGGACAGGTCGCAGCGCCCTTCGCGGGCGCCGTGACGCCGCTCGTGGCAGTGGGGGACACGGTGGAAGCAGGCGGAGCGGTCGCCACCATCGAGGCCATGAAGATGGAAGCCTCGATCACCACGCCGGTCGGCGGAAAGGTGACACGTGTGGTCGTGAACGGCACCGAACCGCTCCAGGGCGGCGATCTGGTCGTCGTGGTTGACGGTGCATAGCAGCAGGGGCGCTTTGAGTCATCGCGCCTGGTACATCAAATCCCTCTGGGACCACGGGACCAATGACCTGGCCCCGTGGAAGGCGCACGAGAGACCATGTCATGCAGGAGGTGCATCATGAAGGTTCTGGTAGCAGTGGGGTCAAAGTATGGGTCCTCACGCGAGGTCGCAAGGACTATTTGCGGCACCCTTGAAAACCAAGGATTCGATGTGGAATTGTCGGACGCGGCTGATGTGCGCTCCGTGACTCCGTACGACGCCGTCATTCTCGGATCCGCCGTATATGGGGGACTGTGGAGGCGAGATGCCTCAGCTTTGGCCAAGGAGCACCGCGAAGCGCTCAAGGCGCGCGACGTGTGGACATTCTCGGTCGGCATGGAGAACGTGGTGGTCGCGGGCCAACCCAGGGACGAGGCCTACGGCATTGCCGAGTCGATCGGCGCGCACGAGCACCGCCGCTTCGCGGGTGCTCTTGATATTGAGAAGCTGAACATCGGCGAACGCGCGCTCATCCGCGCACTTGACCCGCCGCTCGGAGACTTCCGCGACATGGCCGATGTGCGCGCGTGGGCGGAAAGCGTCGGCGCCCTGTTGAGCGAAGCCGCCGTCAGCTAAACCTCCCGTCGAGGCGTTGGTGCCTCGCAGCAGCGTGTGACGATCAACCGCACGCTGGAGGCGCCCTCGTGACCACTCTCGATAGTCGTCCCCAAACGGCCGTGGTCGTGATCGACGTGCACACCAACCTGTACTGGGCACATCAAGACGCTCCGGGTCGGGTGGCCGCCGTGGCGGAGGCCACAGACGTGGATTTTGCCGCGTAGGTGCGAGCCCCTCGCGGTGCCCGACACGCCGGCGCGGGTCATTCCCAGGGATTCCATCCGTGGGGGAGCGCCAGTCATCGAACAGAGGCGCCACCGGTTACCGACGTAGAGTGGCCCTCAGGGACACCGCATTCACAGTGTGCGCGCATCGCGCCTCTTTCTGGGGG
>Ga0314774_1001359_pt1 | contig 15866 bp, 12 predicted proteins | sample MetaGCBIA2018_FD_204515 | JGI IMG/M metagenome (GOLD analysis project Ga0314774, IMG submission 204515) | Cryopeg brine microbial communities from Beaufort Sea near Barrow, Alaska, United States - CBIA 2018 | ecosystem: Environmental > Aquatic > Marine > Coastal | place: USA: Alaska | collected... | reverse complement strand
GCGTTAGTTCTTTTTAGTAGGAACTTGTGAGCGTTAGCGTGCGCGCGTGCTCCACGCACTAGATGTGTTCCATCTACGAATAACCCGGAAAGAACAATGCCTAATTTCAATAAACCTGCCACAGGCCGTGGTAACAAAAACTTCAAGTCCGCCCCTAAGGGTGGCAGCGGAGCACGCAGCGAAGGCCACCGTGGCTACCGTGTCGACCAGGGTGAAGCACCCAAGCGTCGTTGGAGTGCGGATGACCGTGCCGAGCGCACCGGTGACCGTCGCCCAGGCGCAGCGCCCCGTGGTGGACGCGGTGATGATCGTCGCCCCGACTGGACTCCTCGCGAGAAGCCAGCACGTGGTGGACGCCCCGAAAATGGCGACCGCAACGAACGCGGCGCATACGGTGACCGTCCCCAGCGTAACGAGCGTCCTTCGTACGGTGACCGTCCTGACCGTGGTGGCTCCGCCGGCCGTTCAGAACGTCCGTCATACAACGACCGTGCACAGCGCCCCGAGCGCGGCAGCTACAACGACCGTCCCGACCGTGGTGGACGGCCGTCATACAACGACCGCAACGAGCGCCCGCAGCGCACCGAGCGTCCTTCGTCCGGTGACCGTCCTGACCGTGGTGGCTCCGCCGGTCGCACTGAGCGCCCGTCATACAACGATCGCGCCCAGCGCACCGAACGTCCCGCCTACAACGACCGCGCCCAGCGTTCAGAGCGTCCGTCATACAACGATCGCAACGACCGTGGTGCACGTCCGTCCTACAACGACCGCAACGATCGCCCGCAGCGTTCAGAGCCTCGCGAAAGCTCCTACTACCCGAACCGTGACGCTAAGTCGTCGCATTCGCAGCAGGAAGATGTTGTTCTTGAGCGTCTCGTAGCCAAAGCAGTTACCGCGAGCGACATTGAGGGCAAGTCCTTCATCGACCTCGGTATCGGCTCGAACATTTCGCGTCAGCTCGCATCCATGGGTGCAGAGTCGCCGTTCCCCATTCAGGCAGCAACCATCCCCGACGTTCTCGCCGGCAAGGATGTTCTTGGCCGCGGAAAGACCGGATCGGGCAAGACCATTGCATTCGGTGCACCCCTCGTTGAGCGCCTCATGGAAAACAATGGTGGCAAGGACCGTCAGATGGGCCGCAAGCCGCGCGCCCTCATCCTGGCGCCGACCCGTGAGCTTGCTCAGCAGATCGACCGCACCATTCAGCCCATCGCTCGCAGCGTTGGCCTGTTCACCACGACCATCGTGGGTGGCGTTCCCCAGTACAAGCAGGTTGCAGCCCTGACCCGTGGTGTCGATGTCATCATCGCGACCCCCGGTCGGGTTGAAGACCTCATCGAGCAGGGTCGCCTCGACCTCAGCCAGGTGAAGGTTACTGTTCTCGACGAAGCAGACCACATGTGCGACCTCGGGTTCCTTGAGCCAGTGCAGCGCATTCTGCGTGAGACGAGCAAGGGCGGCCAGAAGTTGCTGTTCTCGGCAACCCTCGATAAGGGTGTTGCCACTCTCGTCAAGGAGTTCCTTGTTGACCCGGCCGTGCATGAGGTTGCTGGCGAAGACCAGGCTTCTTCTACGATCGACCACAAGGTTCTGCTCATCGAACAGCGCGAAAAGCGTGCGATCATCAAGCAGCTTTCTGCTGGCTCGGGCAAGACTCTCGTCTTCACTCGCACGCGTGCGTTCGCTGAAGAGATGGCTGAATTCTTGAGCATGGGTGGAACTCCGGCAACGAGCCTCCACGGAGATCTCAACCAGTCGCGTCGTACCCGCAACCTGCAGATGCTCACGAGCGGCAAGGTCAACGTGCTCGTCGCGACAGACGTTGCAGCCCGCGGCATCCACGTGGATGACATCAGCCTCGTTATTCAGGCCGATGCCCCTGAGGAGTACAAGACGTACCTGCACCGTTCTGGCCGTACCGGTCGCGCCGGCAAGGTCGGAACCGTTGTCACGCTCATTAACCGCAACCGTCGTCGCAAGATGGACGAACTGCTCGGCCGTGCGGAGATCGATGCAGAGTCGATCGATGTTGCTGCCGGCGACGCGGTCATCGACAAGTTGGCTGCGCTCTAACCAGCACTCAGCTCAATCCAGCATACGAAAGCCCCGGATGCCCCCACTCGCGTGGTCGGCATCCGGGGCTTTTGCTGTCTTGAGTTCGCGCCGCCACAGCACGACGATAATGCTCGTGAATCATAGTTATTCACTGTGCAGTGAATAACGCGCAAACGGGTGTAAAACGAGCAGCCGAATGATCCGGCCACAAGGTCCAGATGCGCTAGGTTGCGAACAATCAATTGTGGCGCGACCTTCTAAATTGGTATCAATAATGATACTATGAAATGTGGCAAGTGTAGAGAAGTTGTTGGCGCAGATGCGGAGCGCGCCGAAAGGTGTGAGGTTCGCGGATCTTGTGAAGGTCTGCGATAAGTACTTCGGAAAGCCGCGTCAAGAAGGTACCTCGCACAGGGTGTACCGAATGCCATGGCAGGGTGACCCGCGTGTGAACATTCAAAATGATCACGGCAAGGCCAAGCCCTATCAGGTGCGACAGGTGCTGGCGGCAATCGAGAAATTGGAAGGAGAAAGACCGTGAAGACCGTGAATGCAGAGCACTACACCTACCGAGTGCGGTGGTCTCCTGAGGATGAGGCGTTTATTGGTACCGTGGCCGAGATGCCGTCGCTGTCGTGGGCAGGCGACAAATCGGATGACGCTTTCCGAGGCATCCAAACTCTGGTCAAAGATGTCCTTGACGACATGCTCGACAGCGGTGAGACCCCACCCGAGGCGATCGCGGATCGTACTTACTCGGGCAAATTCATGGTGCGCGTCACCCCTGAGTCGCATCGACAGCTCGTCATCGACGCGGCCGAACAAAACGTCTCCCTCAACCGCCTGGCTGCGAGCCGCCTCGTCCACTAACGATCGAGACAGGGGGTTCCTCCGTGCCCATCGAACGCCTTGGTCCCCAAGGCCAGCATCTCGCGGGGGACGGGTGGTGCGAGATTTCGGTGCCAGCAGTCGAGCCTTCTATCGAGGCATTCAGTCAGCGCCGCATCCCCGCTTCGTTTTGTGCTGTCGATTTCGGAAAGTAAAGCTAGCAAACATAATTGTGGCGGTCGTCGCAAAAGTGCAATAGGGTGTCGTCATGTCGGATACTCGAAGCGAACGCGCCCTAGAAGACGAGATTGTCACCGACTTTAGCGAGCGGATGTCGTATGGCGCGTACCTAGAACTCGACACGCTGCTGAGCGCGCAGACCCCGCAGAGCAAACCCGAGCATCACGATGAGATGTTGTTCATCATCCAGCATCAGACCACTGAGCTGTGGCTGAAGCTCGTGATTCACGAACTCACCTCGGCACGCGACTTGATCGCCAACGACAACCTCTCGATCGCGCTCAAACGCATCGCGCGGGTGAAGCACATCCAACGCACCCTCACCGAGCAGTGGTCAGTGCTCGCAACGCTCACCCCGAGTGAGTATTCGCAGTTCCGCGACTACCTGGGCAGCTCATCTGGCTTCCAGTCGTATCAGTACCGCGCGGTCGAGTTTCTGCTCGGCAACAAAAACGCGGGCATGCTGAAGGTCTTCGAAGCGCACCCCGAAGCGCACGCCCTGCTCAGCAAGCTGCTCGCCGAGCCCAGCGTCTACGACGAGTTTTTGCGCTACCTCTCCCGCCACGGCTACGACATCCCGGACGCCGTGCTCAACCGCGATGTCACCCGCGGCTACGAGCAAAACGATGACCTCATCGAGACCTTCCGCCACATCTACGACAACGAAAGCGAACACTGGCTCGCCTACGAAGCCTGCGAAGAGTTCGTCGACCTCGAAGACAACTTCCAACTGTGGCGCTTCCGTCACATGAAGACAGTGATGCGCATCATCGGCATGAAACGTGGCACTGGCGGATCAAGCGGTGTCGGGTTCCTGCAAAAAGCACTCGACCTCACCTTCTTCCCCGAGCTCTTCGCAGTGCGTACCGAGATTGGGCGCTCGTGACCCCAGCCGAAAGTCCACCCGAAGAACCACACGAGAGCTCGGCAGCCGCTGCCCCGCCGTCGCCCCCTGAGCACGGTGCCACGGTTGAGTATGCGATCGATGCCTATTGGCTGCGCGACTGGCACGGGCCAGCCACAGTCAGAGTCAACGCGCACGGAATTTCAGTAGCACCGGATGCCCCGGCCGCCACCGCGCGGAAGCTTCCGGGAGTGCTGCTGCCTGGGTTTCGCGACTCTCACGTGCACCTCGGCCTGACTGAGCCGCGCGCTCTGATCGCTGGCGGTCTCGCAGCGGTCGACGATTTGGGTGGCGACCCTGCTCGCTTGGCTGAATGGGAAGCGGATGACGCGGTGCCGGCGCTGCGCTATGCGGGCGCGTTCATCACCGCTCCCGGCGGCTACCCATCGCAGCGTGCGTGGGCTGCCGCGCTCGCCGTGCGCGAAGTCGCGACGAGCGAGCAAGCAGTTGTGGCGGTAGCGGAGCAGGTTTCTGCGGGCGCCACGATGGTGAAAATTGCGCTGAACAGTGACGATGGTCCCGTCATTGACGACGCAATCTTGAGTGCTCTTGTCGAGTATGCGCACAGCAGGGGGTGCGAAGTTGTTGCTCACGTGCAGGGGGCAGGCCAGGCGTTGCGGGCTTTTGAGGCTGGCGTTGATCGCCTCGCGCACACTCCCTGGACCGAGCGGCTCGACGACGCGCTGATCACGGCGATGGCTCAGAATGATGCGCGATTTTCGGCCGGGCGACACTCCTGGGTGAGTACCCTCGACATCCACGGCTATGGTCACGGCGGCAGCGATTTTGAGGTCGCGAGCGACAATCTGCGCCGCTTTCACAGCGCCGGTGGCATCGTTCATTACGGCACGGACCTGGGCAATGGTGATCTGCCAGCCGGTCTCAACCAGCGCGAACTTGAAGCGCTCCACAACGCTGGAGCGCGCGACGATTCGCTCTTGCGGGCGCTCTGCCTGACTAGCTTCGGTGCGGTCGCCAGCTACCTGCCTACCGTTCCCGACGCTGACACTGATCTCGCCGAATGGCTGATGACCGCAACCGTAGTATCCGCACCCGAACTAATGAGGACCAGATGACGACCACTCTCGGCGCTACCGCTTCGGACGCCACCGCGAGGGACGCTGCCGACCCGCTTCGCGCCTTCCCAAGCAAGTTTGTGCGCTCACCAGAAGTTCGCGCGTACCTCGACGGCAACTCACTCGGTCGTCCAACCACGGCGAGTGCCGAACAATTGGCCTCATTCGTGAGCGAGCAGTGGGGCGGTCGCCTCATCCGTGGTTGGGATGAAGCGTGGTACGAACTGCCTCTCACCCTTGGCGACAGACTGGGGCGCGCAACTCTCGGCGCCGCTGCAGGGCAAACCTTTATCGGCGATTCCACTACCGTCGTTCTGTACAAACTCATCCGGGCCGCGCTCGGTGCACGCCCCGAGCGCAGCGAGATCGTCATCGACACCGGCAACTTTCCGACCGACCGCTACCTTGTTGAGGGCATCGCCGCCGAACTCGGCAAGACCCTGCGTTGGATCGACCCGCCGGTCGAGGGCGGGGTTACTGCAGACGATGTGAGCGCAGCGCTCAGCGAGAACACCGCCCTCGTCGTGATCAGTCATGTTGCCTACCGCTCCGGCTACCTCGCCGACATGCCAGGAATTACCGCGCTAGCCCACGAAGCCGGTGCGCTCGTGCTGTGGGACCTGTGCCACTCCGCCGGAGTCGTCGAAACTCAACTCGACGACTGGGGCGTCGATCTCGCCGCCGGCTGCACCTACAAATACCTCAACGGCGGGCCAGGCTCCCCAGCCTTTGGCTATGTGCGCGCAGAACACATCGAGAGCATGACCCAACCGATACAGGGGTGGATGGGCAGCAGCAGTCCCTTCGAAATGGGGCCAGGTTATGCGCCGCACCACGGCATCCGGCGCTTCATCAGCGGCACACCGTCGATAGTCGGATCGCTCGCGATGCAAGACATGCTCAGTCTCATCGAGCAGGCCGGCATTGCTGCCATCCGTGCAAAGTCAGTGGCGCTCACCGACTACGCGCTCAGCCTTGTGGACGAAATGCTCGTGCCACTCGGGGTCACGGTTAGCTCTCCGCGCAATGCTGACGAGCGTGGCAGCCACATCACGATCGACCATGAGAGCTTCGCGAGCGTGAATGCCGAACTGTGGAAGCAGGGGATCATTCCTGATTTCCGTCGACCTCACGGCATCCGCTTAGGGCTCTCGCCTCTCAGTACGACCTTCGCCGAAGTACAACTGGGCGTTGAAGCAATCCACGCTCTGATGACGAAATAGGCGACCGTGATTCTGGATGACTTCGACTCCCGGCCGGGCAGCGCCACGTCTCTGCTGCGCACCTTTATTGGCTCGCAGTTGCGTCAGCTGGGCGGCTGGATCTCGTCGGCGCAGCTCGTGCGCATCATGGGGGCGTTAGGAATCTCTCCAAACGGGGCCCGCAGCGCTATCGCGCGTGTGAAGTCAAAAGGTGTCATTGTCCCCGAGGCGGTTGACGGCCAACACGGCTATCGAGTCAATGCAGAAGCCGTGCCGATGCTCGAGAGTGGTGATCGCCGAATTTTCAGCTTTCGCCAGCAGCGCGAGGACGACCACTGGTGTTTGATCTCGTTTTCGATCCCAGAATCGCGCAGAGATGTGCGGCACCAGCTGCGCCGTCGACTCGGGTGGATCGGGTGCGGCACTGTCGCTACGGGCCTGTGGATTTGCCCGGCGGCGCTCAAAGACGAGGTGCTGACAATTCTCGACGACCTCGATCTCCGTGAGTGCGCAACCCTTTTCGTTGCCGGTCGACCGGAGGCAGAACGTTCATTGGCGGATGCTGCAGCCCAATGGTGGGACCTCGAACGATTGCGCGAACTCCACGAACGATTTCTGTCCCAGCACTCGACACAGATCGAGTCTAAGGAGAGCGACGCTGAGGCTTTTGCTCGCTATATTCATGCGCTGGATCAGTGGCGGGTCATCCCCTATCTCGACCCTGGACTGCCGAACTCGGCTCTGCCCGCGGGCTGGCCGGGGCAGGCCAGTGTCGAGCTTTTTGGGCGCATCTCGCGTTCCTTGGCTGCACGAGCGCACGCATTTGCACGGTCGACCGCTCGCTGAGCGACGCCCGAATACAACCTGAATACATGCTGCGCGAAGCATGAGCGAGCACTAAATGCGCACATGAACAGCGGGTTGCGCTCAGATGAGCAATTCTTTTAAACCCTTGGAATGAGCTGTGAGCGGGTCTATGGTCACTTCTATCCCCCAAAGGGGGTAGACCGCAGATTTAACAACTCTCGAGGGGACTGCCCGCTATGCATTATCGAAGCAGCAGGCCAACGCGACTCACGATCGGGGCACTTGCCACGTCGTGCGCCATTGCGTTGACCACAATTATCGCTCCGGCCGCAATTGCCGCCGAAGCGACAGCAACCATTGCCGATGTTCAAGGCACAACAGCGTCGAGCCCAATGGCGGGCTTGATCGCCACTGTAGAAGGTGTCGTCACTGCTGACTATCGTGGGGCCTCCGGCTACCGCGGCATTGTCATCCAGACTCCGGGTTCTGGCGGCGCAACGGATGCTACGCCCGGTGCCTCCGACGGAATCTTTGTTTACCTCAACAACGCGAATCCCGCCGTGTCCATAGGCGACAAGGTCACGGCGACGGGCCTCGTCGAGGAGCGATTCGGTCAAACCCAGATCGTTTCGAGCTCAGCTACCTCGCCGGTAGAGCTCGTCACTGCAGCCGCCGACCTCGACCCAGCTGACGTGGTTCAGGCATCTGCTCTCGATGCGAGCGTTGTCGGCAACGACCGCGAATCCCTCGAGTCAATGCTCGTAGCGCCCGCCGGCGACTACCTCGTTAGCTCAAGCCACCAGCTCTACAACTTCGGCACCCTCTGGCTCAGCCCTGAGGAACTCGCCGTCAAGAGCACAGAAACCACGGATGCTGGCGATGCCGCAAACGCGATTGGTGCTGCTAACCGCGCGAGCCGCATCCTCCTTGATGATGGTTATAACATCCAGATTTCGAATGCTGCACACCCGGGAGACCAGCCCTACTTCTCCACTGGCACGGTCGTTCGCAATGGCGACACCGTTGAGTTTCCCGCGAACCCTTACATTCTGAGCTACGGCTTCAGTGACTGGCGTCTGCAGCCGACGATCGCGATCAACGATTCGAGTGCGGCAGAGTATCGCCCCTCCTTCGCGTCGACAAACCCGCGTGAAGCATCGGCTCCGGTTGTCGGCGGTGACTTCAAGGTTTCCGCGTTCAACGTCTTCAACTACTTCACGACGCTGACGAGTGAAGACCCGGATGCACGCGGTGCTGACACTGCCGAAGAGTTCGCAATTCAGCAGTCGAAGATCGTTGCGGCAATCAACTCGCTCGATGCGGATGTTGTCGGTCTCCAGGAGATCGAAAACTCGATCAAGCTTGGCGGCAACCTTGACGAAGCGCTCATGGATCTCGTGGGCGCTCTCAACGCGGCAGCCGGTGCGGGAACGTGGGACTACGTTCGCACTCCTGCAGCCCTCAATGATGCGGCCATCACCGACTTCATCACGAACGCAATAATCTTCAAGCCAGCTTCGGCCACTGCCGTCGGTGACAGCTTCACGCAGGTTGACGAGACGGTCTGGGACATCGCGCGTGAGCCGATCGCTCAAACCTTTGAGTCGAATGGTGAACTCATCACGGTGATTGCGAACCACTTCAAGTCGAAGGGTGGATCGGGTGCTGAGCCCGCAGACGGCCAAGGTCGTTTCAACGCCGAGCGCGTTGAGCAGGCCACCGCAGTGAAGGCACTTGTCGACACCATTTCGGCAGACTCCGAAAAGAGCGACCAGGTCGTTCTTGTGGGTGACTTCAACTCCTACTCAGAAGAGGACCCGGTTCAGGTGTTCACTTCGGCCGGATTCGTTGACACTCTCGCGGCAGGCACTGACGGCCAGTACACCTACACGTTCGATGGTGAACTGGGATCGCTCGATCACGTCATCGTTTCGCCGTCGCTTGCCGACAAGGTCACGGACGCTGCGGTCTGGGGCATCAACTCTCCAGAGTGGGGCGATCGTGGCTACGCATTTGGGGCAACCGAAGCGGGCACTGTGTTCCGTTCAAGTGACCACGACCCGATCAGCATCGGCCTCAGCACTGAGGCTGTGCCGGTCGAGATCGAGATCCTCACGACGAACGACTTCCACGGGCGGCTCGAAGCGGGTCGCGATATTCCGGGTGCAGCTCAGCTCGGCGGAATGGTGAACTACTGGGAAGCACAGAACGTCAACACCACGTTTGTTGGCGCCGGTGACTTCATTGGTGCATCCACGTTCACGTCGTTCATCCAGGACGATCAGCCCACGATTGACGTGCTCAACGAAATCGGACTCGACACGAGCTCCTTCGGTAACCACGAATTCGATCAGGGTCGGGCCGATGTTGACGACCGCATCTTGGATGCCGCCAACTGGCCTTACCTGGCAGCGAACCTCTACGACCGGGCAACAAACGCTCCGGCCTACGACGAGTACTTCCTGCAGGAGTTCGATGGTGTGACGGTCGGATTCATTGGTGCCGTCACTGAGAGCCTCAACGAGCTTGTCAGCCCCGCTGGCATCGCGTCGCTTGAGGTCCGCGGAATCGTTAGCGAGGTGGACCGGGTAGCCGATTACCTCACCGACGGTGATGACACCAACGGCGAAGCAGACGTTCTTGTCTTGCTGGTTCACGAAGGTGCGGCAACCATTAACATCGCATCATCGACCGACAACTCGGCCTTTGGCCAGATTGTCACGGGCCTGAGCCCGAAGGTTGATGCGATCGTTTCCGGTCACACTCACCTTGCGTACGACCACGAAGTAACCGTGCCTGGCATGGACCGCCCGCGACTGGTGGTTTCGGCCGGACAGTACGGCTCGCACTATGGTCACTTCGACCTGACGGTTGACCCGGCAACGCAGGAGATCATCTCCTTCAGCGCCGAGGTGCTGCCGATTGCGGGCTTCGTGCCTGACGCGGCTGTGCAGGCAATCGTTGATGAGGCAGCACGTCTCGCTAACGTCTTGGGCTCCGTCAAGGTTGGCGAGATCTCCGGGAGCATGTTCCGTGCGGTGCAGAACCCTGCAGGCACAACTGCTTTCCCTGAGAACCGCGGTGGAGAGTCGACGCTCGGCAACTTTGTTGCTGATGTTCAGCTCTGGGCAGCATCCGAATTGGGCGCGGAGATCGCGTTCATGAACCCGGGCGGTTTGCGCACTGACCTCGTCTACGAGTCATCAGGCGCGGGAGACGCAGACGGCGATGTCACCTACCGTGAGGCCGCGAACGTGCAGCCATTCGCGAACACGCTCACGACAATGTCGCTGACAGGAGCCCAGATCAAGATGGTTCTTGAAGAGCAGTGGCAACCCGCCGGTGCACAGCGTCCGTTCCTCAAGCTCGGCGTTTCGGAAGGGTTGACCTACGCGTACAACCCATCCGCAGCACAGGGTGAGCGCGTGACAGCGATGTACCTCAACGGTGTACCTGTGGATGCCGCAGCCAGCTACAAAGTGGTTGCTAACTCCTTCCTCGCAGCGGGCGGCGACAACTTCGCCACTCTCGCTGCGGGAACGAACCGCGCCGACAGCGGACGCGTCGACCTGCAGGCCATGGTCGACTACTTCAAGGTAACCCCGGTTGCTACGCCGCCGTTCGAACAGCGGGCTATAGGCGCTGTCGTCTCGGCTCCGGATGCAGACGGCTATAACCCCGGAGACAGCGTCACACTCGACCTGTCGTCGCTCACCTTCAGCCGCGGTGGCTCAGATGCCAACACAGTTGAGGTTTCGGTTGACGGCACTGTGCTCGGATCGGCAACCATTGACCGCACCATCGTCGACACGACGGATGAGCAGGGTCGCGCAACGGTGACCGTCACGATTCCCGCCGGTGCACCTTCGGGCACACTCGCGCTGATCGTATCGATCCCGGGAACGAGCACCTCGATTGCTGTACCCATCGAGGTCATCTCGACGGCTGAGGCAATCGAGAACACTCGTGCTCCGAGCATCCGAGGAAAGGTTGAAGTTGGCAAGACCGTCAAGGCAGTGCACGGCAACTGGAGCGTGCCTTCGCCGGACTTCAGCTACCAGTGGCTGCGTGACGGTGAACCGATCGCTGATGCGACCGACAGCCGCTACCGCATCACGACCGCAGACATCGGCTCCGAGCTGAGTGTTCAGGTCACCGCGAGCAAGGACGGTTACACCGATGGTGTGGCTGAGTCAGCTGTGCAGGCTGTAGAGAAGATCTCATCGCGAGTCAGCATGAGCCTCTCCTCTTGGCTCGTGTATGGCAACCGCTCGGTCACGGTCGATGCCAAAGTGAAGGTCGGCAAAGATGGAAGCTCGGCTGGGGAAGTCACCGTCTATGACGGAGGCACCGCAGTTGCGACCACCGAGGTGAATAACAAGGGCAGGGCATCGGTGAAGCTGCCGAAGCTCAGCCGCGGCATCCACTTCATCTCGGTCGAGTACTCCGGAAACGACACTGTGGAGTCGAGTTCAAGCCGGCCACGCGTGGTGTTCGTCTTCTAGGCAACGCCCGGTATCTAGCTGAATAGCGCGAAGAGGGTCCCGTTCTGCGGGGCCCTCTTTTCGCGCAGTACCCAGTTTGAGGAAATAAATTTGGCACACAGATTGCTAGTAACTATGGTGAGCAAGCTCCCATCGATCTCCTACCTGCAAAGGAACCCCTGAATCATGGCTAGTCATATCTATAAGAACGTCAGTGAACTTGTCGGTAATACCCCTCTAGTTCAGCTCAACTCTGTAACAGAGGGAGCTGGCGCGACTGTGTTGGCCAAGCTTGAGTTCCAGAACCCCTCTGCAAGTGTGAAGGACCGCATCGGCGTTGCCATTATTGATGCCGCCGAGAAAGCTGGAGCGCTTAAGCCCGGCGGAACCATCGTTGAGGGAACCAGTGGAAACACCGGTATCGCCTTGGCAATGGTTGGTGCAGCCCGTGGTTACCGTGTTGTTCTCACGATGCCCGAGAGCGCTAGCAAGGAGCGTCGGATGCTGTTGCGCGCCTTTGGGGCAGAACTCGTCTTGACTCCTGCAGGCGAAGGCATGCGCGGCGCCGTCGAAAAGGCAGCCGAAATTGTTGCGAACACCGAAGGCGCTGTTGCGGCCAAGCAGTTCGCGAACGCAGCGAACCCCGCCATTCACCGTGCGACTACCGGCCCCGAGATCTGGAACGACACCGATGGCACCGTTGACATTTTCGTTGCGGGCATCGGAACCGGTGGAACCATCACCGGAGCCGGCGGCTTCCTCAAGGAGCAGAACCCCGAGATCAAGGTCGTTGCGGTTGAGCCCGAAGAATCGGCGATCCTCAACGGTGGCGCACCTGGCCCGCACAAGATTCAGGGAATCGGCGCCAACTTCGTTCCCGAAATCCTCGACCGCGATGTGTACGACGAGGTTCTCGACGTCAACATCACCCAGTCCGTCACGATGGCTCGTCGCCTCGCTGCCGAAGAGGGCATCCTTGCGGGAATTTCGTCTGGCGCAACAGTGCATGCGGCACTGGAGTTGGCCAAGCGCCCCGAGAATGCAGGCAAGACCATTGTGGTCATCATTGCCAGCTTCGGTGAACGCTACTTGTCGACCCTTCTCTACGAAGACCTCGTCGACTAATAGCGTTTTTCGTAACTTCAACACCCACTTCAACTGACGGATAGCCCTATTGTTTGCTCGAACCCGTGAAGATATCGCTGCTGTGCGATTGCGTGACCCCGCAGCACGCGGAGCCTTCGAAATCTGGCTCACCTACTCAGGCATGCACGCCGTTTGGGGCTACCGACTTACTCACTGGTTGTGGACTGCGCGAGCGTTCTTCCTCGCTCGCGTGGTCTCCCAGTTTGTTCGCTTCCTGACTGGGGTGGAGATTCATCCCGCCGCACAACTTGGGCGACGAGTGATCATCGACCACGGCTCAGGCGTCGTGATCGGCGAAACCGCGATCGTTGGCGACGATGTACTGATTTACCACGGCGTGACTCTTGGCGGCACAAGCTCCAACGGCGGCAAGCGCCATCCAACGCTCGGTAACGATGTTGTGGTTGGGGCAGGCGCTGCGATCCTCGGCGACATCACGATTGGATCTGGCTCGGTTGTCGGCGCGGGTGCTGTTGTCGTTGCGGATGCCCCGGACGATTCCTTGCTCGTTGGTGTGCCTGCGGTGGCTCGCCCGAAGAAAACCACTCAGGCACCCAAGGATTCTTTTAACTACACAGATCCCGCCATCTATATCTAGCAGCAGGACCCCCTCGCTTTGCTCGGCCCGAGCATCGCATCCGTAAGTTATGCTCATTGTTATGACGTCGACTGAGCTGCTGAAGAGTGACCCCGACCCCGCCGGCATCACCGTTGAGAACGTCGGTCGATCCTTCGGTGACGTGCACGCCGTGCGCGACGCGAGTTTCGTGGCAACTCCCGGAACCGTCACCGGCCTGATCGGCCCCAATGGATCCGGCAAGACCACGCTCATGCTCATGCTGGCGTCGCTACTGCAACCGGATGCCGGACGCATTCGTGTCGCAGGCTACAGCCCGGTCAGCGAGACTGCCGCAGTGCGCGCGCGGCTGGGGTGGATGCCTGACGTGCTCGGCTCCTGGTCGAGCCTCAGCGTTCGCAACGCACTCATCTTCACCGCCCGCCTGTACGCCATGGATAAGTCGACGGCTGCTGCTCGCGCAGCAGAACTCATCACACTCGTCGACCTCACGGAACTCGCCGACAGTCCCGCGCGAGTACTCTCGCGGGGTCAAAAACAACGACTCAGTTTGGCGCGGGCGCTCGTGCACGACCCCGCCGTTCTGCTTCTCGATGAACCCGCGTCAGGCCTCGACCCGCTCGCGAGGACACAACTCCGTGTACTCGTTCGGCGTCTCGCGTCCGAAGGCAAGACCCTGCTGGTCTCGAGCCATGTGTTGTCGGAGCTCGATGAAATGGCCGACGGCGCTGTCTACATTTCCCAGGGAGTAACGGCGTCGGCAGAAGCGCTGGCGCGCAGTCGCGCCAGTGCTCGTCCGTGGCGCATCCGCTCGAGCGACGTGAATGCCCTGCGGGCGGCTCTTGTTGCTTCAGGAATCGAGGAGGCCGCGATAGTGACCGATCGCACCGAACTGCTCGTGGCACTTGCGGGCGAGCCTGCGGCATCCGCCCTGCTCGCACAACTCGTGAACTCTGGGGTTGCGATCAGCACTTTCGCGCCTGCCGTCGGTGACCTCGAACATACCTTTATCGATCTGAGCTCGGAGGAAGCCAAGTGAGCGCATTCTTTTCCGGCGTCGGAGTAATCCTTTCGCTCGAGTTGCGGCAGCGAGTGCGCAGCGTCAGTTGGTACATCCTGCTTGCCGTGTTCGTTGCGCTCATTCTCATCGTCACGGTGCTGCTGTCGTTCGCCCTCTACGGGTTTCGCGCCTCCGATGATGGCGGCGGTGGAATCTACTCCACCATCATCTACTTCGTGCTCTTGTTGGGGACTCTTGTTGCGCCCGCGCTCAGTGGCAATGCCATCAATGGTGATCGGGATGCTGGAACTCTCGCCACCACCCAGGTGACGTTGATCACCACTTGGCAACTGATCCTCGGCAAGTTCCTAGCGGCATGGGTGACGGCGCTAGCGTTCCTTGCTGCGGCGCTACCGTTCCTCGTCTATGCGACGATTATTGGTCGACTTGGTATCGGCACAATCTTGGTGTCGATCCTCGTTTTGGCGCTTGAACTCGGGGTTGTCGCTGCAGTCGGTGTCGGACTCTCGGGGCTCATGTCGCGACCACTTTTCTCGATCGTTGCGAGCTACCTCATCGTGGCCGGTCTTAGCATTGGCACACTGATCGCGTTCGGTCTCGGAGGTCTTTCAGTGCAGACGACCGTGACTAATTCCTCTAGCTACGGCCTGCAATACGGCACCAACGGGGTCGCTACCGAATGCAGTCCGCCCGTAACAAACGAGTATCCGGCGCCGCGATTCGACCTCTTCTGGGGTGCTCTAGTCGCAAACCCGTACGTGATCCTCGCGGATGCGGTGCCGACGGCATACGACTCGCACGACCAGCCCCAAGATCTGTTCGGCTTTATCAAGTTCAGCGTGCGGTCGGCGCAGCAGGCGCCTGAGACGGCGATTGTCTTCGATGAATGCGCGCCGGGGAATGTTGCGCTCTACGACCAACGCCCGACGGCGCGCGAGACGATCGAAAGCACGACACCAGGTTGGGCGGTCGGACTCTTCATCCAACTGTTGCTCGCGGGTGGCCTGCTGGCTGGTGCGCACGCTCGCACCAAAACTCCGGCAGCAAAACTTAGCCGCGGCAGCCGCATCGCCTAAACGATCTGGCCGCTGACGCGCTTGCCGTGATGCTCAAAGTTGTCGATATCGCGCAGAATTGGCTCGCAATTTTGGCGCACAATGTCTCATTCTGGTTGCAGTAGAGGCGTCAGCACTGCAAACGCTTGCAATGCGTGGGGCCATAATTTAGCTTGAATTGTGAGCACGCTCTCCCCTGCGCAAACGGAGTGAAATAGCGGGTTCTGAGCTGCACTTGTTCCCCCGCATGCTGCTCGGCGTGTGGGCAAAACCTCGACGAGGAGGATTTGTATGATTTCCCACCACTATCGACGAGCCATGCTGCCGATCGCCACACTTGGCATCGCAGGCATGGTTCTTTCAGGTTGCGCGTCAGGATCTGGCAGTTCTGCCGGCGGCCCCGGTGACGCCGGAGACGCCGACGGCATCGTCACCATCTACGGCACAATCGCTGACACCGAAGCCGAACTG
>Ga0314774_1001358_pt1 | contig 15867 bp, 12 predicted proteins | sample MetaGCBIA2018_FD_204515 | JGI IMG/M metagenome (GOLD analysis project Ga0314774, IMG submission 204515) | Cryopeg brine microbial communities from Beaufort Sea near Barrow, Alaska, United States - CBIA 2018 | ecosystem: Environmental > Aquatic > Marine > Coastal | place: USA: Alaska | collected... | reverse complement strand
AATCACTGGTTAGATTTCCTTACGGGGTCTGAGTGCGTTTGCTGCGCTCAGTAGCCCACTAGGAAATCAACCTGGGATGAGCGGCTGCTTGAGGTAGGTTCTTGTATCGCCATCCCGATGGCGACATAAGCGACCAGTTCATTCTTTAAAACGACCTCAAATATTAAAATTCTATAACCCTTTAACTTAAGGTAGCAATCTCTTTGGGGTTATGATATAATATGATAATGGTTTTAAATGGGTTCGTATGCCCTGAATATAGAGCATTCCAAGGAGGTAACAATAAACATGAGTACAAACATTGAAAAACTCGAAGACAGCATGGTGAAGTTAACCATTGAAGTAAGCGCAGAGCAATTTGAAAAAGGCTTAAACGATGCGTACAACAAGAATAAGAAAACGATTCAAATTCAAGGATTTAGAAAAGGTAAAGCACCTCGTAAATTAATTGAAAAAGCATACGGTATTAGTACGTTTTATGAAGACGCAGCTAACTTCTGTATTCCAGTAGCATATGATAAAGCAGTTGAAGAATCAGATCTTGAAGTTGTTTCAAGACCTGACATTGATGTAACACAAATTGAAGCAGGTAAACCTTTTATTTTTACTGCTGAAGTTGCGGTTAAGCCGGAACCGATTTTAGGAGAATACAAAGGATTGGCAGCAACAAAAGAGCCTGTTGAAGTAAGTGACGAACTTATTATCGCAGAATTAGATAAAGTGCGTGAACAAAATTCAAGACTAGTTGACGTGACTGATCGTGCTATTGAAAATGATGATCAAGTAAGCATCGACTTTGATGGATTTGTTGACGAAGAAGCTTTTGAAGGCGGACATGCTGAAGGCTTTGACCTTACAATTGGGTCAGGATCATTTATTGGTGATTTTGAAGACCAATTAATTGGTAAAAGCATTGGAGATGAGTTAGATGTAAATGTGACTTTCCCTGAAGATTACCAACAACCGGATTTAGCTGGAAAACCTGCTGTTTTCAAAGTTAAAATCAACGGAATCAAGTATAAAGAATTACCAGAACTTGATGATGATTTAGCTAAAGATGTATCTGAGTTTGACACACTTGAAGAATATAAAGCAGATATTAGAGCTAACTTAGTTGAAAAAGCAGAAGGTGAAGCAACGCATAAACTTAAAGAAGAATTACTTGAACTTGCAGTTGCGAATGCGACGATTGTATTGCCGGCTCCAATGATTGATTTAGAAGCTGAGAATATGACTCAAGATATGGCAAACAGACTTCAACAACAAGGTCTTTCCATTGAGCAATACTTCCAATACACAGGTCAGAACATGGATGCGCTTAAAGAAAGTATGAAAGGCGAAGCTGAGAAGAAAATCAAAGCTCGTTTAGTGCTTGAAGCAATAGCAAAAGCTGAAGGATTAACTGCGTCTGATGAAGAGGTAGAAGCTGAACTTGTTAGAATGGCTGAAATGTATAAAATGGATATTGAAAAGATAAAAGAAACAATTGGAGAAGGCGAAACTGAATCAATTAAACAAGATTTATTGAATCAAAAAGCTTATGACTTTATTGTAGATAACGCAACTATTAGCTAATAGTATAGTTGATGCATGAATAACTTGATTGATTAAAACCGATCATGAAAAGTTTGATATGAATGTGATGTTTACATGAACTGACTTACTAATTACCACAAGGAGGTACGAAATGGCTTTAGTCCCTTATGTCATAGAACAAACGAGCCGTGGTGAAAGATCATATGATATTTTCTCACGACTACTTAAAGAAAGAATAATCTTCTTAGGAGAAGAAGTAAATGATACAACTGCGAGTGTTGTTGTTGCTCAATTACTTTTCTTAGAAGCAGATGATCCAGATAAAGATATTCACTTGTATATTAACAGTCCAGGTGGATCAATTACAGCAGGTATGGCAATTTATGATACGATGCAACATATTAAACCGGATGTTTCAACAATCTGTGTTGGTATGGCAGCTAGTATGGGTGCGTTTTTACTTGCTGGCGGTCAAAAAGGCAAGCGCTTTGCCCTTCCTCATTCTGAAGTTATGATTCATCAACCACTCGGTGGAACACAGGGTCAAGCTACAGATATTAAGATACATTCAGACAGAATTATTAGAATGCGTAAAATGCTAAACGAGATATTGGCTGTAAATTGTAGTCAAGAACTTAATAAAATTGAAATTGATACAGAACGTGATAATTTTCTTACAGCTCCAGAAGCTGCTGAGTATGGTCTTATTGATAAGGTTATTAATAAGAGATAAGTGAAAGTGGTGAACACATGCCTAACAAATTAGAAGACAAGAAACAATTAAGATGTTCTTTTTGCCATAAGCCTCAAGATCAAGTACGTAAACTGATTGCAGGACCTACTGTATATATCTGTGATGAGTGTATTGAACTTTGTTCTGAGATTATCGAAGAGGAGTTTAGTCTTGTTGAAGAAGAAGTTGATTTAACTGACCTTCCTAAACCTCAAGAGATTAAGAGCTTTTTAGATGATTATGTTATTGGTCAAGAAAATGCGAAGAAAGCTTTAGCTGTTGCGGTTTATAATCACTATAAACGAATCAATGCAGTTAATGTCGATGATGACGTTGAATTACAAAAGAGTAATATTCTTTTTGTTGGACCAACAGGTTCAGGTAAAACGTTACTGGCACAAACTTTAGCTAAAATGTTAAATGTTCCGTTTGCGATAGCAGATGCAACATCATTAACTGAAGCAGGTTATGTCGGTGAAGATGTAGAGAATATTCTTCTTAAGATAATTCAAGCAGCTGAATTTGATATTGAAAAAGCAGAACGTGGTATTATTTATATTGATGAAATTGATAAAATTGCTCGTAAATCCGAAAATGCGTCTATTACAAGAGACGTTAGTGGTGAAGGCGTTCAACAAGCTCTTCTTAAGATATTAGAAGGAACTGTTGCAAGCGTTCCGCCTCAAGGTGGACGTAAACATCCTCATCAAGAATTTATCCAAATTGACACAACAAATATATTATTTATTTGTGCTGGTGCATTTGGTGGTCTTGAGGATATCATTGAAGCTAGAACGGGTAAGAAAACAATGGGATTTGGTGCCAAAATCGAATCTAAAACTAAAATGGAAATTGGTGAGATTCTTAAGAAATTATCTCCTGAAGACCTGATCAAATATGGTTTGATACCAGAATTTGTTGGTCGTGTTCCCGTTAGTGTAGGACTAGAGAATTTGGATGAAGAAGCATTGGTAAGAATCTTGACAGAACCTAAAAATTCATTAGAGAGACAATATCAAGCTATATTTAAGATGGATAATGTTGATCTTGAATTTGAAGAAGAAGCACTTCGTGCAATAGCTAAGAAATCATTATCTAGAAAAACCGGAGCAAGAGGATTACGTGCTATACTAGAAGAAGTAATGCAAGACATTATGTTTAGAATTCCTTCTGATGAGACTATAGAAAAATGTATTATTACTAAAGCTACAGTTGAAGATGGTGTAGAGCCAACTCTAGTAATTAATGAAAACCTTAGACCAAAGAAACAAACGAATACAATTAAAAAACGCACAGTTAAGAAAAACGAAGATGAAACAGCTTAAGTTGCATAAAGCGACATGATGAAAGTATAGCCCTTGCTTATGCAAGGGCTTTATATATTAACTTCATTATTCTTAGGAATGAGGATTATATGGACAATAATGAGATAAAAAAAGAAAAAGAATTAAAATTGACTGGTGAGATGAAAATTCCAGTATTAGCTCTTCGTGGAGTTAATGTTTTTCCTAAAATGTTTTTACATTTTGATGCTAAACGACCTAAGTCTGTAAAAGCTTTGGACGTAGCAATGAAATCTAAACAACTTATATTTGTTGTGTCTCAAAAAGATGCAAGTATTGAAGATATTGATATCACAACGGATGTATATGATATAGGAACTGTTGTACGAATCAAGCAAGTCGTGAAATTACCTGGAAATGTATCAAGAGTTTTAGTTGAAGGCGTATCAAGAGGTAAAGCGATTGAGTATTTACCGGATGATAGTTATTTCAGTGGGAATATTGAAATTCTTGATTCTGAAAAAGTGGATTATAGTGAGAATAAACTGGATGCTGTTAATAGAATTATTGGTGATCTAATTGGTGAATTTAAAGAGTTGAATTCTAATATTTCGAAAGATACGTTAGATAACCTATCCAAGATCAATGATATTGGACAATTAGCTGATACAATGACGACACACTTTATAAAACCGTTAGAGAATAAACAACGAATATTGGAAGAAGTTAATGTAGATATTCGAATTCAATTAGTGATTCAGATTTTGAAAAATGAAATCGAAATAGGAAAAATTCAAAAGAATTTACATAGAAAAGTTAAGTCTAGTATTGACCAAAATCAAAAAGAATACTATTTAAGAGAACAACTTAAAGTTATTCAAAATGAACTAGGTGACAAAGTTGATACGGGTGAAGAAATTGAAGAATACAAGAAAAGGACGAATGAGTTAAATGCTTCTCAGGAAGTTAAAGATAAGATATTCAAAGAGATGAATCGCTTGAAGAAGATGAATCCCGGTTCTTCTGAAGGAGCAGTTATTCGCAATTATATTGAGTGTTTATTGGATATGCCTTGGAATAATATGACTGAAGAACGTATAGACTTAGAGCGTGCAAATGATGTGTTACAAAATGATCATTATGGACTGACGAAGGTTAAGGAACGTATTCTTGAACATTTAGCGGTTCGTAAAATGACAGGTGAATCAAACGCCCCAATTATTTGTTTAGTTGGTCCTCCAGGTACAGGTAAGACTTCAATCGCTAAATCTATCGCAAGTGCGATGGATCGCAAATATGTACGTATGTCACTAGGCGGAGTCCGTGATGAAGCTGAAATAAGAGGTCATAGAAGGACTTATATTGGTGCGATGCCAGGTAGACTTGTTAATGGTCTTAAACAAGCAAAAACAAGTAATCCATTGATTTTATTAGATGAAATAGACAAAATGGGCAGTGACATTAAAGGTGATCCTAGTTCTGCACTTTTAGAAGTTTTAGATAGTGAGCAGAACCATCAATTTAGAGATCATTATGTTGAGTTGCCAGTCGATCTTTCTAAAGTTTTATTTGTTGCTACGGCTAACTCACTTAGAACAGTACCGAGACCCTTATTGGATAGACTAGAAATAATTGAAGTGGCAAGTTATACTGAAAATGAAAAATATCATATTGCGACAGAGTATTTATGGCCTAAACAAAGAGACATACATGGCCTTAAGAAATCTCAAATAAAGATTGCTGAAAGTGGAATGCTTAAGATTATCAATGAGTATTCTAAAGAAGCAGGTGTGCGTCAATTAGAACGTCGTTTAGGTGAGATTTGTCGTAAATCAGTTAAATCATTACTCATGGAAAAGAAAAAATCCATCAGTATAAGTAGTCGTAATATTGAAAAGTTTTTAGGTATTCCGAAATATCAATACCAAATGATGTTTGATGCACCACAGATCGGAGTAGCGAGAGGTTTGGCATGGACTGAACTGGGTGGTGAAACCTTATCAATAGAGGTATCTGTAATGCCAGGCAAAGGTAAATTCCAGGTCACCGGTCGAATTGGAGATGTAATGAAAGAGTCTGCATCTGCTGCGATGAGTTATATACGTACTAGAACTGAAATGTTAAATTTAAAAGATGATTTTCATGAAAAGAAAGATATTCATATTCATATACCTGAAGGTGCAGTGCCTAAAGATGGACCGTCTGCCGGAATTACATTAGCATTATCCATTATATCAGCATTAACTTTGAAGCCTATTCGAAATGATATTGCAATGACAGGTGAGATAACACTCAGAGGTCGTGTTCTGCCAATAGGTGGTCTTAAAGAGAAGATTTTAGCAGCTAAAAGAGCAGGTATATATGAGCTTATTGTACCAATGGATAATAAAAGAAATGTATCTGAACTTGATAGTGAAATTTTGGAAGGTATCACAATTCACTATGTTGATAATATGGATGAAGTTATTAAACTTGCGCTTTTAGATATCAAGTAGAAATGTTTTGAGCAGTAACTGATAGAAGAACACTGAAAGTTTTATGAATGGAGTAATTATGAATGTACAAAATGTATCATTAGAAGCAGTTGGAGTTAAATTCGAACAATATCCGACAAGCGGATTGCCTGAGATAGCATTTGCAGGAAAATCAAATGTTGGTAAATCGTCTCTAATTAATGGATTGATTAATCGTAAAAAATTAGCAAGGACTTCAGGTGCACCGGGAAAGACACAAACGGTTAACTTCTATAATGTAGAAGAGATGTTATACTTAGTTGACTTGCCTGGATTTGGCTATGCAAAAGTTTCGAAATCTGCAAGACAACATTGGGCAGGTGTCATTGATGACTATTTATATAAACGTAAATCTCTTTGCCAAGTTGTATTATTAGTAGATGGACGACATGAACCTAGTGCAAATGATGTTCTTATGATGGATTGGATTAAATCCTTTGGTTTTGAACCACTCGTGGTTGCAACGAAAATGGATAAGTTAAAAAGAAGTCAACACCAAAAAGCAATTAGTGTCATTCGCAAGAAATTAGACATTAAAAGTTTCAATATTTACCCGTTTTCAGCTGTAACAAAGGCTGGTAAAGACGAAATATGGGAAATTTTTGAAAAGTGTATAGGTACACCAAGACCAACGTTATATGAGGATACAGAATAACTTTATTCTACTCATCAGTTATATCATGTAATAAAGTACTGAGCATTGTTTTATACAATATGTGACATTGATCTTCCCATTGATCACATATTTTAATGGCATAGTTTTTATCAAAAACATTTATTGTTAAATCAATAAGTGTTTTTTTGTTTTCTTTTGCAACTAAATGAACTAGGTAGTCCCCATCCTTTTCAGGTATATATTCAGAGGAAATATCTAATTTTAGTTTGATATCATATTTGTTTGTTTCTAAATGTTTATCAATCTCTTCTTTAATAGACTCTGATATACGTGTGTGAAAATAGTCAACGGTTGTTAATCCTTCACTTGTGATTTCATAGCTGGTTGACTTTGAAGTGGTGATTGTTCGTATCAGATCAGTTTCGATGAGTTGGTGTAGATATTCTTGAAAAGAAAAGTAGTCGGTATATCCTTTGTCTATAACAAATTCTGATAGTTGGGTATTTGTTAAAGGAAGTTCAACTTTTTTTAACATATATAGAATTATAAGTTTATTCATGCTTAAATCATGATTAATCATTGTGTACCTCCTTAAGCCTGCCTTGGTAAGCGTTAAGTTCTTTGAACTTTTTGCTTATTCCATTTAAGACATGTCGCTTATTTAGACTCCATTTTGGTTCATGCAATAAATCTTTGGGTCCATCGCCTGTAAGCCGATGTATAACTATATCGGAAGGTATTATCTCAATTAGATCCACGACTAATTGAATATAGTCTGCTTCAGAAAGAATTGGAAAAGGATGTTCCAAATAATATTTATATAAATCAGTGTCTGTTAATATGTGTAGTAACTGAAGTTTAATACCCTGTATATTCTGAGATGTAATATAGTTAACGGTGTTAATAATATCATCTCTAGTTTCATGAGGTAGACCAATTATAACATGGGTTATAATTGGAATGCCTGCATCGTTTAGCATTTGCACTGCTTGATCATATATTGGTAAATCATAACCCCGACGAATAAAAGTTGCACTAGATTCATGGATGCTTTGTAAACCGAGTTCAATGTAAACATCCGTTTTCAACTTTAGTTCTTTAAGAACATTGATTACATCCTTATCAATACAGTCAGGTCTGGTTGCAATAGATAGCCCTACAATAGAATCATCAATGAGGGCACTATTATATATAGTCGAAAGATTGTCTGGAGTATCGTAGGTATTCGTATAGGACTGGAAATAAACAATGAATTTTTCGGCTTTCGTTTTTGTAACTAAAAGCTGTTTGCCTTGTTTGACTTTTTCTTCCATATTCAAGGACTTACGAGAAGCAAAATCACCGGAACCGCTTGAACTGCAAAAAATACATCCACTTGAATGAAGGCTTCCGTCTCTGTTAGGACAAGTGAAACCTCCATCAATGGCTATCTTGTATACTTTTTCACCGTAGGTTTCCTTATAAAAGTCGGATAAGGAATAAAAAGGTTTGTGATTAGATGCAATCAATAACTGCTTTGGCAACCGCATCTGCGATGCCTTCCTTAAAAGGAGCCGGAAGTATACATTCTTCACACAATTCTTCGTCTGAAACCATTGCAGCTATTGCTTTTGCAGTTGCAAGTTTCATTTCTTCTGTGATCTGCTTACCACGTCCTTTTAGAATGCCCTTAAAGATTCCAGGGAATACTAGAACATTATTCACTTGATTAGGGAAATCAGAACGGCCCGTTCCTACGATTCTTGCGCCGCCTTCTTTTGCTAAATCAGGCATAATCTCCGGTGTTGGATTCGCCATTGCAAAAACAATAGAGTCGCTATTCATTGAACCTATCATTTCAGGTGATACGATGTTTGGAGCAGAAACGCCAACAAATATATCAGCACCAACGAGTGCATCGCTTAATGTTCCTGTTAAATTATTCGGGTTTGTTTGATTAGCCATTTCAAGTTGAGCCCAGTTAAGCCAGTCTGCCTCTTTGTTAACAATGCCCTTTAAATCTACCATCACAAGATTTTTGAATCCGGCTTGAAGAAGTAGCTTGCCGATTGCAGTACCTGCTGAACCACACCCGTTTATAACAACTTTACAACTTCCGATTTCTTTCCCTACAATTTTTAAGGAATTATAAATAGCAGCAAGGACAACAATTGCAGTACCATGCTGATCATCATGAAAAACAGGTATATCTAAAGTTTCTTTTAGTCGTTTTTCTATTTCAAAACATCTTGGAGCACTAATATCTTCAAGATTTATTCCGCCAAATGTTGGCGCTAAGTAAGTTATTGTTTTTATTATTTCTTCTACATCTTGCGTATCAAGACAAAGTGGGATTGCGTTGACGCCTGCAAATTCTTTGAATAGTACAGCTTTTCCTTCCATAACTGGCATGGCAGCTTCTGGACCGATATTTCCAAGACCAAGGACTGCAGAGCCATCGCTAATAACTGCAACAGTGTTTCCCTTCATAGTGTATTTATATACATCTTCTTTGTTCTCGAATATCTTACGACAAGGCTCAGCAACGCCAGGTGTATACGCTATTGCTAAATCTTCTCTTGAGTTTACCTTTGCCTTAGCTGTTATTTCAAGCTTTCCTTGCCATTGTTCGTGTAATAGTAATGCTTTTTCATTTATAGTCATGAAATACCTACCTTTTCTATAAATCATCAAAACTCAGTTAACATTGGAATCCTTACTATTTTAGCAGAAAATTCACTAAATGTCATGGTAAAACATTGTTTTGTCGCATTTTCTGCTAGTTATTCTAAACTTTATTCGTTCTATCTTAGTTAAGAGCCTTTCTTGCAACCTCACTTAGGTACTTAAAGAACGAACTGGTCGTTCATGTTGCCATCGGGATGAGCGGCCTACGTTGTAGTACCTGAGAATCTATCTTATGGCGACATAAGCCGAACTCGTCTTTAGTCTTTAATCACGAAACAATCTATCCATTCATGATTAACAGGTTTAATTATAGTTAAATAAATGATATGATATACTATAATAGTATGGAAGAAGTTTTTATGAAGGGGTGCTTTATGGAAAAAAAATATATAATGTCATTGGATCAAGGGACAACAACTTGTCGTGCAATTTTATTCGATAAATCAGGAACAATTGTAGGAGTAGCTCAAAAAGATTTCAAACAAATATATCCTCATCCAGGTTGGGTTGAGCATGATGCCATGGAGATTTGGGGGATTCAAAGTGGTGTAATGAGGGAAGTGCTGGGAACTGCAGATGTAAGAGCAGAAGAGATAGCAGCCATTGGGATTACTAATCAGAGGGAAACGACGGTCGTTTGGGATAAAAAAACGGGAAGGCCTATCTACAATGCCATCGTTTGGCAATCTCGACAAACTGCATCTATCTGTGAAGAACTTAAAGAAGCAGGACTTGAAGAGTATATCAAACAATCAACAGGGCTGGTTGTTGATGCATACTTTAGTGGTACGAAGGTGAAATGGATTTTGGATAAAGTAAAAGGTTCTAGAGAAAGAGCCCGAAAAGGTGAACTTTTATTTGGTACAATGGATACATGGCTTATTTGGAATCTGACGCACGGCGTACATGTAACTGAATACTCAAATGCATCTAGAACAATGTTATTTAATATTAAAGAACTTAAGTGGGATAGGAAGATTTTAGATGTCCTTGATATCCCAATTGAGATGATGCCGGAAGTTAAAATGTCATCTGAAGTTTATGGTCATACATATGAAGGTTCGTTTGGAGGCGCTGCGATTCCGATTTCAGGAGCAGCTGGCGACCAACAAGCTGCACTGTTTGGTCAAGGATGTTTCACACCTGGTATGGCTAAGAATACTTATGGAACCGGTAGTTTCATTCTTATGAACACGGGTAATGAACCGATGCAGTCCGACAATGGATTGTTAACCACAATTGCATGGGGATTAAATGGTGAGGTTCAATACGCTCTTGAAGGCAGTATCTTCATAGCAGGGGCAGCCATTCAATGGTTGAGGGATGAAATGCGTCTTATTTTCTCTGCTGACGAAAGTGAATATTTCGCTTCAAAAGTTAAAGATAGCAATGGCGTGTACGTTGTTCCGGCCTTTGCAGGATTGGGTGCGCCGTATTGGGATATGTACGCTAGAGGTGCTATATTTGGTCTTACAAGAGGTGCAAACAAAGACCATATTATAAGAGCTACATTAGAATCCATTGCATATCAAACAAGAGATGTTATTGATCTTATGGTCATTGGTTCGGGTATTCCTTTAGAGCGACTAAAAGTGGATGGTGGAGCAAGTGCGAATAATTTTTTAATGCAATTCCAATCAGATATTCTTGGAGTTCCGGTTGAAAGACCTGCTGTAATTGAAACAACAGCTCTTGGAGCAGCATATCTTGCTGGTTTAGCGGTTGGATTTTGGGAGAATAAAGAAGGGATATTATCTAGCATCAAAGAAGGTAGAACTTTCTTTAATCATATGACGGTCGAGCGAAGAGCTAAAATGTATCATGGTTGGAAAAAGGCGGTAAAACGAACTTTGCTTTGGGAAAAAATTGAAGCGATTGATGATGACGACTTATAAAAATAGGCAGAGTTGACACGTTTTCGTAACTTAGATATAATGGGGTACATCAGAGTTTTGCGGAGAGGATAAGATTATGCGTGTCTTACATTTAATAAGTGGTGGCGATTCAGGTGGAGCTAAAACCCACATAATTACATTACTTAAAGAACTTCATAAAGAAGTTGAATTAGAACTTGTTTGTCTTTCAAAAGGAGCTCTATACGAAGAAGCTATTAGGGAAAACATTGAAGTTGTATTGCTAGAACAGAAAACTAGAGTTGATTTTAGAGTGATCAAGAAGATTGCTAACAAAATTAACAACGAGAACTATGATATTCTTCACTGTCATGGAGCTCGAAGTAATTTTATTAGTTTATTTCTACGCTCACATGTAAAAGTGCCAATTATAACAACAGTTCATAGTGACTATCGTCTTGATTTCCAAGATAGTTGGTATAAGAATCTTATTTTTACATATCTAAATAAAAAAGGATTACAGAAAATGGATTTTTATCTTTCGGTGTCATCAAAACTGCGAGACATTCTTGCGGAACAAGGTTTTGATGCTGATAGGATATTTCCTATTTATAATGGTCTACCTGTCAGTGGTGAAGCAAGACAGTATAATGACCCGATGGAGTCAATCGTTTTTGGATGTGCAACACGGTTGGTGCCTATTAAAGGTACCGACGTGCTATTAAAGGCATGTAATGAATGTATTCATAAAGGATATAACATTCAATTGAAAGTGGCTGGAACAGGGGAGGGAACTTATACTCAAGAACTCAAAGATTACATAATAACGAATAAACTTGAGAATCATGTTGAACTACTCGGCTTTGTTAAAGATATGGACAGTTTTTATAAGTCGATCGATGTGAATATATTACCTTCGTACACTGAAGGCCTTCCATACAGCTTGCTAGAAAGTGGCGCCAGAGGAATAGCTACTATTGCTTCAAAAGCTGGAGGCATTGTAGAAATGATTACAGATGGTGATAATGGTCGCTTATTCAAGGTGGGTGATCATAGTGAACTTGCTAAAATCATGATGGATATGATGGACAATAAACAAAAGCTTGCACCAATTGGACAAGCTTTCAGAGATAGGGTAGAACTTCAATTTTCAGATACGGCAATGGCCAAGGAACATGTGTCAATCTACAAGAATGTTATAAAATCTCATCAATCGTAATTGTCGGTTCAAACATCAAATCAATCATGAGCTCATTTACTTGAACAATTGGTCTCGATGGTGACTGATTATGAATGAATATAATTCGTGCTCGTTCGCCGGTAGAGAGCAGTACATCTTTACCTAAGTAATTATGTGCAATGTTTTCTAAGAATACAAATAACAATTTTGTGTCTAGCAGATCATAGGATTCCTGCTCAAACATCCTAATAACTTTAAATGGCGAATGTTTATCATGATAAGAACGTTTTGATGTCATTGCATCATAAATATCTACAATACTAATAATTTTTGCATATAATAGGATTTGATCACCGGAAATACCTAGTGGGTAACCTGAACCATCAAGTTTTTCGTGGTGAAATAGAACCCCATTTTTGATTTCTTTATTCAAAGGTTGAGATTGCAAAGTTTCATATCCATAAGATGCATGCTTTTTAATTGTATTAAATTCTTCTTTTGTTAGTTTGCCAGGTTTATTAAGAAGGTCAATGTCTATTTTTATTTTACCGATATCATGCAATAAACCGGAAATGGTGATATCTTTGATTTGTTCTTCACTTAGTTTAAGCCAATGAGCAAAAATATTAGCAAGAACAGATACATTTAAGCAATGAGTATAAGTATAATCATCTTCGTTTCTCAAGTGATACAAATAATTAAATAAATCACTTTTAGTTCTAAGACTATCAACTAAGACAGTGGTCACTTCATATAAATCGTTTTCGTTAATAGGCTTTCCTTCATAAACGTCATTCAATTTCTTCACTGTCATTTCATGATGAACGAGATATCTTTCTTTGAAATCAGAGAAATTCTGTGTTATCACATGTTCAAAAGATAAGCTAAGGGATTCTTTAATATTAGTGTCTTCGTCAACCGCTACATCATTAAGAATTCGAATAAAAACACTTACTATTTGATATAATTTGATTCTGAAAATATGCTTGTCATCTATGATTGTCCCTTTGGGGATTAACATAAGACCTTTTGGTGTATAGACATCTTCAGCTAAATTCATACCTGGTTTTATTTTGGAGACACTTATTCTTGTATGTGTACCATTAGACATATTCATACCCCGTTTATAGTGTTATGCATAGGTAAATCAATAGTTATGATTGCACATAACTTTTCTACTATTTAAAAATGATACTACATAGACATGAAGTCGTCAATCAACTTCATGTATTGTTCACAGTTTGTTTATAGAGCAGATGCAATTTATACTTGTATCTGCTCTATTGATGAATATATATGTAATGAGTGAATATTTCGGATTTATGATCCTATTTTCCTATTTGAATACTATAGTGTATGTTGATGTTTGCTTACTATATTAGCCTGTCGATTTATTAGCATTATATTGATTGATTTAAGTTACAATCCTATTTAGCAAAATGTTTATATAATGGTTTCATGCTAAGATGTAATGTAAAGGTTAATATAGTGATGATTATAGCCTTTATCAGATTAAAAGGTAATAGTATGACTTGAATGAAATTCCAGCGGCTAGCAACGGTCATAGTTTCTTCGCTTAGGAAACTCCAGTATAAAGGTAGCAATATAAAGAAATTTGCTAAACACGCGATGACAACCATTGTAATTGAGCCGGCAATTAGTCCTGCTATTAGGCCCTTATTCGATTTGACTTTGTGGTAAATGATTGTTGCTGGCAATACATATGCGATACCAACAATTAAATTAGCTAATTCTCCGATACCGGCAGTTTTTGAAATAATAACAACTTTTAGCAAGTTTTTGATAAATTGAATGGCAACTGCTGCGAGTGGCCCCATTGTTATACCACCAATCATGGCAACAATATCACTAAAGTCTAGCTTTAAAAATTCTGCAAAACCTATTGGGAATTCAAGTAGCATGATAATAAACGAAAGTGCACCTAACATCCCGATGCGAACAATGAATTTGGTTCTGATTGCGCTTTTTTGATTCATTAGTAAGTCTCCTTCTTGTTTAAAAAGTAGGAATACCTCTTTGGCTACTTTGGCTAAACAATCTTTATGCACCAAAAAAGACCTCGTAATCGAGGTCTGTAGTTACAACAATTTAAGTGAAAAATACAACAATTTTTCTCTAAACCATTGAATATCTTCTACCATCCAGACTTTACTGTCGGTCTTGGAATCTCACCAAGTCAACCAAAAAGGTTCGCGGACTATAACCGCCGGTCGGGAATTTCACCCTGCCCCGAAGTATTCTCAATATTTAATTATAAGATGAGTATACCGTTGTGCCTTATTGTTGTCAACTATAATGATGTCACGGTATCCGTAATCTTTATTTTTACCAAATAGGTCGTATTGGATCATCTGTAATAACTGACCTCTTAACAATACTTGAATTATAGTTAAGCAATTGTAATATTTGTAAGGAAATTGTAAGGAACTTGTGCCTTGCTTTTTCAAATCTATAGGTTATAATCTATAGTGAGAAGATGGGTTTTACTGACCATACGATGCAAAAACTAAGAGGTGCAATTAAATGAAAATCATGATTAATAATAAGAGTAACCGAAAGTTGTTCAAAAAATATATTGCTGCATTAATTGTAACAGTTGTTCTACTTAATACAGCTTATCAAGTTCAAAGTGCGAATACCCTTATTTATGAAACCACAACAAGTGAGACCATTACTAAGGGATTAACGTATGAACATAAAAGTAAGTTTACACAAAGTGGTTGGGTTGATGTTCATGTTCTTAAAATGGACCTTAAAGAAGAACAAGTAGCTCTTCGCGTACTTGAATCAGTAGGAGAACAAGGCGTCCGAGGTACGTTGAGTTCGTTGGTAAGTCAGCAAGAAGGCCAAGTTGTAGCAGGTGTTAATGGATCTTTTTTTGACATGAGCAAATCGGTGACTGAACCAATTGGACCTGTCATTATGGACAAGATTGCATCAGGTGAACATCTTTACAATAATGGGGCTGATGGAGCTGCTTCCTTGATCCAATTAGCTAGTGGTGAGATATTATTTGATTATATTGGACTTGACATTAAGTTTTCAAATGAATTTGGTGTGCCGCTGTATATTAAAGGCGTCAACAAAGTGATAAACCTTAACTACCCAGTTGTATATAATGAACTATTTGGTACTGACACCACTCAACTGGATAATTTGGGTGAATTTTATAAAGTTGTCATTGAAGGCTCTACTGTTATTGACATCGTAGATCCGTTAATAACAGCTGTAATTCCAAAACTTGAAGATGGATACATCGTTGCAATACCTAAAGAAAATGCAGAGTCATATATTAAAAACCTAGGAGTTGGAACGGGAGTTGATCTTCAGATAAACACAACCATTGATACCAGCGCAATAAAATTAGCTGTAAGTGGTGCTGGGAAAATCCTTGAGAATGGTTTAGCAGTTTCAGAGGGACTTGTAGTAGAAGCATCAAAAAGGCATCCCAGGACTGTCATAGGT
>Ga0314774_1001356_pt1 | contig 15886 bp, 14 predicted proteins | sample MetaGCBIA2018_FD_204515 | JGI IMG/M metagenome (GOLD analysis project Ga0314774, IMG submission 204515) | Cryopeg brine microbial communities from Beaufort Sea near Barrow, Alaska, United States - CBIA 2018 | ecosystem: Environmental > Aquatic > Marine > Coastal | place: USA: Alaska | collected... | reverse complement strand
CCGACAATCATTCTGCTACCCTGCTTGCTAGCCATAATATCTCGTTATTCTCCTGTGGATTGCTGTGCAACCGGCTCGCGCCAGGCTACTGCCATCGCGTTGTCATAGCGCAAATCGACACGCGCTATCTGCTGTCGATACGCGGCCAGCATGTGCTGGTCGATGGTCAAAAAACGTTGCATCTTGTCTACCAGATCATCCCGACCCAGCAGTACTTGAATTCCGTCCTGAGTAGTCAAAAACCAGCTCCCGCGCTCGCGTAGCTCCAGCTTTGCTACACCCTGTCCGAACGGCCGCAACAGCCGATTGAACTGCTGGTAGTACTGCATAACCCGCTGCTTTGCCCGCTGCGGACCATTCAGTTGCGGCAGATCGGCAAAGCGGCTTATATCGTCCGGCGTAAAAGCCTTGCCCGCGTTATTCAACAGCGCCGCTTCACCCCAGCGCGCAACCGGCAGCTGTTCATCTAGGTGAATGATCAGCTGGCTGGGCCACACGCGTGTGACCGCGGCGCTGGCAACCCAGGGCATTCCAGTCAGATCGTTGCGCATCGCATTCAGATCGATACCCAGAAAGCTTTCATGCAGGTACGGCTGAATAACCGCCTGCACGGCGTCCGGATCGATGTACTGCAACTCGCCTTGAACACTGATCAATTCGATCGGCTGGTCAGCCAACGGCAGAATCCGGCTGCCCAGCTCGTATAAGCCGGCGCCCAGACCGAGCAGCAGCAGCGGCCAGAGCACCTGCTTGATCCGCGTCAATGCGCCATTGAGCGAAGGGCGATCCACAGACAGGCGCGGCCAGCTTCGAGCGGCAACCGGAGCCACGCGCACGGCACCCTGCCCTGGCGCTACGCGCCGGGTGCGGGTCTTGCCTGCACGAGGGTCTCTGACCATCTGCCGCAACATGCTAGTTCCTCAGTAACGGGCACTGGCAAGAATCGCCAGTACCAGTTCAGTGAATGACATACCCGCCGCCGCTGCGGCCATAGGTACCAAGCTGTGATCAGTCATGCCAGGCACAGTATTGACCTCCAGCAGATAGAATTTTCCAGCCTGGTCCTGCATCACATCGACCCGACCCCAACCACGGCAACCGACTGCATTAAAGGCTTCCAGGCACAGCTCGCCAAGCTCCGCTTCGCGTTCCGGCGGCAACTCGCAGGGGCAGATGTACTGGGTATCGTTGGTCAGGTACTTGGCTTCATAGTCGTAAAATGTGTGTGGCGTACGCAGGCGAATCGCCGGCATAGCCCGACCATCGAGAATGGCGACCGTAAACTCTGCACCGGTAATCCACTTTTCCACCAGGGCAACATCGTCGTATTGACGTGCGGCCTGCCATGCCTGCTCCAACTCCTGCACGCTCTGAACCTTGGCCATACCGATGCTGGAACCTTCGTGAATCGGTTTGACTATCAAGGGAGTGCCAAGACTGGCAACGATCTGCTCGCAATCAGCTTGATCACGCAATACCGCGTAGGCCGGCGTGGCCAAACCGAGGCTTTGCCAGATGAGCTTGGTGCGCAGCTTGTCCATGCCCAGCGCCGACGACATGACGCCACTGCCGGTGTAAGGCAGCTGAAGGCTTTCGAGCAACCCTTGTAAACTGCCGTCTTCACCACCGCGACCGTGCAAGGCAATGAATACCCGATCTGGACGCTCTGCAATCAAACGCGTCGCAAGATCCGCACCGGCATCAATTCCATAGGCATCAACACCTGCGTTCTGCAGCGCATCAAGCACAGCCTTGCCAGACTTCAATGACACCGACCGTTCAGCCGAACGGCCGCCATACAATACGGCTACCCGTCCGAAATCAGCTGAATTGTTCACGCGCCGCCCTCCGCATCTTGTTCTGCCTTTCTTACCAGCCCCTCAGCCAGCTGCGCCGCAAGCCCGCCGATATCACCCGCGCCCTGGGTCAGGAGAATATCTCCCGGCTGAAGTACGGCTTCGAGCAAGGGCATAACATCGGCGTCGCGCTCAACGTAAATCGGGTCAAGCTGCCCCCGCTGTCTGATACTGCGACAGAGGTTGCGGCTGTCAGCTCCGGGAATAGGCTCTTCACCAGCGGGGTAAACCTCCATCAACAAGAGCGCGTTGTTTTCGCCCAGAACTTGAACAAAGTCTTCGTACAGGTCGCGGGTTCGAGTAAACCGATGGGGCTGATAAATCATCACCAGACGGCGCTCGGGCCAACCTGCGCGCACGGCTTTGATCACAGCAGCAACTTCACGCGGATGGTGACCATAGTCATCAACCAGCATGATTTCGCCATCGCCGAGCGTGTATTCGCCATACACTTGAAAACGCCGACCGACGCCCTCGAAATAACTTAATCCAGTGATAATCGCCGCATCATCAATACCTTCATCTGTCGCTACCGCGATGGTCGCCAAGGCATTCAGTACGTTGTGTACGCCAGGCATATTGACCGACACCTCAAGGTTGGCATGACCCTGCCGCACAACCGTAAAATGGGTTTGCATGCCGTGCTGATGAATATCTATTGCGCGCACATCAGCACCTTCAGTCAGACCATAAGTGACCACCTGACGGTTTATCTGCGGCATTATTTCGCGTACGACCGGGTCATCCACGCAGACAACAGCCAGGCCGTAAAATGGCAGATTGTGCAAAAACTCGACGAAGGTCCGCTTGAGCTTGTTGAAGTCGCCACCATAGGTGTCCATATGGTCGGTATCTATGTTCGTCACAATGGCCGTCATGGGTTGCAGATGCAGGAAGGAGGCGTCGCTCTCATCTGCTTCAGCGACCAGATAGCGACTCTGACCCAATTGGGCATTGGTTCCAGCGCTGGTCAGCCGGCCACCGATCACAAAGGTCGGGCTGAGGCCAGCCGCCGCCAAGACCGAAGCGATCAGACTGGTGGTGGTGGTCTTGCCATGAGTTCCGGCCACTGCAATGCCGTGCCGGTAACGCATCAGCTCGGCCAGCATTTCAGCCCGCGGCACCACCGGAATTCGCTGCTCCATTGCCGCAGCTACTTCCGGGTTGCTTGGATTGATCGCGCTTGACACCACGAGCACGTCAGCATTTTGCAGGTTTTCTGGGCGATGGCCGATATCGACTCGTGCGCCAAAACTTTCCAAGCGGTCAGTCACCGCGGAACGCTTGAGATCCGATCCAGACACTTCGTAACCAAGGTTCAACAGCACTTCGGCAATACCGCACATGCCTGCGCCGCCTATCCCGACAAAATGGATGCGACGAATCCGACGCATCTCTGGCAGAAAGAAGGTCGCCTTCTGGCGTGGCTCAACCATGAGTCACCTCCTGACAAGCACGGACCACATCAACGGTGGCGTTGGGTGTCGCCTGACGGCGGGCATGTTCGGCCATTGCGTGAAGAGTCTCCGGCTGGCTAAAAAGGCTATTCAATTGTTGAGCGAGTGTTTCGCTGTCGAGGCTGCGCTGCGGCAGCACTAGGGCAGCCTCGTGATTCGCCAGAAAGGCGGCATTAGCACTCTGGTGATCATCAATCGCATGGGGTAGCGGGATCAGCAGCGCGGGGCGCCCCGCTGCCGCCAGCTCGCTGATTGTCAAGGCGCCTGCACGGCACACCACTAGATCAGCCCAGCTGTAGGCTGCAGCCATGTCGGTAATGAAAGGCTCTACTCGAGCCGTCACGCCAGCGGCCTGATAACCCTGAGTCGTGGTATCGACGTGCTGGCGACCACACTGATGCCAAATCTCCGGGCGCACCTGCTTATCCACCAGAGCGACTGCTAAGGGTAATAATGTATTCAGCGGCATCGCGCCGAGACTGCCGCCCAGCACCAGCAACCGGGGCTGGCGGTTTTCTTGCCAGCTCATGTCCGGTACCTGGAAAATATCCTCGCGTACGGGGTTTCCCGTGGTGAGACGCTTGGGTGTATCGGCAAAGCTGCCTGGGAAGCCTTCGCAATGGCGCTTGGCAACACGACTCAGCAGGCGATTGGCAGTGCCAACCACCGCATTCTGCTCGTGAATGATCAAGGGGATACGCTTCAACCAGGCGGCCAGACCGCCAGGACCCGTTACATAACCGCCCGCGCCGAGCACACACACCGGCTCTAGCACCGAGAGCAGCCGTAGAGACTGAAACAGCGCACGTATCAGTTGTACAGGTGCCTTTAACAGGCCCAGACGCCCTTTGCCACGCAGGCCCTGAATATCAATGTAATGAATCGGAATACCCGCAGCCGGAATAAGCTCGGCCTCGATGCCACGACGCGTACCCAGCCAGTGCACCTCATAACCCTGCTCGGCAAATAGCCGGGCACAGGCCAGTGCCGGGAACACGTGTCCACCGGTGCCGCCTGCCATGATCAACACCCGGTTACTCATCGCTCGCCTCCCGTAACGCCTGCCGACGCTCCCAGTCGATCCGTAGCAAAATACCCAGGCTCACACAGCACACCACCAGCGAACTGCCGCCATAACTGAGAAATGGCAAGGTAAGACCTTTGGTTGGAAGCAACCCAACATTCACGCCCACGTTGATCAATATCTGACCGATCCACATGATCGCCAGCCCGTAAGCCAGATAGGCAGCAAACAGGCGCCCTGCACGCTCAGCCCACAGACCGATGTACAGACTGCGCACACCGAGAAATACTAGCAAGCCGAAAGCCGATAAGGCTCCGAGTAAACCAAGCTCCTCTGCCAGCACCGCAAAAACAAAGTCGGTATGGGCCTCGGGGAGATAGAACTGCTTCTGAATACTGTTACCCAAACCCAGCCCCAGCCACTCGCCGCGGCCAAAGGCAATCAATGCCTGGGTAAGTTGGTAACCGGTGCCAAACGGATCTTCCCAGGGGCTGAGGAAGCTGGTCAGACGCTGCAGGCGATAGGGTTCTATAACGATCAAAACCGCGCCAAGAATGGCAATCGAGCCAAACAGCAAAATGAAGCGGAACATACCCACACCGCCCAGAAACAACATACCCACCGCGGCACCCATCAACACCACCGTTGCACCAAAATCAGGTTCGGCAATCAACAGCAGGGCCATTGGGGACAGCACCATGAAGGGCTTGATAAAACCAAACCAGCCTTCCTTCACCTCTTCCTGGCGGTGCACCAGGTAACCGGCAAGAAAGACAACAGCAAAAAGCTTCGCCAGCTCAGAAGGCTGAATATTGATCGGCCCGACTGCAATCCAGCGCCAGCTGCCATTAACCTCACGGCCGATACCGGGGATCAACACCGCGATCAGTAACGCAATACCTATAAATAGCAGGGGAAAGCGGAACTGTTCCCACAAGCGAATCGGCACGGAAAGGACGAATACCAGGGCTGCAAAACCGATCAACACATAAATCAGCTGCCGAATCATGTAGAACAGCGGGTTGCCCAATTGTCCTGCCGCCACCTCCATTGAAGCCGACGAAACCATCACCAGGCCAAGACCGAGAAGGCACAGCGCAGCCACCAGTAACGGCATGTCCATATCGAACCGGCGCGCTCCGATCAGCGGAGCGGCTGCCTGCTTGATGGTCGAGACTCCGATCATTGCGTCAGCCTCCCCACGGCCTGAGCGAACAACTGTCCGCGTTCTTCAAAATTACGGAACATATCAAGACTGGCGCAAGCCGGAGAAAGCAGAACGATATCGCCGGGCTCGGCTACTTGAGTGGCACTTGTGACAGCCTCTTCCAGGGTTGCAACGCGCATGAGCGGTGCGCAGCCATCCAGTGTCTCGGCCAACAGGGGTGCATCTCGTCCGAGCAACACAACGGCCCTGCAGTGCTTACGGACGGCATCGCGCAGGGGCTTGAAGTCGGCACCCTTGCCATCACCACCGGCGATCAGCACCAGCTTGCCCGTGCAATCAGCAGCAAAGCCCTGGATAGCAGCCAGGGCAGCACCCACATTGGTGGCCTTGGAATCATCGTAATAATCCACGCCCGCATGGCTGGCAACCCACTGGCAACGGTGGGGCAGACCAGTAAACTCGCGCAGGGTCTGCAACATAGCTTCTATAGGTAGGCCCACAGCATGCCCAAGGGCTAGCGCCGCCAATGCATTGGCGTGATTATGCGCACCGCGCATTTTCAGTTCTGATACAGCCATCAGTTGTTTGAACTCGAATGTCAGATACTGCTCACCGTCTTCCTTGACCAGTCCAAAGTCTTTGAAATCAGGGCGTGACAGACCGAAGGTCCAGCATGGCAATTGTTCATTCAGCAGCGGGCGGGACAGATTGTCGTCACGATTGACCACAACCTGCCGGGCACCGCGAAATATCCGGTGCTTGGCCTGATGGTAGGCGACGAAACCGGAGTAACGGTCCATGTGGTCCGCGCTCATGTTCAATACGGTGGCCACTTCGGCATTCAGATCGTCTGTTGTTTCCAACTGGAAGCTGGATAGTTCGAGCACATACAGCTCGGCTTTCTCGTCAAGTAGATCCAGCGCCGGGTTTCCAAGATTACCTCCCACAGCGACCCGTCTACCCGCTTTGACAGCCATTTCGCCGACCAGGGTGGTGACCGTGCTCTTGGCGTTCGAGCCTGTAATAGCGATGATTGGTGCGCGCGCTTCACGAGCGAACAACTCGATATCGCCTATCAGACTAACGCCAGCGTTACGTGCAGCCACCAATGCAGGCTCTGACACCGCAATACCGGGGCTCACTATCAACTCGACAGCCTGACTCAATACATTTGCATCCAGTTCGCCCAGATGCAGGTCGGCCATCGGTGCAAAGCGCTTGAGCTGATCCAGACCAGGAGGATTCGCCCGCGTGTCTGCCACGGCAAATGGCAGGCCGCGGCCCGTCAGGTAGCGGGCAACCGACAGCCCGGTCTTCCCGAGCCCTACGATAATCCGCTGTTTGTCCGTGGTAATCAGTGACACAAATTAATCCTCAACGCAGCTTCAATGTGGACAGACCGATCAGTACCAGTACCACGGTAATAATCCAGAACCGCACTATTACGCGCGGCTCAGGCCAACCCTTCAGTTCAAAATGATGGTGGATCGGTGCCATGCGAAAGACCCGTCTCCCGGTCAACTTGAATGAGGCGACCTGGACGATCACCGACAGGGTTTCGACGACAAAAATGCCGCCCATGATGAACAGAACTATTTCCTGGCGCACAATGACGGCGATTACACCCAGCGCGGCACCCAGCGCCAGCGCACCCACATCGCCCATAAAGACCTGGGCCGGGTAGGTGTTGAACCAGAGAAACCCCAGGCCTGCGCCGACCAGCGCGCCACAGAAAATAATTAGCTCGCCGGCACCGGGCACGTAGGGAATCAGCAGGTACTCGGCAAAACGCACGTTGCCCGAGAGGTAAGCAAAAATACCCAGCGCGCCGCCCACCATGACGGTCGGCAGAATAGCCAAGCCGTCCAGGCCATCAGTTAGGTTTACTGCGTTGCTCGAGCCGACGATTACGAAATAGGTCAGCACCACGAACAGGGCCCCAAGCTGAAATTCGATCTGCTTGAAAAAAGGTACGATCAGGGTGGTTTCAACCGGAGAGTCAGCAGTCATGAACAGAACGACGGCCGCCGCCAGACCAAACACCGATTGCCAGAAATATTTCCAGCGTGAAGGCAGGCCCCGTGAGTTCTTTTCCACTACCTTGCGATAGTCATCGACCCAGCCAATCGCACCAAAAGACAATGTCACGCCTAGCACGACCCACACATACAGATTGCTCAAATCGGCCCAAAGCAGAGTACTCACCGCGATCGCCATTAAAATCAGCGCGCCGCCCATGGTCGGTGTGCCCGCCTTGGACAGATGCGACTGTGGTCCGTCATTACGTACCGACTGGCCTATCTGACGAAAGCTCAGAGTGCGGATCATCCAGGGACCCAGAAACAGCGCCAGACCAAGGGCCGTCAAAACACCCAGAATGCCGCGCAGGGTCAGGTACTGGAACACCGCAAAACCGGTGTAGAACTGTTGCAGATATTGGGTCAGTAGCAACAACATATCAGTGGGCCCCGTTGTTATTGTTTTGCATGGCACTGGGTACGCCGGTGGTGAGTGCCGCAACCACACCTTCCATTCCGGCGCTGCGTGAACCTTTCACCAGTACTTTGGTGTTGCCGTCGAGCTGCGACGCCAGGGCGGCCACAAGCTCTTCCCTAGTACCAAACAGATGGCCGTTTGCGCCGAATGCTTCAGTTGCCAACGCAGACAGCGCACCGACGGCATACAGCGCGTCCAGCCCCTGCTCCAAGGCGTACTCGCCTACTTCACGATGGCTCTGCTCTTCCCACTCGCCCAGCTCACCCATGTCGCCCAAAACCAGAATGCGGTGACCTTCCAGATTGGCCAGAACATCGATTGCTGCCTTCACTGAGCCGGGATTGGCGTTATAGCTGTCATCAATGATCAGAGCGCCATTGCGCCCGGTAAGCGGACACGCCCGTCCAGTGACGGGCATCACTTTGCCGAGCCCGCGGCGGATGATTTCCAGCTCGGTATCCACATGCAACGCGGCGCCAGCTGCAGCGAGCGCGTTGCCAACGTTATGCAGGCCGAGCAGATTCAGCTGTACGGTAATTGACCCGTTCGGCGTCACCAGCAAAAAGCCAGGGCAACCACGCTCGTCTAGCTCCACCGACTCGGCACGCAATTGTGCGGTCGGATTTGTAAGGCTGAACGCCAGTGAAGTACGACGACCAAGGGACTGGTACCACTGCTCGAACCAGGGACTGTCGAGGTTGATCACTGCTTTGCCATCCACAGGCAGTCCGGTGAGGATCTCACCCTTGGCCAGTGCGATTTTTTCCGGGCTGCCAAAACGACCAACGTGAGCCATCCCCGCATTAGTCAATACGCTGACGGAGGGCTTGGCCAGATTCATGCTGTAACTGATATCACCCTGAACCGCAGCGCCCATCTCGATTACAGCAAATTGGTGTTTGGACTCAAGGGCCAGCAACGTCAATGGCACCCCCAGTTCATTATTCAAATTACCCAGGGTTGCCAGTACTGGTCCGCGCTCACGGAGAATGGAAGCCAGCATCTCCTTAACGCTGGTTTTACCGCTCGACCCCGTAATCGCCAAGACAGGCGCAGTAAAGGCTTCACGCGCCAAAGCACCGAGCTGACCCAGGGCATACCGGCAATCGTGCACCAGCAATTGAGGTAGCGGGTCATCCACAACGTAAGCGACCATTGCCGCAGCCGCACCCTTGGCTCGCGCTTGAGAGACGAAGTCGTGGCCATCTGCGTGATCTCCCGCAAGGGCGATAAACATGCCTCCCTCGACGACGGTACGGGCATCGATACTGACGCTATCGAAGCTCGCGTCCTGGCCAACCAGGCTGGCGCCGAGTGGCTTGACCAACTGAGATAGCCGCATGGCTTCAAGCATGAGCCGCCTCCCATTCCTGCAAGGCTCGTGTAGCTTGCTCGATATCCCTGAAAGGATGACGCACGCCATCAATCTCCTGATAGGTTTCGTGTCCCTTGCCGGCCAGAAGAATGACATCCCCGACCTGGGCATGAACGATACTGTTATGGATGGCCTCCGCGCGGCTGGCCGTGACTTTGGCAGCCTCGGGGTGCTGCATGCCCGCGAGTATGTGTTCGATGATGTGCTGCGAACTCTCGCTGCGTGGATTGTCATCAGTCACCAGCACGCGATCGGCGTTTCGTTCAGCGATCTGCCCCATCAACGGGCGCTTTCCGCTATCACGATCACCACCGCAGCCGAAAACGCAGGTCAAATTGCCGGCCACATGGGCACGCATAGCCGCTAGCGCTTTCTCTAGTGCGTCCGGGGTATGCGCATAATCGATAACCACTAAGGGTTGTCCTCGACCGCCAAGCCGCTGCATGCGTCCCGCTGGCGGAGCGAGGCCCGCTGCAAGCTCAACTGCGCGATCAAGCCGCACTTCAAGCGCCAGCAATGTGCAGACCACGGCGAGCAGGTTAGCCAGATTGAACTCACCCAGCAGAGGGCTGGCCAGCACCGCCTTGCGGCGCGACGTATGTAATGTGGCGCAGATACCTGCACTGGTGTACTCAATGGCGCTGCAATAGAGGTCCGCTTCGGCATTACTCAGACTGTAAGTCATGCAACGTGAGGGGCTGCGTTCGATCAATTCCAGACCAAAAGCATCATCGAGGTTGATGATGGCCGCTTGCAGGGGACGATCGAACAACTTGGCTTTTGCCCCAGCGTAATGGGCCATGTCGCCATGGTAGTCCAGGTGATCGCGACTGAGATTGGTAAACACCGCCAGATCGAATTCCAGCGCGGCCACTCGGCCCTGATCCAGTGCGTGGGACGACACTTCCATACACACCCAACCTGCGCCCTGATCGCACATATCAGCGAGCTGTTGCTGCACGCTCACGGCATCGGGTGTAGTCATGCCATGGTCAGTAAGTGCGGGTAACAAACCGCTACCCAGTGTCCCTATTACGCCGCAGGGCTTGCCCATGGAGCTCAACGCCTGAGCCAGCATCTGACTGACACTGGTCTTACCATTGGTGCCGGTAATTCCGATCAGACCCAGGTTATGACTGGGTTCTTGATAAAAGCGTCCAGCAATGGCGGAGACCTGAGTGGCAAGGCCGGCTATTGGCACCATCGCAGCCCTGCTAGCAAAATCCTGCAAATCTGCCCCATGGCGTCCGTCAGCCGATTCATAAGCAACAGCAATCGCACCGGCTTCCAGCGCCTGCTTGATGTGATCGCGACCATCACTGCGCGTGCCTGGTAACGCGAGGAAAAGACTACCGGGCCGAACCTGGCGGCTATCGAGCGTCAGGTGCTCTATATCAACGAGCGCGCACTGACTGTTGGGAAGAAGCTGCTGGAGGTTGATCATCCGCGCGACCCCTCCGGCTGTTGTGATGGAGGTATTTCAACCTGTCGCAATTCCGGCAGCTCGATCTGGTCCAGCGCGGGCAAATCGTCTGGCGTCACGTTGAGCAAACGCAATGCGCCGGACATGATTTCGCCGAACACCGGCGCCGCAACCAGGCCGCCGTAATATTCGCCCTTGCTCGGCTCGTCGATCACGACCACTGCAGCAAAACGTGGGTTACTGATTGGCGCGATCCCGGCGAATACCGAGCGATAACGATCTTCGGCATAACCACCAGCCTCAGCCTTATGCACTGTGCCGGTCTTACCCCCCACCTGGTAACCAGGCACTCGGGCACGTGAACCGGTACCCCCTTCGCTATCAACTACACCGCGCAACATCGTTAGCATCTGTTGGCTTATATGCTCCGGGATGACCTGAGTACCTTGCGGTAGCTCGTTCACCTTGAGCAGCGACAAGGGCAACCGGCGACCGCCGTTCGCCAGCGCGGCATAAGCTTGAACGAGTTGCGTAGCAGTCACGGAGAGCCCGTAGCCATAAGACAACGTCGCGGTCTCGACCAGCGGCCACTTGCGATGACTCGGCAAACGACCCGTGCTTTCGCCGGGAAAACCCAGACCGGTATACTCACCCAGGCCCAGCTGTTGCAGCAGCCCATGAATACTTTCGGCCCCAATATCCAGCGCCAGCTTGACCGCCCCGACGTTACTCGACTTCATGATTACGCCTGACAGATCGAGCATGCCGTAGTTGCGGTGATCCCTGACGGTCATTGTTGCCACACGCATGGTACCGGGCCGCGTATCCATGACCGTAGTGGGCTGGTAGCGACCGGTCATCAGAGCAGCTGCGACTGTAAACGTCTTGATGGGCGAACCGGGCTCGAATACATCGATCAGCGCTCGGTTGCGCATCATGTCGGGCTTGAGGTTAGTCCGATTATTCGGGTTGTAACTCGGATGGTTGGCCATGGCGAGAATTTCGCCGGTGCGAATATCTACCAGCACCGCCGAGCCTGCTTTAGCACCAAAATTCTTCAGTGCTTCGCGCAACTCACGGTGGGCTATATATTGCAGTCGAAGATCGATGGACAGGGCCAGATCATTTCCGGGTCGGGCATTGCTGACGACCTGCACGTCCTTGATCAGACGGCCACGACGATCCTGCAGCACCTGACGCTTACCGGGCACTCCCTGCAACCAGTCATTGTAGGTGAGTTCGAGACCCTCCTGTCCGGCCTCATCCACATTGGTAAAGCCCACCAGATGAGCAGCGACCTCACCGGCTGGGTAGAAACGCCGATACTCTTCAATACTATGTACGCCCGGCACCTTGAGTGCAGCTACCAATTCACCATCACGAGGCGTCATGTGCCGACGCAGATAAATGAACTCCATCCCGGCGTTGGCACGCAGACGATCGGCAAAGGTTTTTGGGTCAGTGCCCAGCGCCTTGGCAAGCTCATCCCAACGGGACTCATGATTGACCAGGACGCTGGGATTCGCCCAAAGCGTCAGCACCGGCGTACTGACTGCCAGCGGCTCGCCATAGCGATCGGTCACCAGCCCACGGTGAGCAGGGATGACTGTATGGCGCATGCTGCGCTTGTCTCCCTGATTTTTCAGAAAGCCACCGTCCATGACCTGAAGCTCGACGATTCGCCAACTGATCAATGCGCTGCACACCACAAGCACCCCGATCACAACGCGAAAGCGCCATGGGTGGAGGCTACCGTTGGGTTTCAGGTCGATCATGGCTTCACCAGAATCACTTCGCGGGCTTCCGGCACGCGCATTTGCAATTCGCTTGCCGCCAGTCGTTCTACTCGACTGTGGGCAGTCCAGGTGCTTTGCTCAAGAATCAATCGGCCCCATTCGGCCTGAGCGTCCTCGCGCTGATCCATTTCGGCAGCCAGCTCATTGAGCAGTACACGGCTCCAGTGCGAGCTGTATGAGACAGCGAGTGCACTAACGACAACCAGACCCCACACAATAAACAGCCAGCCGCTGCTGCGGGGCAGCCCGCTTCGCTTTTGTGCGGTCAATGGCAGCTGAGCCTGGACCTGAGCACTCATGGACGCTTCTCAGCAATACGTAACACAGCACTGCGGGCACGGGGATTGGTGGCCGTTTCGGTAGCCGAGGGCATTATTGCCTTGCCAACCAGATTAATACTGACCTCGATATCTGCAGCGCGAATCGGCAAGTCCCGGGGCAAAGGCGCGCCCTTAGCTTCGCGGCGCATGAACTGCTTGACCATGCGATCTTCAAGCGAATGAAAGCTGATCACCACCAAGCGTCCGCCAGGTGCCAGCACGTCCAACGCCGCCTTGAGCCCTTCAGCGAGATCGTCAAGTTCGCGATTGATAAAAATTCGGATACCTTGAAAGGCACGCGTCGCCGGATGCTTGTGCTTTTCCCAGGCCGGGTTAGCGACCTTCACCACTTCGGCCAAGTCGGCTGTGCGGGTAAAAGGCAGTTCAGCGCGACGGCCAACAATTGCTCTCGCCAGTCGCTTGGCGTAACGCTCTTCGCCATATTCTTTAAGAACAGTGGCGATATCAGCCTCCGCTGCATTGTTAATCCAGTCAGCCGCACTCTGCCCGCTGGTCGGATCCATGCGCATGTCCAGTGGACCGTCATGCATAAAGCTAAAACCGCGTTCGGCGTTGTCCAGCTGGGGCGAAGACACACCCAGATCCAGCAAAACACCATCAACCTGGCCGTGCAGACCCCGTTGACGCAACTCCTCGGCCATATCGGCAAAAGACCTTTGTATAACGACAAAGCGGCCGTCTTCGGCCGCCAGCTCCGCACCGACCCGGATAGCTTCCGGGTCCTTGTCGAAGCCAAGCAATCTACCCTGGTCAGAGAGGCTGGCGAGTAATGCGCGGCTATGGCCGCCGCGACCGAAGGTACCGTCGACATACAACCCACCAGGCCGCACTGCAAGACCTTCAATCGCCTCGTCAAGAAGCACGCTGGTATGTGTATAAAGATTTAGAGCGGTCATAAGCTTAGCGTCTGCAATACGTCCGGCAGCTCGCCCAGACTCTGTTCCTGATCCAGGTAGGCCGCTGTAGTGGCCTCCCAGGCGTCTTCACTCCACAATTCAAACTTATCCAGCTGCCCGACCAGCATGACTTTCTTGTCCAGCCCGGCATGCTCGCGCAATAGAGGCGGAACGACGAATCGACCGTTGCTATCGAGCTCGATTTCGTTGGCGTTACCAATTAACAAGCGGTTGAGACGCTTGACCGCAGGATTGAGGTTGGGGGCACGGCGTAATTGGGCCTCTACCGCCTCCCATGCGGGCATCGGATATATCCACAGACACCGCTCTTCAAGGGCAATGGTTGCTACCAACTGGCCGTCACAGAGGTCCACAAGACGGTCGCGATAACGCGCCGGCATCGCGAGCCGCCCTTTGGCGTCCAGATTGATAGCATTTGCTCCACGAAACACGGCGCTGGATCTCCTTTCGAATTGGTCTGTGAAATGGAGGGGTTTTACCAAAACAACCCACTTTTACCCACTTCACACCACTTCTGCACACTATAGGAACCGCACGTACGCACCGTCAAGTAAGGACTTCACGAAAAAACCTTTATAAGCAGGGGGTTAGTACCTAAAACAGAGGTGCAACGGAGAATTTACTTCAATACCGGGGAGCCAACTCAAACCATGGCAAGCAGATGGAGTTGATACTTAATGTAAAACATTAAGAGTAAGATTTTTTTGGTCTAACAAGGGGAGTTTTCACTGCGAGTCGTTCGATCGAATGCGACGACTGGAAAAAAATAAGAGTTGGCCTGTAAGCCGGGTTCTGTCGTGGACAGTCATTCCTCTACGACAGCCATCACTGACTGCCTCTAGCAACCTACCCGAACCCAGTGCGGGCCACACCTATGGGTTCCTATTTGGTCTTGCTCCGAGTGGGGTTTACCATGCCACGGACTGTTACCAGCCGCGCGGTGCGCTCTTACCGCACCCTTTCACCCTTACCGGCGCTTGCGCGCTTAGGCGGTCTACTCTCTGCTGCACTTTCCGTAGGCTCACGCCCCCCAGGCATTACCTGGCACTCTGCCCTATGGAGCCCGGACTTTCCTCCCTATCGCAAGCGATACGGCGACTGTCCAGCCAACTCTTGAAGCGGAGATTATCTGTCTTCGGGCAGTACAGCAAGCCCAGACTGCCCGCGCACCACTCTGGCGCACAAATAGCACCATATCGGTGCGTTATTACTCAAACCAAACCGCCACATTCGCGCCCCATAGCGGTGCAGCCCCCGCGAATCGAAGCCTGCCCCAACATGGCACAAGCCCTGCATTGTAATGAGCAGCATACGAGACTCGGGTGTTCTGACCCTTGATGCGTTGCCGGGCTTACGCCTGATACAACTTGGTACCAATAGACAACTAGGGTTCCGGCCTGCCTTGCAGGTGACTGGTCCGAGAGTTGTCGACCTCCGGCAGGGGGTTACACGGCGGGACAAAAGCCCGGGAGAGCCTCAGATAGCTGAGATCTCGTAACCTGTAACCCATGGAGCAGCGCATGTCTCGATTAATGAACCGTAACCCCGGCAAGGTTTCCAGGCTGGGGCTCATCCTGCTCCCCTTCGCCCTACTGCTGCTACTCTATATCTTCAGCTCGCAGGCCCGACTGGCAGAAAACCCCAACGACAAGCTGCTGCCCAGCTTCACGCAGATGGCCGATGCAGTTGACCGAATGGCATTCACACCGGATAAGCGCAGTGGTGACTATCTATGGTGGGTTGATTCGGCTGCCAGCCTCAAACGTCTGGGTATTGGATTGAGCATTAGCGCAGCGGTCAGTCTGACATTAGGGCTGGCCATGCTGATCCCGCTGGTACGCGCGCCCTTGTCGCCCCTGGTAACAGTGGTCTCCATGATCCCGCCCTTGTCCATTTTACCTGTCCTCTTCATTGTCATGGGCCTGGGCGAACTGTCCAAGGTGATGTTGATTGTTATCGGCATCACCCCTGTGTTGATCCGCGACATGCAGCAGCGGGTCAGCGAGATCCCCACTGAACTCCTGATCAAAGCG
>Ga0314774_1001355_pt1 | contig 15890 bp, 13 predicted proteins | sample MetaGCBIA2018_FD_204515 | JGI IMG/M metagenome (GOLD analysis project Ga0314774, IMG submission 204515) | Cryopeg brine microbial communities from Beaufort Sea near Barrow, Alaska, United States - CBIA 2018 | ecosystem: Environmental > Aquatic > Marine > Coastal | place: USA: Alaska | collected... | reverse complement strand
TTGATATTGCTGCTAATAGTGATGCATATAATTATAGCGGTTATTGTGAAGAGAGAAAATCTGGTACACCAGTGTCCTTTTTCTTGCAAAACTTAGTAGATTACCATGAGATAGAGGAAGAGAAGAACGTATACATCAAGGGTGTAAAACTCACTCTATTTGCGGTGGAAGGTACAATAATCCTACCTATTGAAAAAAGTGAAGATGAAGATAATATTGAACTAGCCGAACGAATGATTCGTGAAGAATTACTTATTCAAGCAAGAGACGGTGATGAAGATGCAATTGATGCACTTGAAGAAGAAGCCGAAGAAGCTACAAAATTGCTTCGTGAACGACTAAAAAGCGAAGACCTATTAACAATTCTTGAAGGATTCTTTATTCCGATTGGTGATGAAGAAGATATTTATTCTGTACTTGGAACAATTATTGCTGCGAAATTGTTATTGAACCGTATAACCAAAGAACACGTTTGGAGAATCAAGCTATTGGTTATGAACATGACAGTTGACGTGTATCTTAATGAAATAGATTTAACAGGTAAACCAATGCCTGGAATGAGATTTAAAGGAACATGTTGGGTACATGGATTGATTGATTTTGAGATAACAAAAGAGAATTAGTCGTGAGTTCATGAAGAATTCTCTTTTGTGAATACTTGGACAGATCATGTCCTATTTGTTTCTGTAGCTCAGTAGGATAGAGCACTCGCCTCCTAAGCGAGGGGTCGTGGGTTCGAATCCCACCAGGAACGTTTGGAAGTAACTTTAGTTACTTATATAACTGTAACACCTTATATATTAGGGCTTTAGAGAAGTTAGTTACTTCTGTAGAGTCTTTTTTGTTGTTTATAAGTATAAGTATTACAGTTATATGTTAAAATAAATATAGGTGATAGGGTGTAATAACCACTATAGAATTAAAAGTGAATTGAAAGGTAGGAACTCTAGATTAGGGTACCTATGATATACATATATAATTAAGTGAAAAGAGGAACAAAATGAAAAAAGTTATATTGGGGATTTTAGCTATAATATTAGTTGGATGTAATTCGATTCAACAACAAGATGAAACAGATAACGTAATAAAACGAGAATATGTAGAGAATATGGAACAAAAGTACAAACAACTAAATAGTGAGATTAATGAATTAAGTGAAGAAAATCATTTAATCAAAGAAGAAAATAAAATCACTATAGAAAAAAATAAATTAATTGAAGAAGAAAATGTTAAATTACTTAATGAACAAAATTATGTCACTGATTATAATGCACAAAAATGGCCTATGCCTGTTGGTATAAAAACTTATAATGGCAAAACAAAAGTACATATTTTTCCGAATATATTAGCACCCACTATTGAATCGTTTCAGGAAAATCAAGTTATAGAGGCTTTTGATTATGTGTGGTCACATGATTGGTCATCTGATAACCAAGATAAAGGCTTGTGGTATGTAATTCGAAGTTCACAAGGTGTCATAGGTTTTGTTAATGAAGAAAGTATAGGTGATTACATACCAGATGAGAATGCTAAGTATTTAAAGTTCTCTGATGTAACTGAAACTATATCTTCATGTACTGTAGGTGACAGGATAGAAAAATTGATTGGTGCTTTGGACCAAGATTATATTTCAGGTCTTGAGAATGGAAGGATATACAGTTTTCTAGATGATGAAGCTATTCTGGCTCAAGGGGAGGATAGATTTTCACCATTCCAAGGTGGAGGCGTGTTAACTACGTTTGTTGATGTAACAAACCATATAATACTTATTAGAACAGATTCACCTATCTATCTTTTAGATAGTGGATTTGGTGTAGGATCAAAAGCTATAGACGTTAAAAACTATTACGATTCCCTCTATGATTATGATGGAGATGCACAAAGTTTAACTTACAGAGTAGGAGAAAATACTAATTTGTCATTTACAAGAGATACAGAAGAACTAACAAAAGAGAGTATAATAATGCATATGCAGATATCTTTATCTAGTTGGGATTAGAAGGGCTAAACATAGGGCTGAATGAATTAATTGTCTGAATTTTAAAAGCTAAAAATAATGCTATACTTATCCTAACAAAATCAATTGGCGATGAGTCCAAGCGAAGTGATAATAGCTCTAAACCCTGATTATACAAGGTTTACACTTGCAAAGCGAACTTACCAGCCTCCTAAGCGAGGGGCCGTGGGTTTGAATCCCACCAGGAACGTTAGTACCTAGAATCAAGGTTTATACCCTTGGGACTGGGTGTTTTTTGTATATCAGGAAAGCTCTACTACTTAAGTAAATATTTAGATTCCTATATTTTGCGTTGAGGAAACGTTTCAAAAGGTTTATCCATAAAAACCTTCAAAAACGGCAACCTTGCTATTTGTTAAATACTTTATTATAATGATTTTAAGACAGACACAGTAATTCCTAAGTCACAAATAAACGGAATCAGTTAGAAAGAGGCAACATATGTCAGGATCAATTTATGGAAATATATTCAGAATTTCTACATGGGGGGAATCTCATGGCAAAGGTGTAGGTGTTACCATTGACGGCTGTCCGTCGGGAATACCTTTATGCGAAGAAGACATACAAATAGATTTAGATAAGAGAAAACCCGGTCAGTCACCCTTTTCAACTCCAAGAAAAGAAGCAGATAAAGTGGAGATTTTTTCGGGGATTTTTGAAGGGAAAACAACTGGGACACCCATTGCAATGATTATTCATAATACGAATCAACGCTCATATGACTATAGTGAAATATCAAAAATTTATCGTCCAGGTCATACGGATTATACCTATGATCAAAAATATGGCTTTAGGGACTATAGAGGCGGCGGTCGTTCATCAGGTCGAGAAACGACAGCAAGAGTTGCAGCCGGAGCAGTAGCCAGAAAGATATTAACTTATATCGGTATTAAGATTACCGGTTATACATCTTCTATAGGCCCGATTAGGATTAATAAAGATAACTTTGATGAACAAGAGATTTGGAATAACTTTCTAAGTATGCCGGATAAAGAGGCGGTAAAACATGCTGAAGAGTATCTAACAAAACTTAAAGATGAAGGTAACTCTTCGGGAGGAAGTATTGAATGTGTTGTTACCGGAATGCCGGTTGGTCTTGGTGAGCCGGTTTTTGATAAGTTAGATGCAAATTTTGCAAAAGGTCTCATGTCCATTGGTGCTGTTAAGGCAGTAGAAATCGGTGCAGGAATAGATGTTGCTACAAAAACAGGTGTGGAGAATAATGATTTTTACCAATATCAAGAAGACGGAAATCTTACAAAAGAAACCAATAATGCAGGTGGCATGATTGGTGGTATCAGTGATGGTTCTGATATTTTCCTAAAAGTTTATATTAAACCAACACCTTCCATTCAAATGACACAACGTACAGTTAACAAAAGCGGTGAGAATGTTAATATCAATGTTGAAGGTCGTCATGATCCGATTATCGTTCCTAGGGCAGTTATTGTCGTTGAGGCCATGGTTGCTATGACTTTAGTAGATATGTTGCTTCTTAATATGTCAACGAAAATGGATAATGTATTAAAGGTTTATGGTAAAGATACAGACATTTTGGAATAACAACAAGTATCTGAATACAAATAGTATCTATTAGAATTGAGTAGTAACAATCCTCAAATATCCACATTAGCAGCTTAACTAAATAAGGTGTATAATGTAATAGCAACTATAAAAAGCAATTATAAAAAGCAACTATAAAAAGCAAGCGGAGGTGTTTATATGAACATGGTACAATTTGAACGAATGAAAAAAGACAATGGCTTTATTGCAGCCCTTGACCAAAGTGGCGGTAGCACTCCAAAAGCACTTGCATCTTATGGAATTACTAAAGAAGCATTTACAAATGATGTAGAAATGTTTCAATTGGTTCATGAAATGCGATCAAGGATTATGAAAAGCCCTGCTTTTACTAAAGATAGAATACTTGGATCCATTCTTTTTGAAAAAACAATGGATATGAAAGTAGAGGATAAATATTCTGCTGATTACCTTTGGGAAAAGAAAGGAATTGTACCGTTTTTGAAAGTGGATAAAGGGTTAGCCGATTTGGAAAACGGTGTTCAATTGATGAAACCTATGCCCAATCTGGATGAACTACTTATTCGGGCTAAAGAGCGACATATTTTTGGTACTAAAATGCGTTCGGTAATAAAAGAAGTGAATGAAACAGGCATAAAAGCAATTGTTGAGCAACAGTTTGAAATTGCAAAGATTATATTAGCAGCAGGTTTAATACCAATTCTTGAACCGGAGTTAGATATTCATACACCGAACAAAGAAGGAGCTGAAGTGATTCTGAAACAAGAATTACTCGATCACCTTACGAAGTTAGATGCGAACTATCAGGTTATTCTTAAACTTACGATTCCTGATGTTGATAATTTTTATGAAGAAGTCATTAATCATCCCAATGCCCTTAGAGTTGTTGCATTATCAGGAGGATACTCCAGAAAAGAAGCAAATGATAAGCTCGGAAGAAATCATAAGCTGATTGCAAGCTTTTCAAGAGCATTATCGGAAGGATTAAATGTTATTCAAAGTGAAGATGAATTTAATACGATGATTGATAAATCTATCCAATCCATTTACGAGGCATCTACTACATAAACTACAAAGGACCAAATGAAATAATGGTGACATGAGACATAAAAAGCTTAATTACAAACATTAAAAATGTAAAAGACTAAAAATATAAAACAAATGAATAAAGACGACTATTTAATTATCCATGATACATGGAGTAGTACTCCTATAAAAGTATATATCTCTATGAATTCATCAGTGAAGTATCTTCATAGAATTTATAATTAAGATAGACAACTATTTCAGTGAAGTAATATAATATTGGTGTATAAAGTGATGAGGGGTACAATATAATGTACCCCTTGTATTTAGGAGGTGACATCATGACAGATTTAATTAAGATTATTTTGTTGGTGTATATTTGTTTTATTGTAATGGGCTGTACAAATGATCAATCCAAATTAAATCAAGAAAATCAAACAAAATCAGATATTACAACTATTAGTTTTCAACAAGAGATTGAAAAAGTTTTTGTAAGGGATGGGAGAACTGGTGAAACATATACAGTAAATAATAAGAGTGATTTAGCTGAGCTAGTAGGTATAATTGAGGGTGCCAGTTTACTAGAAAGAGGAGAGGTAGAGGATAGTGTTGGTTATACATATTCAATAACTTTTTCTTCTGATGAGGAGTTACTGAAAATAATTAATTCTGACTATATTATTTTCAAGGGTAAAGATTATATGTTAGTTGATCCAAGTAGATACACCAATCTTAAAGTTTATTTAAATGAATACATCAGGAAATTAAAATGATGCTTATCACCTAGTTGTAATTGTCAAGATGAAATAGTCATATAAAATTAAAGTTTAATCAGACAAGTCCATATAAGTGTGTAACTAGCTCAGTTAAGTTTATCTAAGCAGTTGCTTGGTCATTTGCCCATTGTTGAGTATAATTATGCTGTAACAAAGCTGTACTAGTCAAGCTGAAAGCCTTATAAATTAAAATTTTGTTATCCTCATTAATAAAGAGGTAGGTGACAAATCCATATATGGACTTGTCATCTACCTCTTTATTAATATAATTACATCACTTTCATGCAATAGTTTCAAAAACATACATCAATAACTGCTAAAAGGCTAAACTTATAGTGATAAAAGTGCAAGATGAACAGGCTATAGCTGATAATAAACCTGTGTTAAGTCATAAATTTGAGAAAAAAATCATTAATTAGATAATTAGTATACAAAACTTACAAAAACTCTTGACATAGATTGAGAAGCATGGTAATCTTACACAAGTAACCGGTACCACAAAAGGAGATGAAATGATGAAAGTTACGATTAAGGATATTGCTGATGCATGTGATGTTTCGAAGGCAACGGTTTCAAGATTCATAAATGGGTCCGGATATGTATCAAAAGATGTTGCGGATAGATTAGCAGGAAAAATCGAAGAATTGAATTATGTACCATCTGCTACGGCAAGAAGTCTATCTACAAAAAAAAGCAACGTCATAGGAGTTATAATTCCAGAAGTTAGTAATCCCTTTTTTGCTGAGATTTTCAAAGGAATTAGTGAAATTGCTGATAAGCATGATCTTAATATATTTTATTGTGATACTGATAATGATGGGAAGAAAGAACTGAAAGCTTTGAATATGTTACGAAGTCATGAAATTTGTGGAATTATCTTAACGCCGGCAACGGGTGGACTAATCGACCATGAGTATAATAGTGATTTTGTAAATGCAGTAAAAAGTTTAAATGTTCCGGTTGTATTACTTGACAGAGATATTGAGTACGTTGATTGGGACGGGGTTTTTATTGATAACTTTAAAGGTGCCTATGATTCCACGCAATTGCTTATTAAAAATGGACATAAAGATATAGCGATAATTACAGGAAATCGTGATTTGCTAATTGGTCAGGAACGATTTAAAGGATATATGACTGCTATGTATGAATCAGACTTAACATTGCATCAAGAATTTATAATTGAAGGTGATTTTACAACTGAAACAGCATATACAAAAACGATCAATCTTTTGAAGTTAGATAAACGTCCTACAGCAATATTCACCTCTAATAACTTAACAACACTAGGCGTTCTAAAGGCATTTACTGAACAAGGAATAAGAATACCTGAGGATATAGCGATTGTAGGCTTTGATGATATCGCAGTGTTACAACTACTTAATATTTGTCTTACAGTAGTACACCGTGATACAGTCGATATGGGTAGAAAAGCAATGGAATTACTTATTGATAATATGAAGGATTCAAATATGAATAAACAGAGAAGTGGTAAGAAAATCATTATAGAACCGGAAATAATTATCAGAGGCTCAGAGAGACTCATAAAGGAATAATTTTTTTGAACACTATGGAACCGGTCACATAGGTTTCGGTAAATATAGATAATCTAATCAAAAAAAAGGAGAATGATATGAAAAAATTTTTAGTTCTATTAACAACAGTTATGATGGTAGTTGGAATGGTGGGATGTTCAGGCACGACGACCAAAAGCGGGGCAAATGGTGCAAACGAGCCGATTGAAGTTGCAGTCATTATCAAAGCAACAAGTTCTGATTTTTGGCAGTATGTACTTGTAGGGGCTGAGAATTATGGTGTAGTGCATAGGGGAGCGGTAAATGTTACAACACATGGCCCTTCAACAGAAGCTGAAATTGCAGAACAAGTAACAATACTTGAAAATGTAATTAACACAAAGCCTGATGTTATTGTAATCTCATCGACTTCGTCAGAAGCGACTGTAAATGCAATTGATTCAGCAAGAGATAAAGGAATAGTAGTTATCACAATTGACAACAAAGTGAAAACTGAGGTAGACAGCTTCTTAGCAACAGATAATGTAAGAGGAGGAGCAACAGCAGCGGATAAGTTGATTTCTTCTATGATGGAAAAGCAAGATGTAACAACTCCTGCTGAATTAACAGGTAAAATTGGTATAGTGACCTCGATGTCAGGGGTTCAAGTACTTATAGACAGAGATAAAGGCTTTGCAGATAGAATGAAAGCCGTTGCACCACATCTTGAATTTGTAACGACTCTTGATATTAATAATGATATGGCAAAAGGGATTACAGATTTTAGTGCTTTGGTAAATGCAAACCAAGACCTTGCGGGTGTATTTGGTGATAATAATACAACAGGAAATTCAATAGCGAAAGTGCTTCAAGAAAAAGATCTGACAAATGTGGCTGCAGTTGCCTACGATTCAGATGAAGCAGAAGTGAAAGCTGTAAAAGATGGTTGGTTACAAGGTATAGTTGTTCAAGATCCATATCGTATGGGTTATGATGGAGTATCTTATGGCTTACAAAAATTAGCAGGTTTGGATATTGCAGGTTATGTTGATACAGGTGCGGTTTTAGTAACAGCTGATAATGTTGATGATGATGCAATTCAAGGATTGTTAGATCCTCGTAAACGTAGCTTAACAGGTAAATAGTAAACAGAATGGCTGTCCTTATAAAGACAGCCATTCTATAAAAAGTAATAGGAGTGTGTCTGATGATGGAGAAGTTTGAATTATTAAGAGTTGAGAATTTACATAAGACATTTCCAGGTGTGAAAGCATTAAAAGGAGTTCAAATACAAGTGTTATCAGGGGAAGTACATGCCTTGGTAGGAGAAAATGGGGCAGGTAAATCAACACTAATCAAATGCGTTATGGGAGTTCATAAGAAAGATTCTCAATCAGGTGGAATCTATCTTGAGGGTAAAGAATGTGAAATAACAAGTCCACATCATGCAATGAAGTTAGGATTGGGTGCCGTTTATCAGGATGTTATGATGGCAAAGCACTTAAATGTTGCTGAAAATTTTTTCCTAGGTAAATTGCCAAATAAATTAGGTGTAATTGACTGGAAATTTGCACATAAAAAAACAACGGAAGTGCTGCAAGAGTTAGATATTGATGTTGATAGTAAATGTATACTTGGAAGTTTGTCTATTGCCAAACAAGAAATGGTAGCAATTGCAAAAATCTATGCAAACAAGTGTAAGGTAGCAGTCTTTGATGAACCTACCGCTTTGCTCTCAACAGAAGAAACCGTAATCCTATTTTCTTTAATAAAAAAACTCAAGGAAAAAGGTATGGGAATAATATACATTTCGCATCGTATGGAAGAGATCTTTGAAATCACAGATAGAATTACTGTTTTTAAAGATGGTGAGTATGTAGATACAGTGAATACGGTTGAAGTTGATGAAGACAAGATTATCGAATTAATGGTTGGCAGAAGTGTTGAAGATATGTATGGCATTAAAAAGCCGGAAATCGGTAAAACGGTTCTTAGTGTTAAAGGATTAAGTAAGAAGAACGTTTTTGATAATATAACATTTGATCTTAAAAAGGGAGAAATATTGGGATTATTCGGACTGGTTGGGTCTGGAAGGTCTGATATTGTTTCAGCAATATACGGTGCAACATCTTTTGACAAGGGGACGATTGTTCTTAATGGTAAAGAAATAAAAGTTAAATCACCTAGAGATGGCATTAATAATGGCATAGGTTTTCTAACTGAAGATAGGAAACACACAGGACTTTTCATGGAACTTTCATGTAGAGACAATACAAACGTTCTATCATATAAACAAATGAGTCGATTTGGAATAATTAGTAAGAAAGATGAAATTGAAAATGCAGACTTGTTTATGGAAAAATTGAAAATCAAAACACCATCAATGAATCAGATTACTAAAAACTTAAGCGGTGGTAATCAACAAAAAGTGGTTTTATCTAAATGGCTCAGTAATGACAGTGAGTTGCTTATAATTGATGAACCTACGGTAGGCGTTGATGTCGGTGCAAAAGTTGAAATATATAAATTACTTGAAAGCCTTTTATTTCAAGGGAAATCAATCATCATGATTTCATCCTATCTTCCTGAAGTTATGGGATTAGCAGATCGAATTATGGTAATTGCAGAAGGTAAACAAATGGGCATTATATCAAACGATGAATATAAATTAGGTAATTTTGAAGACGAGCAAAAATTTATTAAACATGCTTCAGGCATAGTATAGGAAGGTGTATAAATGGTATCTAGTATAAAATCACAATATTCGAAATTTTTTGGCAAGGATAAAAAAGGAACTCAATCCTCAGTAGTAACAGTTGCAGTAGTACTTGCAATACTTATGATATATCTTACATTTTCCTCAGATGTTTTTCTTACATACGATAATATGTTTAATCTTTTTAGAGCGACATCCATTTATGGAGTTATAGCCATAGGAATGACATTTGTTATTCTGACCGGTGGTATTGACTTAAGTGTGGGATCTGTTGTTGGACTGACAAGCATTCTATCAACGATGATGATTAAGAGCGGAACACCGGTTAATATCAGCATTATTTTGGCGTTATTTGCAGGAATTGCAGTAGGTGTCGTTAACGGTATCGTTATTCATTATGGTAAAGTTCCTCCTTTTATTGCAACATTAGGATCAATGACAGTAGTTAGAGGACTCATTAAGTTAGTTTCTGATGCTAAGATGATAACGGGACTGACTGAGTCATTTACAAGTTTTGCACTTAATAAATTTTTAGGTATACCCAATTTGTTTTGGATATGGCTCATTGTCATTATCATAGCTTGGTTTATTCTATCAAGAACAATTTTCGGAAGAAATGTATATGCAATTGGTAGTAATGAAGAATCCGCAAGACTTAGCGGGATTAATATTAGCAGAAACATCATTTATGTGTATGCAACAAGTGCAATGCTTGCAGGTGTTGCCGGTATTATGCTTGCATCAAGACTTTCAAGCGGCATACCAACCGTTGGAAGCGGTTATGAATTAGATGCGATTGCGGCAACAGTAGTTGGTGGAACAGCATTAACAGGTGCGAAAGGTGGCGTCATTGGAACCGTTTTAGGATCCATATTATTAGCGACTATTCGCAACGGTGGTGTACTTCTCGGAATAAACCCATTCATACTTGAAATACTTATTGGTTTATTGATTGTTTTTGCAGTCATAGCGCAACGAGGTAGTGGAAAATAAAAGATAGATATACTTTTGGAGGCAATATATGAAGTATTTACTTGCACATGATTTAGGCACATCAGGAAATAAAGCTACGCTTTTCACAACAGAAGGCAAACTGGTTGATAGTGTGGTTTATGCATATAGTACCAAGTGGTTTAACAACAATTGGGCTGAACAGGATGCTGAAGTTTGGTATGAAGCCGTAAGTGAATCTACAAAAAAAATAATGAAAAATATTAATGCGGATGACGTCGTTGGAGTATCTTTTAGCGGACAAATGATGGGATGCTTGTGTGTTAATGATCAAGGTGATCCATTGTACAATTCAATTATTTGGGCAGATATGCGTGCTACCAAAGAAGAAGCCTTTATGAAAGAAAAGATTCCGGAGAAGGAATTTTATCGAATCACAGGACATCGTGCCAGTGCATCCTATGGTTTGGCAAAGCTTCTTTGGATTAAGAATAATTATCCGAAAATATATGATAATACGTATAAAATGCTAAATGCAAAAGATTATATCATATTTAAATTAACCGGTAGTTTTGTAACAGATTATTCGGATGCATCTAGTACCAATTTGTTGGATATCACAACATTGAATTGGTCAACGACTATAGCAGACGCTGTGGGCATTGATTTGGAAAAAATGCCAAAACTTCATAAATCGACAGATGTAGTTGGACATATCAATGCTTTATCTGCAATGGAAACAGGGCTTAACGTAGGAACACCCATTATCTGTGGTGGCGGTGACGGATCCATGTCTGCTGTTGGAGCGAAATGCATTTCAGAAGGGGATGCCTTTTGTACACTGGGCACTTCGGCTTGGAATGCAACCGCGTCAAAGTCACCGGTTTATGATGATGAGATGCGTACGTTTAATTGGGTTCACGTTGTACCTGGCATGTTTATTCCTTGTGGGACAATGCAAACGGCCGGTGCATCCATCAGTTGGTTAAAAGATCAGCTAGGTCAGCTTGAAAGTGAAGAATGCAGTAAAAACAATAAATCTGTATATGAAGCAATAAACAAGATCGCGGAAGAAGCAGAGCCGGGTTCAGCAGGATTGTATTATCTTCCCTATCTGATGGGAGAACGAAGTCCTAGGTGGAATCCTGATGCAAGAGGTTGTTTTCTTGGCATTAAAATGGAAACCACCAAAAGTGATATCTTCCGATCGGTTTATGAAGGTGTAGCTTTGAACTTAGAAATAATTCTACAATTGGTACTTGGTAAGGCCGATATTAGTCAGCTAGTAATGACGGGTGGAGGAGCAAAGAGCAAAATCTGGTGTCAGATTTTTGCAGACGTTTATAATGTGGATATATTAGTACCGAATTATATTGAAGAAGCCACTTCCATTGGAGCAGCAGTGACAGCAGGAGTCGGTCTTGGTATCTACGACTCCTTTGACCGGATAAATGATTTCATTAAAATCGATTCGGTTGTTCATCCCATTGAAGTGAATGTAGAAAAATACAGAAAAATGAAGCCGATTTTCGAACATGCATATACGGCCCTCCTTCCAATTTATGAGGAGATGGCACATAAATAGCAATAATATGATACAAGAATAAGTGTTTGGATATTAAAATTTAGTAAGAATAAGTGGAGGTTATTGTGGAATATAAAAGAGTTGAAAAGATAGATTTTGATTTTAGTGCTATAGGATTTGGATGTTGGGGTGCCTCGGGTAAAGGTAGTTGGTCAAACCATGGAGATGCCGAACAAATTGATGCTATACATAGAGCTATTGAGCTAGGCATTAATTTCTTTGATGTAGCTCCTGTCTATGGATGCGGCCATGCCGAAGAAGTTCTCGGTAAGGCAATAAAAGGTCAACGAGATAAAGTTTTTATCGCTACAAAGATTGGATTGCCGTGGAATGAAAACTTTGAAAATTACAACGACGTTTCAGCTGTAAATATTCTAAAGGAAATAGATGATAGTTTGAGAAGGCTTGATGTGGAGTATGTTGATTTGTTACAAATCCATTGGCCAACTGAGAATGCAGTACCTTTGGAAGAAACAATGGATGCAATGAGACAAATAAAAGAATCCGGTAAAGCAAGATATATCGGTTTAAGTAATTTTTCTGTAAGTGATATGAAAAAAGCAAATGAAATTGTAGACATTGTCTCTATGCAAGGATTATTTAATATGTTGGAACATAATGCAACCTCATATCATTCAATACCTCTTCAGTATCGTGTTACAAATGAAGTTTTTCCTTATGTTAAAGAAGAAGGTATGGCGTTTTTCCCTTATAGCCCCTTGTTCCAAGGTTTGTTAACAGGAAAAATAGATCAAGACACAACGTTTAGTGAAAATGACGTTAGAAATCAAAATCCAAAACTGCATGGGGAAGAACGCTTGAAGCATTTAAATGTTTTAAGTGAGATTACAAAAATTGAAGAGTTAAAAGATAAAGAATTATATGAAATTGCCGTAAATTATTTAGTTGCAAAACCGGAAATCACTTCTGTTATTGCAACCGTTATGAACAAAGATGAAGTTGAAGCAAACGTTAAGGCACTAAATTGGAAAATGTCAACGGAAACAGTGGCAAGAATTGACAAATTAGTCAGTGAAAAATTATAACTTTGAAGGAGAATATTATGTTGTTAGAAAAGAAAGATCCAAAATTCATTGCAAATATGATTGATAATACAATTTTAAAACCATATATTACGAATGACGACTGGAAAGAACTATGTAAAATAAGTGATGAATATGGATTCAAAACAGTTGCCATAAACAATGCTGGTATTAAATATTGCGCCGAACAATTAAAGGATTCAAAAGTAGTCGTTGATGCGGCAGTGAGTTTTCCGCTTGGCCAATGTACATTGGAAACAAAGTGTTTTGAAGCAAAAGATGCAATAGAAAAAGGTGCAAAAGAAGTTGATTATGTAATTAATATCGTGGAATTAAAAAATAAGAATTATGCATATATTCAAAAAGAAATGGAATCAATTGTTGAGATATGCAGAGGATATAATGTTATCTCGAAAGTGATTTTTGAAACATGCTATTTAGATGAAGAAGAGATCATTAAGTTATGCGAAATTGCGAATATAGTAAGACCAAGTTTTATAAAAACATCAACAGGATTTGGAACTCATGGTGCCAAAAAAGAAGATGTTGCTATCATGAGAAAGCATGCTGATGCAGAGATTATGATCAAAGCAGCAGGCGGAGTGCGTTCATTAGATGATTTTATGGATATGGTAGAAGCAGGAGCAACACGTATTGGTACATCGGCAGGAGTGAAAATAGTAGAGGAGTATAAAGAAAGGATGATATAAGAATGATTAAAGAATATTCCACAGGATTACAGCATATAGGAATACCGGCATGTAATCTAGATGAATCCGTTGCATTCTATGAGACATTAGGATTTACTGTGGTACATCGGAAGAAGACCAAACATGGAGAAACCCCGGTTGAAGTGGCTTTTATCAAACTAGATGACTTAGTTATTGAATTATTTCAACTTGAAGGGGTGCTCCTTGATGAAATTAAACAAAGACAAAAGGGACACATAGACCATTTTGCAATTAATGTTAAATCGGTAGATAAACTGTTTGAAAAAATGCAAGCAAGCGAATTGACATTGCTTGATAACGAATTACAAACAATTGATATTTATGAAAAAGGAGTCACATTTTTCAGTATATTAGGCCCCAATAAGGAAGTCATTGAGTTTAATGAAAGAATGCAATGATTTCAAAAAGCGAGTAGATGTTTAGTTGATTTTCAAGTAAATTAGTGGAGTCGGATGGAAAAGTGATACACGGTTATATGCTATATCCATGGAAATATGCTGAAATTCACAAGTGACAGAATCAAGTATTCGAAGTTGAAAACATCTCCAAAAAACAATAGAGTTAAAGAAATATAAAATAGCAGACTTTACATAAGTCTGCTATTTTCATACGCTGCTTTACACTACCTTGTGACTTTAGCTGTAATCCGATTTCAAAGGTTGCAGCTTTCTAATTGATTAAGAAAAAAGTGCTACAGCATTAGAAATATCTATATTGCTGTAGCACTTTTTAATGATCATTCAATTATATAATTAAACACCATCTTAATATCCTGATCAAAATCTCCAAAACCTTTTCCGAATATATTAACCCCGCCTTTGTTCTCGGCATCCTCTTTAATCCCGATTTTTAAATCTAAACTATGAGCGCTTAACGGAATGTTAGATAGGACAGTATCGGATACTTTTTCTTCGTTGATAAAGGTACCATTACTGTCGATCTTAACGGACAACAATAGACCGTATTGAGAAAAATGCACTTTTTCCCAAAGACAGGATTTAAGATTTCCTTTTCGATCACCAAAATCAGATGGAGACCTCCATGTTAATAACTCAACACCGTTTAGCCAAAAAGTAATATCGGATGGCCATTCCATTTCATAATTGGGAGCTTCGGAACATATTTCGAGAGAAAAATCTATACTTTGAAGAATGGAACCGTTCAAGTCATTTAAGTGGTATGGAAAACGATAATTAATAAATCCTGTTCGGAACCATATATGTTTGGCTTCAATTCGACCGGGGTCAAAAAATGAACTCAACAAATCTTCGGAACCAATCAAACCGTTAATGCCAATCATCCCGCAGGTTGGAGATACATTGCAATCACTGAAATGACCGATTGGCATGTTCACTTCATATTCCTTGTATTTGTCACCATGTGGATAACGATTGTCAAGATTGATAAAAATGTCAGCATAATTCTTAGTACACATTCTCTTTGTACCTCTTGTCGCTGAGGATAGTTCAGTTATGATTAGCCCAGCATCTTCTAAAACTTTTATATTCGATGAGATTGTAGACAGAGATGTATCCAAGGCTTCAGATAGTTCTACAATAGATAACGTAGCAGATGATATTTTTTGAAGAATTTGAACTCTAAGTGGTGTTGATAATGCATGACAAATAGTTGTTAATTGAGTAACATTGTTTAATGAAAGCTTCAGCATAATATATTGCTCCTTATAAAATTAGTATATACTTATTATACAACAATAATCAGAGTTTCAAAAGGGGTTAAAAACAAAAAAAATGATTTAATACAAAAAGATTGAAACATATAATTGACTTTAAAACAATATAGTTGTATAATAAAACCATCCTACGTAGGGAGAATTGTTTTTTGGGTCAATTGAAACATAAATAGTGATTTAAATGTATTTAAAAGGAGAATGGTTATGAAGAAAAAATTGATTTTGATTGTTTGTATGATTTTTGTGGTCAGTGTTATTAATGGGTGTAGTAATTCAGACCAAGGTGCTTCAACGGG
>Ga0314774_1001354_pt1 | contig 15900 bp, 17 predicted proteins | sample MetaGCBIA2018_FD_204515 | JGI IMG/M metagenome (GOLD analysis project Ga0314774, IMG submission 204515) | Cryopeg brine microbial communities from Beaufort Sea near Barrow, Alaska, United States - CBIA 2018 | ecosystem: Environmental > Aquatic > Marine > Coastal | place: USA: Alaska | collected... | reverse complement strand
GGATTCCTTCCCAATCTGTCAATGCTGGATTTAATGTTTAACGAAGGCCCGAACGCTGTCAATTATTTAAAAGAATTGTGAAGTTAGAAGTACGAAAAAAGAAAAAAGAGAAAAGAGAAAAGAAAAAAGACTTTTAAACAAGAGGCAGAAACCAGGAAAGAGCATTTTGTTGTAAAAAAAGAACAAAATATCTATCTCCTAAAACAACAAAAGGATCAGAAATACAAAACCTCTCAGCGGTATTTGCGTTTTTTCCTTTGCGGCCTTTGCTTTTATACTTTGCTGTGTTTGCGTGAAAATGAGATCGAAATTCTACCTACAACTTTAAAAGTTTAAAATGGAAATAAAGGAGTCACGCAAAGAGCGCTAAGAAAAACAAAGCACGCAAAGAAATAAAACTGTGCCAATATTATCGTTTTGGTTACTTTATCCTACCAGAAAAAGGAGAAGCGTGAAGAGACTATGGTATTTTTAACATTGAAATTAATGTTTAAAGACGGTCAACACTAATCAGGGAATTTCATTAAAATAGGAAGTTAAAAGTAAAAAAGTCGTAAGACTGAAGGCCAAAACAGAAGTACAAAGTTAGAAGTTTTTGCCTTTCAATTTATTTTTGGAATTTGGAATTTGGAATTTGGAATTTGGAATTTGGAATTTGGAATTTGATTTTTTACCATTTTATCCGTGACATAATCGGGAAATGATCAGAGTAATTTACCGGGTAAACTTCAAAAGTTTCAATTTTAATAGATTTGTCAATCATTAAAAAATCTATCCTTAGTGGAAAATAACTCAGGTTAAATGTTTTTCCAAACCCGCTTCCTTCTTCCAAAAAAGCATCGTTAAAACGCGATCCTTTTACCTGCTTGTAAATATATGAAAAGGCCGTGTTGTTAAAATCTCCAATGACCAGGGTTTTATAAGGGGATTTATCCACTTCCTTCATCATCATCTCTGCTTGTTTCTGTTGAAGTTTAAATCCGTAACCAATCCTTCCTATCAGCTTTTTAGAATCGGCATCTTTAAGATCCCTGATTCCCGGTTTAATGTTCAACGATTGAAAGTGTACGTTAAAGATCCGGAGGGTATCCTTATTTTTTACAATATCCACAAATATGGCATTGTTGTTTCCGTTTTCGGGAAAACCTACCGAATGTTTTTTAATAATGGGATATTTCGAAAAAATCGCCGAACCAAATTCAGCGTTCTTTTCCTTCAAAAAAATATAACTATAAGGATAATTCTTTATCAATTCGGAAACCCCCACATAATGCTCCTGTGTAGCCAGGATATCCGGATCTTTTTCTGTGACCAAATCGGTAATTTTTTCAGGGATATTCTTGACATTCACCCATTTGTAGGCATTGAACATCCGCACGTTATAGCTCATTACTGAAAGGCTATCTTCATTCATTTCAGCAGAATTTCCTGAAAATTGGAATAAGGAAAAAACATGATTATACCCAATGAGCAGGACTATTAAAGAAAGCAGCAATTGCCTTTTAAACCTGATGGCCCAAAACACCATAAAGAGCAAATTCAATATAATAAGCAAGGGAACTCCCAAACTTAAAACCGACAGCAAAGGGAAGGTTTTGGGAGGAACATAAGGCAACAAATATGAAAGCAATAAGGCGAAAGCCACCAATGAATTAACGAAAAAGATTATTTTATCAATAATACCGAGTTTTTTCATTTAATTTTCCTTTCCGGCATTGAACAGAAAGTCCTTTTCCTGCTTTGTAAGACTTTCGTACCCGCTTTTGCTTATTTTGTCCAAGATCCCATCTATTTTTTGTTGTTTTTCGCTTTTGCTGATATTGGTATTATCTGTTTTTTTTGCGGTGGTTTCTGTTTTCTTATAAACCGTGTGCATTGTGGGTCGGGATTTTTTTGAAGTGGTAAACAAGGAAAGGAACCAGGTAATTACCTTCTCAAAGCCGCTGCCAATATCGTTTCCTTTAGCCAATTGTTGCGCATAAACATATCCGAAGATAGCCCCACCTAAATGCGCCAAATGCCCACCGGCATTACCAAAAGGAATTTGGATCACATCTATCACGACTAAAAATGCTGCTATATACCAGAATTTTATAGGCCCCAAAATCAACAATCTAATCCGCATATTGGGAATATGGGTCGCAATTCCAACTAATACAGCCATTACCCCTGCTGAAGCTCCTAAAAGGTAGGATTTTCCGGTAGCCTGAAAAGCGGGAAATAAATTATAGCTCATCATATAAACCAAAGCACCTATAATTACTCCCAGAAAATAAAAATTAAGCAGCTTCTTAGGTGAAAAATAAGTTAGAAAATAAGTCCCTGCATAGTATAAGATCAACATATTGGCCAAAATATGCCATATCCCTGAATGCATAAAGGAATAGGTAATTATTGTCCAGGGTTTGAACAAATATTCTCCCGGTTCACTGGGAAAAACCAACCATTCTGTAAGAAAATCGGATGGAAGTTGAAATAAAAACGAAATAGTTTGATAAAGGAAAAACAGGATAAAAACCAGAATATTCAGGGCAATGAGTTTCTCAACCACATTGGCCGTTTGGAATTTATATCTTATTTTATCTGCTGCTCCCATTAGTCCCACCTGTTTTGATTAAACTGATTTTTCTTCCAGTACCACATCATTATAAATCCGAATAGCGCACCTCCAACGTGCGCGAAATGAGCTACTCCTCCCCCAAATATAGAATATCCCGTTATTCCTGAAAACAGATCAATCCCAATTAATATAGGAATAAAAACCTTTGCTTTAATGGGAATAGGCACAAATATTAGAAATAATTCCACATTGGGAAACAACATTCCGAAAGCCACCAATATCCCGTAAATGGCCCCAGAAGCACCTACTGCGGGAGTGTTGTATGAAATAAACATGCTTTCCAAAGTATCTTTGGGTACCGAATTTAAAATTCCGGTAGAATACTGACCAGTTTCCAGCAAACGCTGAATTCCATCGGGGCCCATCCCCGCCTCTATCAAGGCGTTGTATCCCGATTCCACATGATAATAATTTACAAGGGAATGCAGGATTGCGGCACCTATACCACATGAGAAATAGAAAAATAAAAACTTACTTTTCCCCAGCATTTGTTCTATCGGACTTCCAAAAGCCCAAAGCGCATACATATTGAATAATATATGCATAAACCCGCCGTGCATGAACATATGGGTAATAATTTGCCAAATCCCAAAATTGTCATTTTGAAAAAACCACAATGAGAATAATTTATAGGTATAATCCCCAATAAACATTGTCCCTGCAAAAAATATTACATTAATAATAATAAGAACCTTTACGGTATCTGTAATCTTTCCCATTTACATAAATTTTTTCTCCAAATCTTCCACCTGCAAGGTAATAAAAACAGGTTTGTTAAACGGGGTTAATGACGGCTCTTTGCAAGCAAATAATCCGTTGACAATATGTTGTTGCTCAGTTGAATTTAGTAAATTCCCCGATTTTACCGCCATGCTTTTTGCCAAAGATTTTGCCAGCAAGTCGGTTTGCGAAAAATTATTTTCGGGGATTTCATTTTCAAAGTCGGCAAGCAATCGCTCGAGTAGTATTTCCACTTCACTTTCTGAAATTGTGGTAGGCACTCCTGTTATTTCGACAGAATCTGATTTTATTTCAGAAAAAATAAATCCGGTTTGTTCAAGGGAATCCTTGATACCCTGCAATAATTTTATTTCCTGTTGAGTAAACTGAAGCACCAAAGGAAACAATAATTGCTGGCTCACTGCTGCAGACAAGGTGATACTTTTTAAAAGCTCCTCATACAGAATTCGGGTGTGAGCACGGTGTTGATCTATAACCAACATCCCATTCTTCAAAGTGCTGATGATATATTTTTTATTGAGCTGAAAGGTGGAATTTTGGGTTTCCACAGTTTTGGTGGCGCCAAACAAATTTCCGGTAACCTCCTCACTTTCAAATTCAATTTGCTTGAGGTCTATAAAATTTGAATCGCTTTTTAAACCTGTATATAAACCTTCCCAATCTCCCGGCTCTTTTTTATAAGAACTCCGAAATCCGTTGCCACTCCCCGATTCATTCTTAAAGGGATTAAAATTTCTGTCCACCTCAATTTGCGGAGTTGCAGCTGGCCTTTTTTCAAGATCATAAGGAGTATCCAAACTGGGATCCCTTTCAAAATCCAGCACGGGAGCCACATTAAACTGCCCCAAACTGTGTTTTATGGAACTGCGCAAAATTGCATAGAGTGCGTGTTCATCATCAAACTGAATTTCAGTTTTTGTGGGATGTATATTGATGTCGATGCTTTTGGGATCTACTGTGAGATATAAAAAATAACTCGGAAATGCTTTCTCTTTCAATAATCCTTCGAAAGCTGCGGTTACAGCATGATTCAAATACGGACTTTTAATAAACCTGTCGTTCACAAAGAAAAATTGTTCGCCCCGGGTGCGCTTGGCAAATTCAGGTTTTCCCACAAAGCCGGAAATGGTGACAATTTCGGTCTCTTCGTTTACAGGCACCAATTTTTCACTGGTTTTCCCTCCTAAAATATTGGTGATCCGTTGCCTGTAATTTGTGTTTGAAAGCTGAAATATTTCACTTGAATTATGCGCCAGGGAAAAGGCTATATTGGGATGTGCCAAAGCCACCCGCTGAAATTCATCTATAATATGACGGATCTCAACAGTGTCTGATTTTAAAAAATTACGTCTTGCGGGAATATTGTAAAACAGGTTTTTAACGCTAATGGAAGTACCCCGGGTTGTAACGCAAGGTTCCTGGGAGATAATCTGGCTACCCTCAATCTTTATGCAGGTTCCAATCTCATCTTCTTCCATTTTGGTTTTAAGCTCTACGTGCGCAATTGCGGCGATCGAGGCCAAAGCTTCACCACGAAAACCTTTGGTATGTAGCTGGAAAAGATCTTCTGCCGATTTGATTTTGGAAGTTGCGTGGCGTTCAAAACTAAGGCGGGCATCGGTAATACTCATTCCAGCACCATCGTCTACCACTTTGACCAAAATTTTTCCGGATTCCTTTACGTAAACCTGAACATTTTTTGCCCCGGCATCAATGGCGTTTTCAAGAAGTTCTTTAATAACGGAAGCTGGACGTTGTACCACTTCCCCCGCAGCAATTTGATTGGCTACATGATCTGGCAATAAATGGATAACATCACTCATTTACGGTTGATTCGAAAAGATGGATAAATCGAAGTCTATGATCCACAAAAAGAGAAGTACCAATAAAATTATAATAATGATTAAACGCTTACTGATTTCGCGATTGCCCCTGGTCCTGCTCGATTTACGTGCTTCAGCCCATTGAGAGCCATAATCGTTGGCATTTGTAATGTTTTTATATTTATTGAATTTTGAATCGAAAGAATAAATATTACCCTCATCTTTCCCCTTATAATAACGTGGCGTGTAATTATAGCGGGCATTCTTCCTGTATTTTAATAAATTTATTTTCAAAACATTTGCTTTTTGGAAAATTCAAATTTACTTAAAAAGCCTCAAAAAAGAAAGCTGTTTTAAGCTAAAAAATGGACAAGAATAATGCCGAAAGAAAATTTGTTTTTAGAACTGTGCGTCTTTTCGAAGTTGCGCCATTTTAATTGCAGCAATGCCGCTCTCGGTGCCTTTGTTGCCGTGTTTCCCTCCTGAGCGGTCTATAGACTGTTGTATATTTTGATCGGTAAGTACACAAAATATAACGGGAATATCGTGTTGCACGTTTAAATCCTTAATTCCGTGGGTAACACCCTGGCACACATATTCAAAATGTTTGGTCTCCCCTTCTATAATACTGCCAATAACGATAATGGCATCCAGCATATCAAAGCTTTCCTGCATTTTTTTACAAGCGTATACCAGTTCAAAACTGCCGGGAACATTCCAGCGAACAATTTTTTCATCAACCACTCCGTTTGCTTTCAGGGCTTCAATAGCACCCTGGTACAAAGCTTCGGTTATTTGTTCATTCCACTCAGACACAACAAGTCCAAAACGAAACTCTTTCGCATCTGGAACCCTGCTTTTATCGTAATCGGAAAGATCTTTACCTGTAGTGGCCATAGTTTATTTATTTCATTGCCTGGGCACGTCCTAAATAAACAGGGACTTGATTTGCCTCGGGTGTAGTTGAGAATTCGTCTTTGATCCTGTTTAAATATTTTGATGCCTGATCGCCCTTACCTAATTGAATTGCGGTAATGGAAGCTTTAAGCAAAAATTTTGGTGCAGTAAATTCATTGGATCTCATAGAGGCAGCTTTATCATAAAACTTCAAAGCTTCATCCGGTTGTTCCAATTGCATAAATGCATCTCCTATTCCTCCAACAGCCAGGGCAGACAATATTTCGTCATCGCTCTTAAAATCCTCAAGATATTCTATAGCTTCCTGGTAACGGTTTGTGTTAAGGTAGGCAAAGCCAGCATAATAATGCGCTAAATTGGCTGCATTGGTACTCCCATAATTATCGATAATATCAAGAAAACCATATTTTCCTTCACCCCCTTTAATAGACATATTATATAAGGAATCGGCCTGAGCTCCGTTACTGGCTAAAGCAGTATCAAAATATTGCTGGGCCTGGAACATTTCATTGGCAGCTTCGGCTTCCTTGGGCTCCTGGATAAATTTTTGAAAACCTAAATATCCTAAAACAATAATTGCAGCCAAACCAACGATTACATAAATATATTTTTGGTTTTTCGCAACCCAGGCTTCGGTTTTTCCCGCACCCTCATCCAGGGTGTTAAAAACTTCAGCTGTGGTGGATTGTTCTTCAATCTTCGTTTTTTGTTCTTCTTTGTTTGATGGTTTACGCCCTTTTTTATTGTAAGTCGCCATAAAATGTATTTAATGAATGGCAAAAATAAAATTTTTATTCATATTTAGCCTGTAAAAAATTTCTTATTTTCCAATAATTTCTTGTGCATTCTATTACCTTTACAAGAATCCATCTTATTATTACTAAGCTGAATAACAGCACTTTATGTTTATAAAATCCCTTTCTTTAGTCAATTACAAAAATTTTGATTCCGTATTATTCGATTTCGATGCTAAAATAAATTGTTTGGTGGGACATAACGGGGTGGGAAAAACGAATGTTTTAGACAGTATTTACCACCTTTCTTTTGGGAAAAGTTATTTTAACCCGATTACCAGTCAAAACATCAACCATAACGCCGATTTTTTCGTGATAGAAGGAGTTCTGGAAAAGAATGGCCGGGAAGAACAAATTCTTGTAAGCGCCAGGCGGGGCCAGAAAAAGGTAATCAAGCGCAACAACAAAGCCTATGAGAAATTCAGCGAACATATAGGATTTATTCCTGCGGTAATTATTTCCCCCGGCGACAGGGACTTGATCCTTGAAGGAAGCGAAACCCGGCGTAAATTTATTGACGGGGTGATCTCCCAAAGTGACCGTGAGTATTTGAATTCCCTGATCCAGTACAACAAGATCCTGGCACAAAGAAATGCGCTTTTGAAATTTTTTGCCGCAAATTCAAAATTTGACAGGGATACCCTCGAAATTTACAACGCCCAGATGTCTGCTTTAGGGAACATCCTTTTTGAGAAAAGAAAGGTGTTTTTAAATGAATTTATACCCATTTTCAACAAACGCTACGCTGAGATCGCCAATAATCGGGAACAGGTTTCCATTGAATATAAAAGTCGGTTATTCGAAAAATCCATTTCAGAGCTGCTGGAAGAAAACCTTCAGAAGGATATGATCCTGCAATATTCAGGGGTGGGTGTGCATAAAGACGATCTCAGTTTTGAGATTGACGGGCATCCAATTAAAAAATTTGGTTCCCAGGGACAGCAAAAATCATTTTTGATCGCACTCAAACTGGCTCAATTTGATTTTATTAAGAATATAAGTAAGGGAAACCCCATTTTGCTGTTGGATGATATTTTTGACAAACTGGATGAACAACGGGTAGCCCATATCGTGGCTCTTGTCGCCGAAAACGGATTGGGACAAATTTTTATTAGCGACACCCACGCCGACAGGACAGAGAAAGTGGTAAAAGAGAGCAACCAATCTTATAAAATTTTTAAATTATGAACAAGTATATAGGAGTCCTGATTTTAGCTTTTTTAATAACAGGCTGCAGCAATCAGGATCCCGCGGCGCAATTGGATCAACTCAACGGATATTGGGAGATTGAACACGTGGAATTTTCAAAAGATTCCATTCGGGAATTCAAGATCAATGAATTTGTGGATTTTATCGAAGTTAAAGACGGGACAGGATTCAGAAAAAAAGTAAGGCCGGAATTTGATGGAACTTATACCGTAACTGACGCTGCTGAAAAAGTGGTCGCCAAAATTGAAGCAGGAAAATTAAATTTGTACTACTCCACCCCTTTCGATTCCTGGAAAGAAACAGTTATCAAGGCTGAAAAAGACAAATTGAGCCTCAAAAACGACAGAGGAATAATTTATCATTACAAACGTTTTACCCCACTTTTAAGCGATTATGAAGAAAAGAAATAACGAAAATATGAAGTTAAGTGAGGCATTGCAAAATTTTGTCTCCACCAATAAATTGCAAACCGGACTGGATAAGGTAAATGCAAGGGATGTCTGGAACCAGGAAATGGGCCCGGCAATAGAAAAATATACCACCGCAATTAAGCTCGACGGAAGCACTTTGTACGTGCAACTGAGTTCTTCGGTTTTAAGAGAAGAGTTAAGCTACGGAAAGGAAAGAATTATAAACAGGCTTAATGAAGCCTTGGGAAAAGTATTGATAACAAAATTGGTATTGAGGTAAATTATTCCTGTTTTAAATCCAGCTCTTTCCTCAAAGCCTTGTCTACAAGTTTATTCAAAGAAATTTTTTCAGACTGCGCTTTAATGGCTGCTAGTTTGTGAACTTTTTCACTTACCCTGACATTAAAAACACCTTTAAATTCCTTTTCTGGATTTTTCCCTAATTCATTACAGGTTTCCAGATATTCATCTACAGCATTAAAAAATGCCGACTTAATTTCTTCAACACTTGTACCTTCAAAAGTTACCAGATCATCAATTCCCATAATCCTACCATAAAGAACTGAATCCTGATCACTATAATCTATGATTCCCCGGTATCCTTTATATCCGATATAATTATTCATTTTCCTCTAATTTTAATTTCTCTATAATCTGTTTTAACACATGATTTTTTACAATTGATCCTGGATGAGACTCATGAAGAATGATAATTCCCATATTCTTATTCACAAATTTTCTCCTGGAACCGCCCGTCTTTCCTTTGGATTTTAATTCTGAATAACCAAAATACTTCAACAGTTTTATTAATTCAATCCAGGTAAAATCACTTGGCTTATTAAGTAGTCTAAGTATTAATTTATCAATTTTCGCCAATTTGTGATTTTTCGTAACTATTTTTCAGTTACAAATATAATCTTTTTATAGATGGTATTAACTTAAAAATAATCAAATATGAATCCTTAAAACAAAAAAAACCACCTCATTACAAGGTGGTTTTTTTTATCATTTATAAAATTAAAATTTCTAAAACAGTTCCCTTCCGGAAAAATGGAAAGCCGATTCAATTTCTGCATTTTCATTACTGTCGCTGCCGTGAACAGCATTTTCGCCAATTGAGGTTGCATATTTGTTCCTGATGGTTCCTTCAGCAGCTTCCGCAGGATTGGTGGCACCAATTAAAATCCTGAAATCTTCTACCGCATTTTCTTTTTCCAACACAGCGGCAACAATTGGCCCGCGTGTCATAAATTCAACCAATTCTCCAAAAAATGGACGTTCATTATGTACGGCATAAAAAGTTTGCGCGTCATGAAGGGTCATTTGGGTCATTTTCAAAGCTACAATCCTAAAACCGGAAGCGTTTATCTGTTCAAGGATCCCGCCTATATTTCCCTTTTCTACCGCATCGGGTTTAAGCATTGTAAAAGTTCTATTCTTTGCCATTTTATGGATTTTAAATTTTTTGTAAAAATAAGCAAATGAACTGGTAACACAAATCTATTAACATAATTCTCAAATCCCCAAATTATGGATAGCTTTGAATAAGCTCCTGCTGTAGTTTATTACCCTCTCCCCGCATTTGCATGGTGATCTTTTTATTGCTGAAATCGAAGAACAGCAATCCAAAACTCAGGTCGCTTATCACATCCCCGACCCTGAATTGATTTGGCTCTCCTTTAAAATCGCTATAGGTATGGGTAAGTCCGCTAGAGGTAAAATCTACGAGAGTGTAGTCCAGTGATGTGATCCAGGTTTTAGAAAATTCTGAAATATGACGATCCCCACTTAGGATCACAACATTTTTAGCCTTGGAGGAAATGATAAGATCCTTCAATTTTTTTACTTCTTTCGGAAAATTTCCCCAAGTCTCATACCCATGTTCGGCTGAAAGAAACTGGATACTGCTCACTATTACGTTAAAATCGGCAGTGCTGTTTTTTAATTCGTTCTCCAGCCATCCCCACTGCTTCCCGCCCAACAAGGTCCCTTCCAAATTTGGATCATAGCGTTTCCCCGGTTCTTCACTCTTTATCAAATTTGATCTAAAATACCGGGTATCCAGCAAAATTACATGAACACTTCCCTTTTCAGCTTGAAAGAGTTTGCTGTGATAAACCCCTTTGCGCTTCCTACGGTCATCATTTTGAGGAACATTAAGGAAATCCAAAAATTTCTGCTGACTTTCATCCTTGTACTCCCATTCTACTCCGGCATCATTCTTACCATAATCATGATCATCCCAGGTAGCTATGATTTCAATATTAGAAAGTACTTTTTGATATGATTTATTTGATTTCTGAATGTTATAATCCTCTTCCATTTCATTCATATCACTGGTATCGGCATAAATATTATCGCCTCCCCAAATAAACAAATCGGGTTGATGCATCAGGATATGCTCCCAAAGGGGTTGCGGGAGTTTCTGTTTATTGCAGCTTCCAAAGGCTATGGTAAAATCGGGACTTTCAACAGCCACTGGTTCCCCCACCTCTACATGGCTTGAACTTTCCTTTCTTTCATAGTTTTTTGAAGTTCCACAGGAATTCAGGACCAATAATAGTAGGGTTAACCTTAAAATTTGTTTCATTTGTATATATTTTAGAATTACAAAAATAAGAATTCGATTTAATTCTAAATATTATAAAATTGTATCTTTACCCTTAATTATGATAGAACAAAGTATTTTAGAGATTACCTCAGACCTTTCCCTAGCTAATAATATTGTTATTGTTCCCCATAAAGGACCCGACGGGGACGCCATTGGCTCCTGCCTGGCTCTTTACCATTTTTTAAAGGAAAAAGGACACAGCGTTCAGGTAATTGCCCCCAATGACTTCCCCCAATTCTTAAAATGGCTACCCGGAAGTGAGGATGTTTTAATTTATGAGAACCAGATGGAGCATTGCAATAAATTAATTGAGGAGGCAGATATTGTTTTCACTTTAGATTTTAATATGCTGGACCGGGCCGGGGATATGGTAGACCCCTTAAAGAAATCAGATGCGACTTTTATAATGATAGACCATCATCCCGAACCTTCAGATTATGCAAATCATACCTACAGTGACGCCACGATGAGCTCCACCTGCGAGATGGTTTATAAATTTATTCATAAGCTGCACGGGTTGAAATTGATCACCCCGGAAATTGCCTCCTGTTTATATACGGGGATTATGACAGATACCGGTTCCTTTAAATACAGTTCGACTTCCAGTGATACCCATCGCGTAATAGCCGATTTGATTGATAAAGGTGCCGATAATGCCAAAATCCAGCAGCAAATTTATGATACATTTTCCGAAAACCGGATGCGACTTTTGGGTGTAGCCTTGCAAAACCTCAGGGTAAATAAAGAATTGAAAACTGCTTATATAACCCTTTCCCAGGAAGAACTGGACAAGAACAATTTCAGAAAAGGTGATACCGAAGGTTTTGTAAACTATGGTTTATCCCTGGAAGGAGTTGTTTTTGCTGCAATTTTTATCGAACATAAAGTCGAAGGGATCATAAAAATAAGTTTCAGGTCCAAAGGAACTTTTTCGGTGAACGAGTTTTCACGGGCTCATTTTAACGGTGGCGGCCACCTAAATGCTGCCGGAGGAAAAAGCGATATTAGCCTGGAAAATACCGTAATAAAATTCAACAGTACGTTACTGGAATACAGGGAGCAACTAAGTTTATGAAACAAACTACGCTATATTTGATCCTTTTGATAGTTGGCCTGGCAGGATGTAAATCTCCTGAAGCCAGGCGTCCCGTCACTCAAAATTCGGGTTCTTTTATAAATGAATCGATTATGCGCAACCGGGACCTGGTAGCGAAGGAAGAGGCTGAGATTTTAAAATTGATCGAAATAGATTCTACCACAGAATATATTGCTTCCAATACGGGGTTTTGGTATTATTACAACAAAAAATCCACCGATTCCACAAAAACCGAAACCCCCAAATTTAACGATATCGTAAAATTTGACTATACCATAAGTTCACTTCAAGGGGATATTATTTATGACCAAAGCGAATTGCCCACAAAAACCTACGCAATAGACAAGGAGGAACTTTTTAGCGGCCTGCGGGAAGGTTTAAAACTGATGAAGGAAGGTGAAGTTGTTACCTTTATCTTTCCTTCTCACAAAGCCTTTGGCTTTTACGGCGACAAAAATAAAATAGGGACCAATCTTCCCATAATCACTACAGTAAGTCTGTATACTATAATTAACGAAACCAATAAAAATTCCAAAAACTAAAAAACGATAAATAAATACTTATGAAAAAATTAAGCTTGATTTTTGTTTGTGCCATTTTAACAGGCCTTGTAGGCTGTAAAGATGATTACCCCGATTTAGAGGACGGGATTTATGCCGAATTCAACACCAATAAAGGCTCGTTTGTAGCCGAATTGTATTACCAGGAAACTCCAATTACCGTTGCCAATTTCGTTTCCCTTGCCGAAGGAAAAACCCACAAAATGTTGGACAGCGCTTATCAGAAAAAGAAGTTTTACGACGGACTTATCTTTCACCGCGTGATTAAAGATTTTATGATACAGGGAGGAGATCCTTCCGGAACCGGGAGCGGAAATCCTGGATATGCGTTTCCAGATGAGATTGTAGATTCCTTGACCCACGATTCCAAGGGAATTTTATCTATGGCCAACGCAGGCCCGGGAACAAACGGAAGCCAGTTTTTTATAACCCTTAATGAAACTCCCTGGTTAGACGGAAAACATACCATTTTTGGGAAAGTTGTTCAAAATCTGGAAGTAATAGACAGCATTGGACAGGTTCCAACCGCCGGGGCAGATAAACCGGTTGAAGATGTCATTATAAAGACCGTTACCATTATCCGAAAAGGAAAAGCTGCCAAAGATTTTGATGCTCCAAAAGTTTTTGAAACTAAGTTAGCCGAAGCAAAAGCAAAACAAGAAGAATCGGTTAAAAAACAGGACGAAGCCAAAAAGGGAAATGCCGCAAAATTTGAGGCCTTTAAAGCAGATGTTGTTGAACTGGAGAGCGGTTTGAAGATCCACTTTTTGAAAAAAGCAGATGGCACAAAACCAAAAGTTGGTGATATGGTACAGGTACATTACGCCGGTTATTTTGCCGACGGAACCCTGTTTGACACAAGTATGGAAGAAGTTGCCGTAAACGCCGGAATTTTTAGCCAACAGCGTAAAGACCAGGTAGGATATAAACCTATGCTAGTTCCTTTCGGCCCGGAAGCACAGATGATCCCGGGTTTTAAAGAAGGATTGCAACAAATGAACGTGGGAGACAAAGCAGTTATATATATACCTTCTCATTTGGGATATGGCGAAAGAGGTGCTGGAAATATAATTCCGCCCAATACCGATTTGATCTTTGAATTGGAAATGATGGGGATCCAGGAATAAATAATTCTCAAACCAAACAAAAAAGCGGCTGTCAAAGTAATTTGACAGCCGCTTTTGTTATTGATCAAAAATGGGTTGGATTTTTCTGCGGAATATTCTTTAGAATCTGGGAGATATTCCTCTTTCAGTATGAGAATGAGCCCAAATAATCCCCGCAAGGTTTCACCTCAGATCCGGAAAGCCGGCAGATGATTCTCCGAGGGAATCTTGAACCTCGCATTATAAAGAAAGTTTAAGATTATATCAGAATTTGTATTATTAATAAAAAGCGCTTCGGAATGGATTTACAGTCAAGAAAAATAGAGTTTGTACAGGATTTTTAAAACTTCAGAGTGAGGATGCCATTTCCCGACTTGAAAAATTGCTTAAAAAAGAGAAAAAGAATGTTATTGAAAAAGAATTAAAATCAATGTCAATAAAAGAATTGAATAAACGAATTGACCAATCCGAATCTGACTTCAACAATAACAGATATAAAAAAACTTTAGAATTATTATCTAAATACGAATAATGGATTTAAGTAATTTGGTTAGATTTTAAAGTAGAAAGATTCAAGCACCAGGTAATATCATTCACGCTAAAAAAAATCCGGCAACTCTTTTGATGAAAATCAATTAGAGTGCCGGAGTAATGATATTTTAACAACAAAAATTATTTCTGCGGAATATTCTTTAAAATTTCCAACAAAAATTTCCAGTATTTTTGAACTGAAGCGATACTCGCCCTTTCATCGGGAGAATGCGCCCCGCGTATGGTAGGACCAAAAGAGATCATATCCATTTCAGGATAGTGCTGACCAATTAAGCCACATTCCAAGCCGGCGTGACAGGCTGCGATATCGGCTTTTTCGTGGTGCATCTTTTCGTAGAGTTCGTCCAAAACCGTCAAGATAGCAGAATCCCTGTTTGGCGCCCATCCCGGATAAGCTCCGGAAAGTTCCACCTTGCAGCCTGCAAGTTCAAAGGCAGATCTCAAACTATTTGCCAAATCCTCTTTAGAAGATTCAACAGAAGATCTCGTAAGGCATTTAATGCTGATTTGGCCTTCTTTAACTTCAATTTTTGCAATGTTGTTGGAAGTTTCCACCAAACCTTCAATTTCAGGGCTCATCCTGTAAACCCCGTTGTGGGCTGCGTAAACACCTTTCAGCAAAGCTTCCTGGACGTCTTCTTCCATCACCTTTTCCGGAACGGGTGTTTCTGAAATCACCAATTCTAAATTGGGTTCCAAATGGGCAAATTCGGTTTTAATGGTTTCCATGATCTCATTGGCTTCATATTTAAAAGCCTTCACCTGCAAGTCATCTACCGTAACAATTGCCTCACTTTCCCTGGGAATAGCATTTCGAAGGCTGCCTCCAATAATTTGGGAAATTCTCAATCCGTAATTTTCGTTTGCATCAAAGAGCAAACGGTTCATGAATTTATTGGCATTTCCAAATCCTTTGATGATATCCATCCCGGAATGTCCGCCACGCAATCCTCTTAACGTGATTTTAAAAGCAGCAGAACCTTCAGGTGAGTTTTCCTCAATGTAAGATCTTGAAGCAGTAACATCCACTCCCCCTGCACATCCAATTCCTATTTCATCGTCTTCTTCGGTATCGAGGTTTAAAAGGATCTCTCCTTTAAGCAATCCCGCTTCCAGGCCTTTTGCTCCCGTCATTCCCGTTTCTTCATCTATAGTAAACAAGGCTTCCAGGGCTGGATGTTCAATAGTATCGCTTTCCAGGATTGCCATAATACTCGCTACACCAAGACCGTTGTCTGCACCAAGGGTTGTTCCTTTGGCCCGTACCCAATCTCCATCGACATACATATCGATTCCCTGGGTATCAAAATCGAAATTGGTATTGCTGTTTTTCTGGTGAACCATATCCAGGTGTGACTGCAAAATCACAGGTTTCCTGTTCTCCATCCCTTTGGTTGCAGGCTTTTTAATAATCACGTTGCCTACCTTGTCAACAGAGGTTTCCAATTTTAAACCCTTTC
>Ga0314774_1001353_pt1 | contig 15906 bp, 9 predicted proteins | sample MetaGCBIA2018_FD_204515 | JGI IMG/M metagenome (GOLD analysis project Ga0314774, IMG submission 204515) | Cryopeg brine microbial communities from Beaufort Sea near Barrow, Alaska, United States - CBIA 2018 | ecosystem: Environmental > Aquatic > Marine > Coastal | place: USA: Alaska | collected... | reverse complement strand
CAGGAAAACCATTTTTGCTATTAAAGAAAATTAACCTAAATTGGACTCAAAATCATACATCCTTATTTTCCATTTTTAGTACATCCTTATTTGCCGAAAACCGGACATATTTGTTTTCCGGTAACAGATATTTTGCCAAGACAGTTTGTGCTTTTCTATTGACTTCTTCCATTTTTTTATATCCTCGTCCAAAGAAATTCCTAAAACTACAAGGCCTTTATTTTTAAATTCATCATTTAGAATCTCCAGATTAGGAAATTGGTTTATACAGGGTTTACACCAGCTTGCCCAAAAATCTATTAACAAAATTTTGCCTCTAAAATCTTTGGTGGAAATTTTCTTCCATTCATATTTATCTTTTTCTGCTTTATTTTTTTGTGCTAATTCTAAAAGCAGTCTATCAATTTTAGCTTTGTCAAGCCATCGACCATTCACAAAAACACCAGAAATATTTCTAGTGTTTTTTATGTCGTCTAGAGGATTTGAATCTAGTAAAATAAGATCAGCATATTTACCTATTTCTACAGTACCAACTTTATCGTCAATGCTTAACCTTTCAGCTGGCAAACGAGTAGCAGAAATCAGTGTTTCTTCATTCGTTAAACCTGCATCTTCTAGTAATTCCAACTCGTCATGAAGTGAGAAACCTGTTACTATGCCGGAAGTTCCTGCATCGGTACCAGCAACCATTGGTACTCCAGCGTCCTTAAAAGCTACGACTATTTCTTTATGAAATGTAATTAAACCGTCTAAATAATTAATAAATTCGGGGCAGCTCCAATAAACTAGCAATTAGTTCGGAATCATTACTAATTACAATAAATTGGAACTCCATTTTGAGATATGTTAAAAAAATATTAATTTAGAGTTACATTTCAATCCTGAAATCGTAACTACAACCAATTAATTATTCCCCTATAAAATAAGACCAAAAATGCATCACTTAATATGTTCTTCTTAAATATGGGATGAGTTTAAATTTAATAAAAAATAACAGGGATCGAACCACCCTGTTATTTTTCTATTTATACAATTAATTGGGATAACTCCTTTCTAGGTTATTCTTTTTTTTCTGCGAAAGAGAAGAATTTCTTTATTTCAGCTTCACCCCTATTTTCTAATTCTAATTCACCTAAACTCGTTAGCTTTATTTTTTTAGAAACTTTTGCCTCAATCTCATTATTACCAAAACTGTATATTCGACTTTGATCATTATTATTTCCTAATAAAACCTCATTTTTACCATAAATCTTGAGTTTTTGCTCAATAGTTGACCCTGAGAGTACATTCAATTGACTCTCACCGTATATTTTAGTTGTGAACTTATCCACTTTTAAATTTGAAATTTCAAAAGACGGACTTCCATAAAGTTTTAATTTGAACCTTTCTCCTGAAATGTGATCAATAAAGAATTTTTCTCTACTTCGAACTACAGCTTTAGTGATATTTTTATAATTCAACTGAACGGTCAAAATAGTACCATCATATATTGGTATATTTTTATCATCCACTTTGGAAGTCTTACTGAGATATCGAGCATCCTTTAAAAATATTTCAAGTTTTCCCGAAGTATTTTTTATTACAATATTATCTCGAGAAATTTTCATTTCCGATAATTCGATAGATTCCTCGTTACTTTTCTTAAATTTCACTTCAATATGAGGCCCTACAACAACTTTTGAAAAAGACTCTAGTGGTTCTGTCTTACTTTTAATTTGACCATACGAAAATATTGAGACAAATAAACTAATTACTAATACATTAAACTTTCTCATTTTTTTATTTTTAATTTTTGAAATATTTCTAACTATAAATTAATAAATCTCGATTACCCAATTACATATAAATAAAGGCATATTATACTCATTTCACATATTCATTGACATTTTCTCTCTCCATTAACCATTTAAATTTTAACCTCTTTCGTCTCCACCGGAACATTATCTTTCTCCGTGGATATGTGAACAGAATAAGCCTTATCCACATTTAATTTCATAAAAAACCATTCCTGACCCTGGTAGTTAAATGAATTCGAGACAACATTTAAAGTTTCAAATGAAATGTAAAGTCCCATACCTATTGCTTTTGAAAACGCTTCCTTTTTTGTCCATATGTTATAAAAATCAGCCATCTTCTTTGTATAGTTTAAGTGTTTCTTTTCGGTTAAGTTTAATATACCTTTATACTCCATATAAGGAATTGCTTTTATTTTTTCAATATCTAAACCAACCTTGAGGTTTTTATGCATCACTAAACCAATGTAATCTCCCGAATGAGATATACTGAAATTCAAGTCCGTATTAAAATAAGGTTTTCCAAATTTTGTAAAGTTCATTTTTTTTAACAAAACCGGTTCATAATTCAAATCAATTAAAGCTTTCATTAAAAGATATCTTCCTAAATAAAACGCATTCTTATCTTTTTCATGTAAGTATCCATTGTATCTATCCCAAAAATGATTCGGGAGGTTTTTATTTAAAATTTCACAATTAGGTATCTTATCGAATATATTCTTAATAAAGTAGAATTTTATAGAATCCATATTCATAAATTAAGGTCTAAGAATAATTTCATTAATACGATCTAAAACTTCTGTGGTGTACTCGTTAATAAAAAAATGACCTCCTTGAAAAATACTGATAGATATATTCTTACTAAATACTTTCCACATTTCCAGATTTTCTTTTTCGATCTCTTGCTCACCATTAAAAACATGGATTTTAGTTTTCAAATTTTTAATGCTATAATTAGATAAGTCTTGAGATGCAATTTTGAAATCTGAGCGTAATAAGGGAAGAAAAATTTCCAGTAATTCTGGCTCTTGAAAAAATTCTTTCGGTGTTCCTCCCAACTCCCATATTTTGTTTTTAAATTTCTGATCACTTAATTCATGATATTTTTTTCTTAAATTCTTTTCAGAATTAGGAGGTTGCATTCCAGAAAGAAAAACATGGTTGGGTAAGTTTTTCCCCGTGTTCCGAAGATTAGAAAGAAGCGCAAAACTGATTATAGCTCCCATACTATGACCAAAAATGCTATATTGATCTAACTCCATGGAATTCAGTTTATCATGCATATCGTCTAAGGCTTGTTGGAAACTTTCATAGGGCGGTTCATCGATTCGCGTTCCCCTACCAGCCAATTCAATAGGCAAAACTTCAATTTTAGAAGGTAATTTTTTTTTCCATTTATTAAAAATGGCTGCAGAACCCCCAGCATATGGTATACATATAAGTTTTTCTGTTCTCATATTATATTTTTGTAACAACGGATTTTGCAAAAACTTTTGTAGAATCTATAATCTTATGCCCGAAATGGTTAAAACCCCTGACGTCAAGTAAACTCAATTCCGTACAACCTAGTAATATAAGATCCGCCTGTTTTTCCTGGAAATATAATTCCACCTTATTTAATAAATTATAAACTTCATTAGTGATTGGTCTAGGTTTGGATTTAATTCCAAAGTCGCTATCATAAATAATTTGATGAACAACTTCATTTTGAAATTTATAATCCGGTATAATTGGTTCAATACCCATATTGATTAATATATCACTGTACACTTTACTCAGGTAGGTGCCATTTGTAGTCATTAAACCAACTTTTTCTACCATTGGATAATTCTTCTTTATATATAATGCTACCTCATATGGCATATTTAAAATTCTGACATTTAAATGAGAAGTTCCATTTAAAATTTCCTTATAAATTTTTGGAGAATAGACAGTATTACAAGCCATAGCAATGGTTTTTGCACCGACCATATGCAAATTCTTAATTATTTCGATAATATTATCTGCAGGATTTAGCAAACAATTACCCTGTAAATAATCGGTTCTATCAGGAATATGCTTGGAATAGGAAGCTAAGACAATTGATAGATAGTCCTGATCCTTATCCGCTTTTATATTGTCTAAAATTTCTTTGTATAATTCTAATCCAGAATGTGGTCCCATTCCTCCTACTATACCTATAACATGATCATTTTGTAGATTCATTTTCCTCTAATTAGTCATTGACACTAGAACCTTGCGGTTGCCCTTAAATGGATTTCTGCCATGCGAAATCATCTCATTATCTAACATTAAAATTTCATTTGCTCCCCATTTCGGAGCAAGGCTTACCGTATCTATGACTTTTAAAATTTCCTCTACAAAATCTCCACATATAGGAGTTCCATCTGCAAATTGAACATACATAGGAAAATCTTTAGGATCTGAATACATGATATTTAATGCCTCAGTTAAATCTTTTCCTAATTGTTGTGGATGAAATTGATCTATCTGGTTAAACCAAATCTCCTCTCCTCTCAGATGATGATTAATGATACCTTGAGACCTATTTTTAATCTGTAGGGTATTCTCTCCGACCCAATTAAAAGTGATCCCTTGTTTAGTGCAAAACTCGGATACTACGCCCCTATCATCCGATTCAAAAGTATCTTGCCAGGAGGGCCCGAATCCTTCTCCTCCATGTAAATTACGTATATATTCTACTCCCTTTGCTCTTATTATTTCAACTACAAAATCATCCATGTTAGCTAATATTTCTCTATTATCCGCAATCAGGGTCTCGCCCCCGGACATCGCTTGAATTATGGAAGTAAAAAAAATATTTTTGGGCCAAGAAACTGAATAAGATAGTTCACTATGCATAGTAATCTTCTCTTTTGGATCATATTCTGTAGATGTATATACAGTATCGCTCAAACTCGTACGAGGGGAATTACCATCTATATATCTTATAAATTTATCAGATACAGAGCCTATTAATGAGGAAAAATCTTCTGAGGTTTTTATTTGAATTCCTCTAAATTTCACACATCCATGTTCTTTCAGATAGTTTTGAATTTCCTCCTTTCTGCCTTGATAGAATTTTTGAAATTCAACTTCTGTTGCAATAGATGAATCAATTACTGGTAATTTCATATTTTATTCTTTTTTATATTTAATTCCTTTTCGATTTCTTGAATAAAACCTTCAAGTTCTTTTCCTTGATAGTTATTCTCTTTTGCCCGCATAAAACTACTTTCAGCAGCTTTTAAATTAGAATATTCTCGCCATTCTACCTTTCCCAAAACAACGTGAGGATATGGTTTATTCGGCCATAATTTTATTATTAAATCTGCCAGAAGACCTGCATCCTTCGGATTGTACTCGTATAGTTTATAAAGAAGATAAGTGAAAACTCCATCTTTATATTCGCTTTCTCTTAATTCAAAAATTTTATTTTTTAATTCTTCAATTCCCGATTGCCGGTAAATAATGGAGAGTTCTGCTATTTGGGATAATTCTCTAAAATCAGGATTATCATACCAAATATCAGCTTCTAACTTAGAGGTTATCTCATTTACCAATGGACTTAATAGAATTCCAAGCTCACTATTTGTAAGTAAAATAAACCCTGAACGCTTTTTAGGGGAATAGAGCATATCTGCTTTAAAGCCCGTATTAGCCCCTGAAAAATTAACTAATGTGTCATTTTTATTTTCTATTAGGAAAAATCCGTTTCCTGCAAAATATGCTGATGTTTCATCTTTAAAAATCTCTTTCTGTGGTTTTAGTATTTCCGAGATACTTTGATTATTTAATTCCCCTTTTTCAAAGAGTGCAAGCAAGAATTTTGCATAATCTTTTGCTGTCGTATTAATAGAAGAAGCTGGCACTGCTTTATCTGGATTCCATTTCTTTAATGGCTCTAAAAATAAATTATGGCCTGTCACATAATCTCCTTTATCTTTTGCTGAATATTTAACCGTAGTATTTCTTAAACCCAATTGATCAAATAAGGAACTCATATAGGTTTCGTAATCTGACCCTTCGATTTCGGCTATAATTAAAGATAAATAACGGTAACCTTCTCCTGAATAAGTGAAAGCCGTTCCTGGCTCTTCAATTATTTCTAATCTATCGGGATCGTTATTAGATTTCCAGTTTTCAATTCCGGCAGTATGGTTAAGTAACATCCCTACAGTTATTTGTTCAAAAAAAGTACTTCCTTGCAATTCTGATTTTGGGAGATATTTTGAAATAGGGTCTTCTAATGATAAATCACATTTTTCTATTAATTGAAAAAGTTTATATGCTAAAAACGTTTTACTTAAAGAGCAAGCCTCGAACATGGCATCTGTTTTAAGCTTTTGTTTTTCCTCAGAATTTGCGATTCCAAAATTTTTATAAAACTGAATTTTTCCATCCGAAATTAATCCCAAGGATACCGCTGGAATACCAATACTATCCATTAAAAAATTTATTCGATCTTCAAATTCATCTTTTTGATATTGATTGGAATTATCCGAAACACCTTGCCCAAAGAAATTTATAAATGTAAATATGCAGGTGACCGTTAAAATATATTGGATGTTTTTCATGAATTTATTTTATTAATAAGGTTAAGATGCTTTTCTTTTTTAATTTCTAACTTTCCATTATTCATTTTCAAAATTTTATCTGCAACATCAAAATAATGGTCGTCATGAGTAATAGCAATGACTACTTTCCCCTTCTTCTTCATTTCAGGTAATAAATTCCTATAAAAAAACTTGCGGTACTCAGGATCTTGATCCGCAGCCCATTCGTCAAAGAGGTATATTGGTGAATCTTCCAAATAACATTGCAATAATGCTAATCTCTTTCTTTGACCTCCAGATAAATCAATTGTACTGAATTCCCCATTTTTTATATATACCTTTTTATCTAATTTTAAAATTTTCAGATAACTTTGTATTTCGCGTTCCTTGTTTTTATAATCAATATTGTAAAGCTTTTTAAATAAAAAAGAAGGACTAAAAACAGCTGAAAAATATTCACCTACTTCCTCTTGTGGTATTTTCCTACCATTAATTCTTATCTCCCCCTCACTTGGACTATATAATCCGCAAATTAATTTTGCAAGAGTCGTTTTTCCACTACCATTACCCCCAATTATAAAAGCTATTTCTCCTTTTTGGAGGTCAAAACTTATGGGGCCAATTCCAAAATTATTTTCTTCTTCCAAGGAAGCATAATCGAATTTTACATTTTTTAATTCGAATTTATTAATAGAATTACCTAATAATTGCCGGGAGGGATTAATGTGGTTTTTTGATGGAATTTCATTAATAAAATTACTAATTCGATTATAAGAGATTTTAACCTGAATCAATTCTGGAATGGAATTTAATATCCCATTAATAGGACCTATTAGGTATAATAGAATTATAACAAATCCTGTGATTTTATATAATGGCACTTCAGGAAAAATTTCTACCATTACAATAGATACAAAACCTAAAAGTATAATTAAAAGAGATTCTCCTACTAGAAAGGCATTTACAAATCGTATGTCGGCTGTTGACTGCTTCTCTTTGTAAATACCTGCACTTTTCTTTAAATCCCTCTGGTACAATTTCTTTTTATTTGATTTTAAACTCAGTTCCTTGAACCCATCGATCATACCATTAATGAGTCTCATAAAAACATTCTTTTCATTTCTGGCTTTGTCAAAGTATATGTTTGTACTGCGACCTACCACAGAATATATAACGCTTAGGGATACAATTAAGCTGATTGTAACTATAGCAGCCCAAAAAGCTATAGATGCTAAATAAATAAATGCCCCTATTATAGTTATTACTCCTGAAATCAAAAGTAAAATTGTATTGGTGGATTGTCCCACCATTGAAACATCATGATTTAAAACAGAATAAACTCTTCCTCTATCCATTCTTTCAAACTTCTCGTATGAGGTAGAAAAGATTTTTTTATTGATTTTAGTAATTAAATCATATACTAACCCTCTGGATACTTTAATTAGATTTACTTGAACAAATTTTCTTCCCAGTAAATAAATTGCCATTAATAAAGCATAGTATAGCAACATATACTTTATCGGAATTTCACTTCCAATAACTGAGGTTACCATAATTATTAAAATAACATTTGCAAAACCAGACATTACACTAATTAGCAATAATTGCGGCGCCTGTCCTTTGTATTTATTTTTATGTGGATATAGTAAAGTGAGAAAATGAGCAATTAAACTTATTAATATGGCCGATCCTATTGAATAAACAGCATATTCTAAACTTTGAGGCGCCCATACTAAAACAGCTTCCCAGTTAAATCCTAAAAAAGCTTTTGGTATAAAGTAAAAGCCAATTAAAACGGGTAATAAATAGAAAATGAATTTTAGAAAGATGAAAAATTTGGAAAGGTCAAATTTTTCTAAATTCCTCTGAGCTCTGGATATTTCGGAAATAGTAAAAATAATGAATGCAAAAATGATCAAATTATAGAACCACAATGAAATAACTATCATTGAAAAGGTTTTATCATTGTTTTGCGAAAGCATAACTTTTTCAATTTTTGAATCACCTTCCAAAATATCCATGATATTCTGGCCTAGAACATCTGTATATACACTATTAGAATTTGCCATAAGACCAATACCCAAATCTTTCGATTTGTTAAATGCTACATATGATGTAAAAGTCGGATTAAATCCCCCGTGAGAAATATCACCAGAACCATCCAAATGAACTTGCCACCCCATAGCATATGAAAGAGACCTATGTACATCTACCGATTCATCTCTTTTATGAGTTAACTCCTTAGGTGAGGAAAGTGGTGAATCTGTTTCTGAGAGTTGAAATTTAATCCATTTTTGCAAATCAATAGCATTAGTTATAACATATCCAGCCGCGTTATTACCTTTAAAAATTGGAGCATCATACTCTCTATATTTAAAAAATCCAATTTTATATCCAACCGCCATAAAATCCTTATTTCTGGGTTGACCAATAGTAGTATTATTCATCCCTAATTTTTGAAAAACACTATTTTGGATAATTTCTTCGAAAGAAGTCTCTTGTATGTTTTCAATAATGAGAGCTAAAATGTCATAGTTAACTGTTGCATATTCAAATTGGTCACCAGGTTTATTATTTAATTTTATTGAGGAAATATTTCGAACAGTATTTATTAAAGCATCTTCAGAATTATCTTGAGGTATTTTAGAAATACTTTTCCAAGGGATTCCGCTTGTATGATATAACAAGTTTCTGATTGTCAGATCTACTTCTTTGCCATCATAATAAGCTTTAAACCATGGAATGTATCTGGACACCGTATCATCCATCGATAATTTATTATCACTTATCATTTTCGCTACTAAAAGTCCGGTAAATGCTTTGGAAGCTGAACCTAATTCAAAAAGGGTGTTTTTTGTAACTTCTTCTTTATTTTGGACGTCAGAATAACCATACGTCCTATAAAAAACTTGATTTTTTTTCACTATAACCAAGGAAGTCCCAGGAATATCCCTTTTTTCCATTAGACGATTTACTTCATTATCAATTGTAGTTAATTCATCGGTTAAGGTTTGCTGAGAAAAACCTTTAAAAAAAATTAGCAAAAATATGAATAGGAGCTTCCAGGCCCCTTTTGGGGTGTAAATCATAAGAGTAAATTTTTTTTATAAAAAATTATAAATTAAAGCGTAGAGAAATTAGAGACAGATTTCTAATGTTTGAAGCTCAATATTCGAATCCAAAGCTAGCTGTCGAAGCATTTGCTGGTATAAATTAAGCATTCGCTCGATTTCTTCAGATTTATATAAACTCTTGTTGTATTGGACAGAGAAAGAAAGTCCATTATTATATTCCAGAATAGTAAAGCGTATTGGAAAATGACCAGTTCCATTCAATGAGTGTTCAGAGGAGAAATCCTCTATCTCCTCATTTGAATTTATCATATTTATCATTAAAGGTGTCAAATTATTAAGTGTAACATCTAACTTTTCCAAGAGTAATTCATGAGGAAAAAATCGATGATCAGATGACTCCACAACTTCGAGTACCACATCCTTAATTAAACTTTCAAAACTCTTTTTATGATCTATTTTCAGCGCAAGAATAATCTCCGAAGTTAACCAACCTATAGTGTTTTGTAATTTTTCTGACACTCGAGTGGAAAATGGTATATACACTCTAAAAACATCATTATGATGTGTAATACTATACCACGTTACTATAGTAGAAATTATAAAACTAAAAAGACTGGTATGATTATCACTTGCTCTATTTTTCATTTTTTCATACAAGTCTTGCTGAATAAAAAAAGAATAAGTGGCTCCAGGAGGGGGTTTCAAATAGACTATTTTACCCAGAGCATTCGAAAAATAATTGGTTTTTTCCGGCCTCCAGTTGGAAAATTGATTTTGTAAGGACTTCTTATAAGAAATCTTATCAATAAAAGTGTGATTTTCTTGCGCTTCCAGATTCTTCACAATTTTTTGCCGATAATAATCTAAAGAATTTTTCTCCTCTATCATTCGATTTGCGAAATCTGCATAATCCTTGTTTTGAATCTCTGGTTCTAAAGGATAAAGAAGTTCCTTTTCATCGAACTGATTGTATATATTTTGAAGTTCATCTTTCAAAATATTAATTGAAATTTCATCAGCGATTGAATGGTTAATTACAAAAAGAAGACCGAATGATTCTTGTTCATACTTTACCGCAACCACACGGAATAAAAAATCCTTAAAAAGATTAAATTGGTACTTTTCGTAATTCTTGTAAAGTTTTAAGACTTCGTTTTTTCTATTTTCGTTCTGTGTAAAATCAAAATAATTTAACTCAAAATTTACTTTAGTGCTAGTAGTAATTTCCTGAAAATAAGAGTTGTTTTTAAATACAAATTTTGTACGTAAGGCCTCATGGCGATTAATAAGAAAATCTATTGAGCGTTTCATCCTTGCCACGTCAAGTTCTTCTAAAAGAATAGTGAAATTGAGATTAAAAGAATTTTCGTCCCTGATTTGAAAACCAATCACTTCCTTCATTTGATTATGAGATAAACTGTAGTATCTTTTTTCGCTGTCTACTCTCTTTAAACCCTCGTAATAATTTTCTTGATTTGTACCATGTAATTTTTCTTTTTCTTTTATCTTTTTTGCTAGGTCTTCTAATATTGAATTTGTAAATATTTCATTTAATGTAATCTGTACCTGGAACTCGACACTAATTCTATTTATAACAATCATGGCATTTAAGGAATGCCCTCCTATTTCGAAAAAATTGTGATTCGACCCTATATTTTTTAATTTGGTTCCTGTTATATCGGCCCAAAGCTGTGCTAGCTTTTTTTCATACTGCGTCTTTGGAGAAATTACTTCTTTATTCTCAAGCAACTTTTCAAATTTATTATTCAATAAATTTCTGTCTACTTTACCATTATAATTCCTAGGAAGTTTTTCAAGAAAAATGAGATGTAGAGGTAAAAATTGACTGGGAATTTCTTCTTCAAGCTTTTTCATCAATGAAAATCGATCGTTTTCACCTCTTTCAGAGGTGTAAAACATGCCAAGCACCCCATGGTGATATACAAATACGACCTGATTTATTTCCGCCAATTTAATGGCTTTCATTTCTAAGGATTCGATCTCTACTCGAATACCTTTGACCTTAATTTGGTTATCAACCCTTCCTTTAAGAAAATAATTTCCCTTCTCATCTTTAATTGCCAAATCCCCAGTCTTATAAATAACTTTATCTTCCCCCTTAAACCCGGGATGATTAATAAATACCTTTCTAGTTTCCTCAGGTTTTTTAAAATACCCTTTTGAATGATATTTCGTATAAATAAATATCTCTCCAATACTACCTCCATCTACTGGAGTTAGATCACGATCCAACAATATGGCCTTACAACCTTCAATAGGTTTGCCTATGGAAATTGCTCCATCTATATCTTTACGATAATCAATTTTATATTGGAATTTTGTCATGGTCGTTTCTGAAGGCCCGTATAAATTCACCAAGGTTACCGAGCTTCCAAATTTGGCTCTCCAATTTTGTACATCCTTACCAAACAAAGCTTCTCCAGAAAGAAAAATATAATTTAAACTTCCTAATTGTTCCAAAGAAGTATTTAATGATAAAATAGAACGAAATATAGTTGGCACACAATGGACTATGTTAATATTTCTTTTATTTATCCATTCTATTAATTCATCCAATTGAATGATTCCCTCTTTTATGGGGGGAATGTGTATAGTCCCCCCAAGACTTAATGGTAAGAAAACATCTCTTAAAAAAGCATCGAAACTTGGTGCGGATAATTGAGTCACTTTAGGATTAATTATATCCCCAATGTAATTGGATTGCCAAGCAATAAAATGATTTAAACTATTTCTTGTCCCCAGTATACCTTTAGGTTTTCCGGTTGTTCCCGAAGTAAAATAAATATAACAGTCTAAATTCTCTTGAGGATCATGATTAAATGAAAATTTCGTTGGTTTACTCCAGGCTATGTCTTTGCAAGGACGAAAGATTATTTTCTTTATAGACCAATGACCAAGCTCCCCTATATTTTTAAAACGATTGGAACAAGCCTCATCAAGTATAACATGGGCTGGCTTATAAGTATTCAGCAACTCTCCAATATAATTATCAGAATATTCAGGGTTTATTGGTACAAAGGTTTTGCCTGCTTTCATTACTCCCAATAATGATAGAATAATAGGAATTCTATTTTCGCAAATCACAAAACATAGTGTATTGTTATTAGAATCTTCACCATTTAATTTATAGGCTAAAGAATTAGATAAGCTGTCGGTTAACTCATAAGTTAATTTGAGGTTATTTTCTTGAATCGCAATAGAATCGGGATTTGTTTCAGCATGATTAATAAACTTACTGAGAACACAAGGATATTCCATAGTATAAATATTTAATAGATCGAAAACACGTGGAGTTCAAAACTTTTAATTAAAAAATTCATTTAGTGTTCGATCCTTTTCTTCAATTTCTTCTTTAGTCCTATAGTCAAAACTTTTAATTGGATCATTCGGGGACTTTAAAATCGTAATAAGAAGTTCATTAAAATGCTTTGTCATTTTTTTAATATAATTCTTGCTATACTTTCCTTTGCGAAATGTAAAATTTGCATAAATACTATGATCTACTTTTGTCATATACAAACTCAAATCAAATTTTGAAACCTCATTGTATAAATCCACTTTCTCGAATTTTAAATTAGAGATATTTAAATTGGATTTAGAACCAGAGTTTTGAGTTTGCATGTTGAAAAAAACTTGAAATAAACTAGTGCTATTAATTTCTTCTTTACCATACAGGGTTTGGATAATCTTTTCTAATGGCACCTCACTGTGTGATAAATCCTCAATAATTCCGTCTCTTAGTAATTCTAAATACTTCTTGAAGCTAGTTTCTTCATCAATTATACTTCGAATGGGAATTGTGTTAAGAAAGAAACCTATGAGGTTTTCGATTTCCGGATAGGAGCGATTAGCCACTGGAGTACCAATACATATATCATTTTTACCGCTATATTTATAAAGTAAGAGATAAAACAAGGCTAAATATCCAGTAAAATCCGTAGTATTCAAAGAGCTGGTTAATTCAGTCATTCTTTTACTTACATCTTCAGAAATTTCAAAATCTACGGACTCGGAAGCAGAACTATTTTCGACTACCAATCTATTCGTGGTTAAATCAAATGGTGCTAAATTTTTCAGTTTTCTCTCCCAATATTGAATTCCGGATTTCAAATTAGTTTCATCATTGAGTTTTGTCTGCCAATGTGCATAGTCTTTATATTGAACTTTTAATTGAGGTAAATCAGGCTTACGATTCTCTAATTCTGAATTATATAATTCGGTAAATTCTGACATTAAAATAGGAATTGACCAAGCATCCGCAGCTATGTGATGAACAGTCACAACTAAATAAGCCTCATCTGGCATAATTTGATATAACTTGCAACGGAGCATAAAATCTTTTGATAAATCAAAGGGAGTCGAAATCTCTTCCCTAATCAGCTTAAGCCATTCTTCCTTACTAAAATTCGCAATATCCTTAACTTGAATTTTAATTTCTTTGGTGAGTTTCTGTTTTTGATAAGCTCTCCCATTTTCCTCATAAAAAATTGTTTTTAACACTGTATGTCGCTCTACTATACTGCTGAAGCAATATTCAAGAATTTTTCTTGAAATTTTTCCTTCTATCTTTAAGACGAAAGGGATATGGTAATTTGTACTACCATGAATTTGATCCGCCAACCAAATACGTTCCTGAGAGTATGAAAGAGGGATTTCTTCCTTAACATCAACTTTCTCAATTGAAAAAAGCTTTTGACTACTATCGACTCGTTCAATAAGTTTCTCCTGCTCTGAAATAGTCGGGTTCTGAAATAATTCTTTAATAGTAATTTTAACTTTTAGCCTTACTTTAATTTCAGAGACCATACGTATCAAGATTAATGAATGTCCTCCTAGTTCAAAAAAATTATGATGCACTCCAAAGTCCCTGGCGTTAAGACCCAATGTATCCTTCCAAATTTCAAAAAGTATTTCCGCCGTGTTTCCTTTTGGCTTTTCAGCCCTCTTTCTATTTAGAATCTCAGGTACAGGCAGTGATTTATCATCTATTTTACCACTTGGTAAAATTGGAAAATCATCAACCTCAATAAAATGAGTTGGCATAAAACTGGATGGAAGCTTTTCGCTTAAATATTCCCTTAGAACCTCTTTATTAATAGAAACTTTTGAGGTGTAATACGCAATTAAAAATTGATTATTTTTTTTATTAATCAATGTTACATAAACTTTATTTATTTCGGATTTTTTGGATAATTCACTCTCTATTTCTGACGTTTCAATTCTAACTCCTCTAAATTTAATTTGACTATCCAACCTGCCTTGAAAAACAATTTCATTATTATTATTAATTTTTCCGAAATCACCTGTCCTAAATAACTTGCCAGAACTAACAGGATTTTCGATAAAAACACGAGCCGTTAACTCTTTTTCATTTAAATATCCTCGTGATAATCCACTACCCCCTATGTAAATTTCACCTGTCGCTCCCTTTGGTAATAATTCACCCCATTTACTTAAAATAAAAATTTGAGAGTTTTTTATAGGCTTACCAATTGGAATAACAGACTCTGATTTATTTAAACTTTCTACCAAATGAATTACCACACTAATTGTTGCTTCACTAGGACCATACTTATTATAAAAGTTAACTTGTTTATAGTACTTACTTGCTAAATTATATGGGCATTCCTCACCGGCTGAAACAATTCTTTTCAAAGATTTATTCTCTTCAAAATCTAAACCTTTTAAAAAGGTTGGTGTACAATGGAGATGCGTTATTTCATTTTGCTGGATATAAGAATAAAAAGATTTAGAATTTGATAGGCTTTCCTTATTTGGTATATACAATGAAGCTCCAGATAATAACGATATCCAAATTTGTTCTACAGACGCATCAAATATTAAAGGAGAAAACTGTAGAATATGGTCTTTACAATTAATTTTATATAAATCCTTTTGAGACCTTACCAAATTATAAACTCCCCGATGCTCAATCATCACACCCTTTGGCTGACCAGTAGTACCCGAGGTATAAATCACATATATGAGTGAAGATGGATCTGGGGAGGTCATTAATGGCTCTGTAGAATATTTTTTATAATCCGCATCTTCCGATGTAAGGTCTATGACACTTCTCTCTGCTAAAAGTTCCTCCTCATACGAATTACGACCTCCTACCACAACCATCCCTTGGGTATCTTCCAAAATAAACTCTTTCCTTTTAATAGGATAAGAAGGATCAATTGGAACATAAGCGCCTCCAGACTTCAATATTCCTAAGACACCGACAATCATTGCTAATGATCGCTCTATGCATAAAGGCACCAAACTCTCCTCCTTCACTCCATTGGCTTGTAAACAATGAGCGAGTTGATTCGACCATTCATCTAATTCCTGGTAAGTCATCTCCTCCCCCTCATACACCACCGCAATGGCATCAGGACGCTCTCCAACCTGATGAGCAAATAAATCTAACACCGTCTCCCCTTCAGGATATTCCACATCCGTAGCATTGAAGTCCTC
>Ga0314774_1001352_pt1 | contig 15910 bp, 11 predicted proteins | sample MetaGCBIA2018_FD_204515 | JGI IMG/M metagenome (GOLD analysis project Ga0314774, IMG submission 204515) | Cryopeg brine microbial communities from Beaufort Sea near Barrow, Alaska, United States - CBIA 2018 | ecosystem: Environmental > Aquatic > Marine > Coastal | place: USA: Alaska | collected... | reverse complement strand
ATCGGGATGGCGATACAAGAACCTACCTCAAGCAGCCGCTCATCCCAGGTTGATTTCCTAGTGGGCTACTGAAGCGTAAAACGCACTCAGACCCCGTAAGGAAATCTAACCAGTGATTCAAAGTCTCATGAGGTAGGTCTTGTATCCCATCCTGGATAAGCAGCATAAACTCTGGGTTTGGAAAAGACTTGTAGTTTGAGTTGCTATAGATCTTAGTGAAACCAGACCTGAAGCTTTGAAGATAGAACCGGTCGTTTATGTCGCCATCGACGGTGTCCTTTGCTTTGTTTTTTAATCCCTTAGCTGAGGGATATGGCGACATAAGCCGAAGTACCTGACTTTTTACATTTTGGACATTGATTTTTTGGCTTTAAGGAGTTTCCTAGCTGCTTTCATTTGGTTGTAGCTTGCTTCCTTTTTAAGTTTAATAAAAGCATCATATCGTTTTTGCTCTAATATGCCTTGCTGGATTGCATTGATTATAGCACATCCGGGTTCGTTTTTATGAGTGCAATTTCTGAATTTACATAATGTTTCTAGTTCAACAATATCTTCAAAGGTGCGACTGATTCCTTCGCCGTCATCCCAGACTCCAAGTTCTCTCATGCCAGGCGTATCCATTAGAAGCGAGCCGTTATCAAGTTTTACAAGCTCACGATGTGATGTTGTATGTCGCCCTTGATCATCGTCTTCACGTACAGTATTCACTTTGAGAACTTCTTCACCTGCAAGCGTGTTTATCAGTGTTGATTTGCCGACGCCAGATGCTCCAAATAGTGCAATTGTGGTGCCGGGCGATTGGTATATATCCAATTCGCCAATATTGATATCGTATAATGAACTTACGCAGTGAATATTAACTCCTAAAGCAATGGCTTCTATTTCGGCTTTTGTGGCTTCGATATCTTGGGCTAAATCAGCTTTGGTGAGTATAATAACTGGAATGGCACCGGTATCCCATGCTGTAATGATATATCGTTCTAATTTACGTATATTAAGTTCTTGATTCATTGATGAAACTATGAAAATATAATCAAAATTAGCTCCTTGTACTTGTTCTTTAAACTCATCGCCTGCGATTTTTCTTTTGAATGCAGTTTTTCGCTTTAGAACCTTATGTATGACTAGAGACGTTGCATCCGCTCTTGTGGCTAAGACAAAGTCTCCGATGACTGGAAATAGTGTTTCGTTATATCTGAGTTTACCAGATATATGGCTACTGAAAAGTCCTTCATCGGTAATAACTTTAAAACCATTACCATAATCTGTTGTGACTCTACCAATTATAAATCGACCTTCCTTATTAAGTTCAATAAATTGTTGTTCAAAAAAATCATTGTATCCGTAATCTTTAATCATTCATTTCCTTTCGGCCTTAAAAGTTCATATATGGTGAAGTCTAGGATGTCGTTTGAATTAATGGTAAACAACCTCATAAACATAATCAATGATCTAAAAAATACATTTAGACAATTAAAAAACACCATAAGATAAACCTATGGTGTTTGCATATTCATATAATACTTACATCAAAGAAAGGCTCTTATGTTAAATCATTATTTAGTTTCTGTCTCCTTAGAAATTACATTAAATAATCTGATCATAATATGTTCTCCTTTCTTTCAATATCGATTTAATCAGTAACAAAAATTATTGATTATCCAAGTGATATCGAGAGTTCAAATGATACTTCAACACTATTTTATACGTTATTGATATGTTTGTCAACTTGCGTTATACTATATGCTATAGAACAGATAAGCTGAGCGCCTAAATACAATTGATAGGGCGATATAAGAATGGAGAACTATTTTGATTATAACAATTGCATTAAACCCTAGTGTGGTAAGAAAAATAAATATCAATGATTTTAAGCTTGGAGTTTTGAACCAATCTGCAGCCAACGAACTTACTATTGGTGATTGCGGGATATACAGTGCTTATGTTATTAAAGTCATGCAAGGAGATCCATACGTAATGGGAGTTTCTGGAGGTATTGGCGGTCGATTTATCAAGAACTTTTTAGATAAAAACCGTATAAAAACTGACTTTCTACACGTTGACCATGAAACAAAAACATTATTGTTGCTTCATGATATAACCAATGAAACCGTAACGAGTGTTACAAGTCATAGTAAAGAAATAACAAATGGTGATTTTGTAAATATTAAACATAAGTTGAACCATCATATAGATGAAACGAACATTGTTACCATATCAGGAAGCGACAGTCATATACCTAGCCTTTTAGATGAAATTCATAAAATGAGCAAAGATTCCAAAAAAATCATATTAGGAACAGATGGAAATATCATTTCAGAATGTATCAAGAAGAATATCTACAGTGTTGTTATTGATAATCATGATTTACAGTTTTTGGGTTTGACTTTTCCTGAGACTGAAGAACAATATGAAGAGATTCGTCAATTTCAAAGAAGGCATGCAATTAGATATTTAATAATAAAAGGTAATTATGAAGTTATTGGATTTTCCAAGAATAAGATTTGTAAAATTCACTACCACACTAAAAATGACCTTTACCCAATAGTTAAAAGTACAATATTAGGTGGTTTAACAATTGGTGTTAAACGCAATTATCAATTTGAAAAAATAATGAAACTTATTGGTTCAATAGCTAATGGCTGCAATATTAATGAATACCCTTTTATTATTAGACGTAAAGAAATTGATAAAGGTGTTAATATAACTAAACTCTTTGAAGTATACAATGAACGTAATGGTTATATCAAAGGTGAGAATAGTAATGGTAAATCATAAAACAATCATAGAAAATGTTGAAATTATTAATATAGTCAAAAAGTCAAAATTTATCAGTATTGTTTTCCCTTGTAACAGTGTTGCTGAGTTTGAGGAACAATTAGCATCAGTGAAACATCAACACAAAGAAGCTAATCATTACTGTTATGCATACCGTATTGTTGATTCTGTTTTATTGGAAAGATATCAGGATGATAAAGAACCTGGTGGAACGGCAGGATTACCGATATTAAGTGTTCTTAAGGGTCAGGATCTTATGGATTGTGGGATTATTGTTGCTAGATATTTTGGAGGTACAAAACTTGGAACGGGTGGTCTGTCAAGGGCCTATTCGGATGCAGCAAGAGATGCTTTGGATTTGGCAAAGATAGTTGTTAAAGAAACAGCTATACATGTAGAGATTGAAGTGGATTACCACCATGTAGGAAAGATGGAATATTTCATTTCAACGAATTCAATACCTCTATTAAGTACTATGTATGATAATAAAGTTAAATATGAAATAGTAATAAAACCAAATGACTATAATGACTGTATAGACGAATTTAATTTAATCACAAGTGGTCAATGCCATATTGTCAATGAAGACAATTGGCTTGGTTATTTTAATGATAATAAATTTGTTAAAAGCTAGATAAGGTTGGTGGCAATGATACCTACAAAAATGACAATATCTCAAAAACAGTTGTACTTTAATGCATTTTCAAATGGTGTCGTGCCTAAGGGAATAGACAAAGAGTGGGTAATCGGTCGTGAGAATGAATTCAAGGCTCTCGAGTTTATGTTAGAAGAGGCTATAAACTACAATATCAGTTCTTTCAAATTGTTAGAAGGTACATATGGTAGCGGAAAATCTACGATTTTATGTGCATTTGAACAAGAAGCCCTTAATAAGGGATTTGTTGTCTCAAGATTTCCGTTGGGAAGTCACAATAATTTTTCAAAGCCTGAGATTATTTATCGAGATATTATGAACCACTTAGCAATTTCTTCACATAGTGGTGCAAGCGAGTTTGAAACGATTTTTGATCTTTGGTTAAAAGAAATTAAAAGTGATGGAAACGCATCAAACGAATCAAACGCATCTAAAAAGATATTTAATGTAATACAAGAACTGCAAAAATATCACCCGTCATTTGCTAATGTTCTATTGGTATATATTCGAGGTAGGATCAATAACGACAATGAATTATCATCACTTGCAGCAAGCTGGATAAAAGGTGATTATAATATACCAATTGAAGAGAAGCGAAAACTGAACATTAAAGGTAGCATAGACAGACACAATGCATTTGACATTCTTCGTGGTTTTTCTAAACTTGTTCAATTGTTAGGATACAATGGTTTGGTGATTATAGTGGATGAATTAGAATATATTCTTCGTGAGCGTGTAGATATTCGAAATCGAGGTTATACGACGATGCGACATCTAGTTGATGAAATTGGAGAAAACTCTTGGGTGAATACTGTGTTTGTTGGCGCTCAAACTCCTGATATGATGAATAACAAAGAAAAAGGATATCAAAGTTATGAGGCGTTATATCAAAGAATAACAAGTGGATTTGATGATAATGGTAGGATTGATGATTTTAGCGGTTTGACAACTATTCCTCTTAGAGCACTTAAAGAAGAGGATTTTCTGGAAATTGGAGCTAAGATAGCAAGGTTACAATCTTTATTGGTTGATCCAAATCATTTAGCTATGTTGGCACATATCGAACTCAGGAAAAGAGAGAATATTGAAGAGAAGTCTTCAGTAGCTAGAGAATATATTAAGATTGTAATTCATATGATTGAATTAGCTAAAGCAAATCCGAATATGCCAATATTTCATGTTAATAAATAGTTGTAAATATTGTATTGATTGTAACATGAAGACTGATTGTAGCATAAAGACTGATTGTAGCATAAAGACTGATTGAAATATAAAGGTGGTTCACTCTCTTGATTATGCATGGGGAAAGTTAAATATTTATCATTGAATTGAGTTGAAATTTTATATTGTAGTTTCAAAAAGCTGAATTCTCATAAAAACTTGAGGTTTAGCTTTTTATGTTTATTGGGTGCAAAGTCTTTAAACAAAAGAGCTAAGAGGTTTTTCGTGAGTATGATTCTATACTTTTTAAAGTGCATTTAAAAAAACTTATTAAAATGACTTGAAAAAGTCACAAACTTGTACTATAATAGATTTAGAAGTTAAAGATATTCGTTTTTTGATTTAGATAAACGAATGCAGTGTAACAAACTAACAGGATTGTTTTAGGAGGAATCTCATGAAAGAATATTTTGAAGGCATAAATAAAATTGAATTTGAAGGACCCAAGTCAACAAATGCATTGGCATTTAAATATTATGAACCAGAGCGTATCGTAGCTGGAAAGCCAATGAAAGATCATTTGAGATTTGCAATGAGCTATTGGCATACAATGACAGGTGGAGGCAATGATCCGTTTGGTATGGCAACAATGGAAAGAACTTATAACTCGCTTGAAGGAATGGAACTTTCAAAAGCTCGTGTTGATGCTGCTTTTGAATTAATGGTTAAGTTAGGAATTGAATTCTTCTGTTTCCATGATTTAGACATTGCTCCAGAAGGTGATTCATTACAAGAAAAATTAGATAACTTAGATGTTATTGCTGATTTAATAGAAGAGAAAATGAAAGAAACTAACATAAAGTGTTTATGGGGAACAACAAATGGTTTCAGTAACCCAAGATTCGTACATGGTGCATCAACTTCTCCAAATGCTGATGTTTTTGCATTTGCTGCTGCTCAAGTCAAAAAAGCTATAGAAGTTACTCATAGACTTGGTGGAGAAAATTATGTATTCTGGGGTGGACGCGAAGGGTATGAAACTCTTCTTAATACAGATGTAGCGATTGAAAATGATAACTTTGCTCGATTTTTACATATGGCTAAAGACTACGCTAGATCCATTGGTTTTACAGGGCAATTCTTAATCGAGCCAAAACCAAAAGAGCCGATGAAACATCAATATGACTTTGATACAATGACAGTACTCGGATTTTTACGTAAGTACGATTTGATTGATGACATTAAAATAAATATAGAAGCAAATCATGCAACTCTTGCCGGACATACTTTCCAACATGAATTGTTGATGGCAAGAATAAACGGAGTATTAGGCTCAATTGATGCCAACCAAGGTGATTTGTTGCTTGGATGGGATACAGATCAGTTCCCGACAAATATCTATGATTCAACAATGTGTATGTATGAAGTGCTTAAAAACGGTGGTATTGCTCCGGGTGGACTGAACTTTGACGCGAAAGTACGTCGTGGCTCATTCCAATCAGACGACCTGTTTATTTCATATATCGTTGGTATGGATACATTTGCAAAAGGATTGCTTGTTGCTGATAAGATGTACTCAGATGGAGTGTTAGAAAACTTCGTAGCTGATCGTTATGCGTCATACAATGATGGCATCGGCAAGAAAATTGTAGATGGAGCTACTTCTTTTGAGGAATTAGCGCAGTATGCATTAACTCATGACCAAATCAAGAATACTTCAGGTCGTCAAGAGATGCTTGAAGATGTAGTGAATCGTTACATTTACGCAGTTGAATAGTTACTGTCATTATGTTTGATAATAATGTTGTAGGTAATAAATGAATATTATCTACAACGTTATTTAATACTATCTTAACTTCACTTTTGAAACCCCTTGAGAAATGTTGGACGACTTGTTATAATTGATTAGTATTTCTAATAATGGGGATGCCCTTAGCAGAATGAGTTAATTATTATAGGAGCGTGGTTATGTCTAGAATAGGAACTTTGAGTCAAGAACAGATTAAAGAAATCAATCGGGTAAACGTTATAAATATAATTAAGAAGAATAAAGAGATCACTAAACATGAAATAGCTCGTTTGCTTAAACTTAGCATACCTACAGTTACTTCCAATATCAATACATTGTTGGAAGAAGGATATGTAATTGAGGCTGGGGTCGCTGAATCCACAGGTGGAAGAAAACCTGTTATACTTAGATTTAATGCAAATGCAAGATATTCATTTGGAATTAACATATCTCCGGATCGAATTTCAATTATTCTTATAAATCTCAGTGCTGAACCAATCCACACGGTCAATTTCATGTATCGCAGAGAGTATTCTTTTTATGATGTACTAGAAATGATTGAAGAAGAAGTGCTTCGTATGTTGGAAGAATTCAGAATATCTAAATCGGATGTGTTAGGGTTAGGATTATCATTGCCGGGACTCGTTGAAGAAGACAAACTGATTTTAGAGAATGCACCTAATATTGGTGTTCGAGATTTTGATTTTAGTGAGTTTCAAGAACGATTGGGTATTAAGGTATTCATTGAAAATGAAGCAAATGTAGCAGCTTTTGCAGAAACCATAGAAGGTAAAAACAAGAATATGAGTAATGTGGTTTATGTTTCAGTGACTGAAGGTGTTGGTACAGGAATAATTATAGATAATCAGATTTATAAGTCCAAACATAAAAAAGCAGGTGAGTTTGGACATATGCGTATTTCTGATGAGAATATGAAATGTAATTGTGGACGGACTGGATGTTGGGAGTTGTTTGCTTCAAAGCGAGCTCTCTTTAAATATTATAAGGAAGCAACCGGTGTCAGGGTGTCATCACTTGACAATGTGTTTATTCGTTCAAAGCTTAAAGAACCAAAGGTGAAGATAGCAATAAACAAGTATTTAGATTATTTATTTATTGGTATTGAGAACATAGTATTAGGTCTTAATCCTGAATATGTGATCATCGGTGGTGAACTTGGTAAATACAAAGATGAAATGTTAGATTTTGTTAACGCCAAGAATAAATTTAAAAGTGCATATATTGAATATGAAGGAACACGGATTATTTTCTCGGATCTAGGTGATAAAGGTTCTCTGATAGGAGCTGCATTATTACCGCTCCAAGAGGTTTTCCATTATAAAAAAAGTGTATTATAGTTAAACTATTGCAAAACTGCATACTACTCATCTGGTATGCAGTTTTATTTATTGAATTCAGAAAGAAGGTAATTATGTATTATTTAGGTATTGATTTAGGAACGTCATCAGTTAAAGTACTAGCAATTAATGGTGATAATGCAATTGTTGGAGATGTCACAAAAGAATATCCAGTATATTTTCCGCAAGATAAATGGGCAGAACAAGATCCGAGAGATTGGTGGACGGGAACTAAAGAGGCCATTAAAGAGTTGGTAGTAAAGTTGAATATTCCTAAGGGCGGAATAAAAGCAGTTAGTTTTAGCGGACAAATGCATGGGTTGGTCGCCCTTGATGCTCAGAATGAAGTGTTGACCCCTGCAATATTATGGTGTGACCAAAGAACAGAAGAAGAGTGTGATGATATTACAAACTTCTTTGGCAGTGAAAAATTAAGTGAGTATACCGGTAATAAAGCGTTAACGGGCTTTACAGCACCTAAAATCCTGTGGGTCAAAAAGAATATGCCGGAAATATTTGAGAAGATCAAACATATTATGTTACCTAAAGATTATGTGAACTTTTGTCTTACCGGTCATTATGCAACGGATGTATCAGATGCATCGGGAATGTTACTATTAGATGTTAAGAACAAAAAGTGGTCTGCTGATATGTTGGCGTATTTAGCAATAACTGAAGAAATGCTTCCTATATTATATGAATCTTATGATGTGACTGGGGTTATTTTGGATTCGGTCAAAGCTGAACTGGGTCTTGAAGGTGAAATCAAAGTTGTTGCTGGAGCAGGCGATCAAGCTGCTGGAGCTGTTGGGACAGGTACTGTTGAAGCTGGAATTGTTTCAGTTGCACTTGGAACGTCAGGCGTTGTGTTTGCGGCACATGATGAGTATGCAGTTGATGGTGAAAATCGTTTGCATGCATTTGCTCACGCAAATGGTAAGTTTCATACAATGGGTGTTATGTTATCAGCGGCGAATTGTTTGAAGTGGTGGGTAGAAACAGTGCAAAAAGGAATGAGCTTTGATGAATTATTACAAGAGGCAAATGAGATCAGCTCACCTGATAATAAGCTCATCTTTCTTCCGTATCTTATGGGAGAAAGAACACCTTACGCAGATCCGGATGCAAAAGGTGCATTTGTAGGTATGTCCATGTCTACACAGAGAGGTCACATGACCAAAGCTGTTCTTGAAGGTGTAGCTTTTGGTTTGAGAGATTCACTGGAAATTCTTAAAGATATTGGTATTCCAATCAATCAAGTCAGAGTTATTGGTGGTGGAGCGAAGAGTGTTCTCTGGAAGCAGATACTAGCAGATATCTTTGGTGTTGAAATTCAAGAAATCAATACGAATCAAGGCGCTGGTCTTGGAGCTGCTATTCTTGCTGCTGTTGGTGGCGGCCATTTCGCAAGTGTTAATGAAGGCTGTGAGAAAATGATTCGTATTACGAACACAGTTAAACCTATTCCAGAAAATGTAGAGTTTTATAATGCCAAGTACCCTAATTATGTAGCGTTATATAGTTCGTTGCAAAATTGGTACAAACTGTAGTAAAAAAGTTATAACTATCTTAGATTTATAAATGCGTGTAAGCGGACCTTTGTTATGAGACTAACATCAAAAAGGTCCATACTCTTTATAAATCTAAGAATTTTTTTATTTTTGGCGTAATAGTATTTATATTGAAATACTAACAAAAAACACTTAAAAAATAAAAAAAAGGAACACATTGTCTTATGGGAGCGGGAACAAAATGTTTGAATTATACATAACTTACATAAAAGACGCTTATTAAAGGCAGATTAAAAAGTAGAAAGCCTACTGGGAGTGCTCTCTGAGCGGTTTCGTATCAATATGAACAAATATATGAAAAACTATTGCAATTCTTTGTAATTCTTGCTATAATCGTAGGTGTTAGGTCATGTGAAACCTGTAATACTTATTAAAAAGGGTTTCAATAAGTTCTAATCATTGTGAATCTTTAACAAATTGCCGGAAGATTTATCTGTATGAATTAATGTGTGGCGAATTTTTTTGGCAGAAGTTTGAGAGCGGTATCAAAATGATTTGAATTAGCTGACAGAGTAGTAAGAAGTCGTCTAAAAGACGCGATGTAGTACGAAACTAAAAGGGTGCGAGATACACGAAAGTGGTTTTGCAAAAAAGATTCATGAGAAACAACATTCTAAGGAGGAAGTTATTGATGAAAAAGTTTATTGCTTTATTATTAACACTTGTACTTGCTTTAAGTATGGCAGCATGCGGAAGTAAGGATGCAGATGTAACTACGGATGAACCGACTGCAACTGAAGAAAATACAACTGATGAAAAAGATGCAGAAGTTAATACAGAAGATCCAGGTGACGCTAAAGAAGCGGATGACATGAAAAAGTATGAAGGTCAAACTCTTACTTTATGGTCATTCACTGATGAATTAAAGCCTGCAATCGAATTTTTCGAGAATAAATTCGGAGTTACTGTAGAACTTACTATCATACCTACAGAAGATTATCCTCAAGCTATTCGTCCAGTACTTCAATCTGGCGTTGGCGCTCCTGACGTTTATACTGCTGAAGCAGCATTCGTTGAAGAGTTCGTAAACAATGGTTTTTATGCTGACCTTTCAGCAGATTTCGGTGTTGATGCATGGGCTGCAGATTATACTGATTATGTATTTGCAACTGGTACTGACTATGATGGTAGCGTAAGAGCTTTATCATGGCAAATGACTCCAGGTGGATTATTCTATAGAAGATCTATCGCTAAAGAAGTTCTTGGAACGGATGATCCTGATGAAATTTCAGCAATGTTCTCAACTTTTGATGGCTTGTTTGATGTTGGAGCTAAAATGAAAGAGGCTGGATACAAATTATTCCCAGATACTGGCGCGTTCAGACATTTTACTAACCCTGACCAAATTCCATGGGTAGATGCTGATAATAACTTACAAATACCTGACACTAAAGTTGATTTCTTTGATTATTCAAAAAAATTAAAAGACGACGGATTAACTGCTGAAGCTACAGAATGGTCACCTGCATGGTTTAATTCAATGTATGGTCCAGTAACAGTTGGTGAAACTGGAGTTGAAACAGAAGTATTCTGTTTCGCATTACCAACATGGGGACTTCACTATGTACTTAAAACTGCTCAACCAGAAGGCGCTGAGGGTGGAAACCCATTATCAGGAGACTTCGGAGTTGCATCAGGTCCTAACTCATATTTCTGGGGTGGTACTTGGTTAGGTGTTTATAAAGATTCCGAGAAAAAAGATTTAGCTTTCGAATTTGTTCGTTTAATGGCACATGACGAAGAATTCCTTAAAGGTTGGTTATCTGAAACTGGTGACGTTACTTCAATTCTTGGAATCCAAGAAGAGTATGCAGCAGATTTTTCAGAACCTTTCTTAGCTGGTCAAAATCATGTTGAATTTTTTATCGAAGCGGGTAAAGCAATCGACGCTAACAGAATCACTATGTATGATAAAGATCTTGACGCATTATTCAGTCAAGCAGTTGCTGATTATGTTGAAGGTTTAACTCCAACAGTTGAAGAAGCGCTTGCTATCTTTAAAGAAGGCGTACAATCTGCTTATCCTGAAATAAATGTTGAATAATAATAATAATTATTAGAAAACAGAATAGGGGGGACTTTAATTAGTTCCCCCTATAATAATAAAATACTGCAAAAAAAGAGACTTTATGAGAAAATAAAAGGTATATACCTTTGTTTTGTTATATAATTGAGATACAGTAACTTGTTTTGCATTTTATGCGCTGACTATTAGATTTGGAGGAAAATATGAAAAAAAGAGATCATTATGGTTATATATTTATCGCTCCATTTTTTCTAGTGTTTTTTGTATTCTTGATTTATCCGGTATTACTAACCTTGTTTTATACTTTTACCGATTTTAAGGGTTTTGGAGAGTATAATATGACAGGATTAGCTAACTGGCAAAGATTATTTACAGATAAGCAAATGGGAGTTGCCTTTGTAAACACATGGAAAATTTGGGGAATGAACATTGTAGTTCAACTTGGGTTAGCATTTATCTTAGTTTTTATTTTTTCGGACATAGTTTGGAAGATTAAGGCGGTTGGCTTTTTCAGAACACTTTTCTACTTGCCTAACTTAATTACATTAGCGTCGGTCTCTATGCTTTTCAGAATATTGTTAGATGAAAACCATGGAGCATTTAATCAAGTTTTATTTAATATTGGATTAATTGATGAGTATATTCCGTTTTTGGCAAGACCATTTACAGCTCAAGCAGCAGTAGCTCTGATTCAAGCTTGGATGTGGTTTGGTAACTCCTTCCTATTCTTAATGGCAGGTGTTACGGGAATTTCAAAAGATTATTTTGAAGCAGCTAAAGTTGATGGTGCTAATCGTTTCCAAATGTTTGGTAAGATTACATTGCCTTTACTAAAACCTATCATGTTGTATGTTGCAATTACTTCATTAATTGGGGGTATGCAAATTTTCGAATTACCATTACTTATTACAAATGGTCTTGGAGCTCCGAAAGATTCATTACTTACAATGGTATTACTACTATATAATCAAGCAGTTAGATTTACAAACTTTGGTTATGGTTCAACTGTTGCATACGGTATTTTCTTGATTACAATTGTATTCTCAATCATCGCATACAAGATTATGTATTCAAATAAAAAGCAAGGTGGGGTGAACTAATGAGCACATATAAGAAACCAATAAAAGCACAATTAGTTCCTGTTGAAAGAGGACTATTATATGCATTCTTATTAATACTAGTAGTTATCTGTGTAACGCCGTTCTTTATGATGTTAGTAAATGCTACTCGTTCTGCAGCTCAGATCAATAGTGGATTTACATTAATTCCATCATCTCATTTTATGGAGAACTTGAATTCTATCAAGGAGCAAGCTAATATCAACTTATACAATGGACTCAAGAACAGTGCAATTATTGCATTTTCAGCAACTGTTTTAACAGCATACTTTTCTTCATTAACAGCTTATGGATTTCAGTTTTATAACTTCAAAGGTAAAAACTTTTTATTCGCTATGATTCTGCTAATGATGATGGTTCCACAACAGCTTGGTATGTTGGGTTTCTACACGGTAAGTGCTAAGTTAGGAATGTTGAACACATTCTATCCATTAATCATACCATCAGTAGCTAATATCTTTGGTGTTTTCTTTATTAGACAATATATGGCATCAGTTATTCATATGTCGCTAATAGAAGCAGCAAGAATTGATGGAGCAAGTGAAATAACAATTTTCCATAAGATTATATTCCCACTTATAGTACCAGCCACGGCTACCATTACTATTATGGCATTTATTGCCAATTGGAATAACTACTTAGGCCCATTATTAATATTACAAACAAATAATATGAAGACTATCCCACTTCTTATAGGATCATTAAAAGGGGCTAGAGTAGCTCAGAATAACTATGGTGCTTTGTATGCAGCCATTGCATTATCAATTATACCAATACTCATTATCTTTGTTATATTCTCAAGATATATTATCTCAGGTATTTCATCGGGTGGTGTGAAAGAATAATAGATTTTACTTATATAAATGTATACAGATTTAGTCATCTAGATCTGTATACATTTTAATTTGTCCATTAACTAGAAAAATCAAAAGCCAATATAAAAACTTGGAAAATAAATAAATCGGTGATGAGAAATTGAGTAAATTGTCTTTTCATGAAAGGGAGCATTTCAATGAAGCATACTTTAAAGAACAAGGACATCAAGCTCAAGAAGAAAATTAAAGTAACAATGTTAGATCGACTTTTACCAACAGTATTCATGAAGATATTTGCATCATTTGTAGTAACTGTAATTGTATTTGTTATTACATTGGGAATTATGTTTACAACATCTAATGGATTAATGAAAAGGTATAATACGATGATTGAATCCATCGTTGCAGCCAATGAAGTGAAAACAACTATGACTACTTTTGCAGGTGGTTTTGCTGGTTATGTCCAGATTGATAAAGTGGAATATAAGATGAAAATCGACGAAGCATATATAAAAATGTTTGATTTGTTCGAATTCATTGATTCAAATGTTACTGAAGAAATAGGTGATGATGTTCTTGGTGATGAAGAACGATTATATAATTCAAGACAAGCAGCTAAGGAATATTTACAAACAAATAATGAAGAATTTTGGAAAGCTGTTGATGAAAAAAACTCATCTAAACAAACTATAGCAATGACAAACATTCAAAAATATGATGATGTTGTTTTTGCTATTATGGATGCCTATTTAGTCTTGGAGCTTAATAAGGCAGAGTTACTTAAAAATGAATTAAGTGTGAAATATACAGCATCAATGACCATGGTTCTAATAATATTTGTCATCGGTTTTGCTATTGCATTTTTGATATTAATGATTATATCTACAAGTCTAAGCAGGAACTTGAAACGTTTAAGTAAAACTGCGAAAGACATTGGTGATGGTAAACTTAATACCAACATACATGAAATACATTCTAATGATGAATTAGCAAAGCTATCTAAATCATTTCTCGTCATGCAACACAATTTGACTTCGATAGTTCATGGACAGAAAGATACATCTAGACAGATATTTGGAATGGCTGAGGAGCTTCTTAATAATGTAGAAGACAATAATAAAGAAGCAGCAGATATAGCAGAAGCGGTATCTTTCATGAGCCAAAAAATGAAACAACAAGAAGAAGAAATGAGCAATTTGCAAAAACAAATCCAAGATATGGTTTCGTATACTGGCCAGATTGCTGAAATTAGTTCTATTGCTAAAGAAGAAGCAATTCATTCTTTGGATGAGGCTGAAGTTGGAAGTCGTAAAATGGTAGAATTTATTGAAAACATGAATCGGGTTAAAGATGTTATCAACACAGCAATGACATCGATCAACCAACTGATTTCTGTGTCAAACGACATGAATGGCATCCTTGAAAGCATGAGTGGTATTTCGAATCAAACCCAATTGCTATCATTAAATGCGTCAATTGAAGCAGCAAGAGCAGGCGCAGAAGGAAGAAGTTTTGGTGTAGTTGCTCAAGAAATCAGAAAATTAGCTGAAAACTCAAGTGAACTAGGTTTAAGTATTGGCTCAATGATTGCTAATACCCAATCAATACTTGGTAATGTTAATAAATCAATGACAAGTGTTCAAAAGGAAATTCACACTAGTGATACAATCAATACTAATGTAGTTGAATCTTTTGATAGTATTAAAGAAATCAACAAAAAGGTTGATATTAGTAATCAATCTATTGATGAAAAAATTGACTATTTAAAAAAGTTGTTTGATGAAGTTCAAGCGGTGGTAGAGAGTACTTACGACTTGGTAATTGAAAATGAGACTTACTCAGATAATATTGCGGCATCTGTTGAGCAGCAAGTTGCAGGACTTGAAGAAATAAACGCTTCGGTTGAACAATTAAACCAATTATCAGAATACTCGAAAGAACTTGTCGATAAATTTGAATTATAAATGTTTAAACGATTTATTGCTTTTTGACTAAAGACTATTGACTAAAGACTTAAGATTAAAGACTAAAGACGAGTTTAGTTGAGTACATAAGTGACAGTAGTTTTGGGGTAATGATATTTGTTGGGTTTATAGTTTCGTAGAGCTTTACACGCTTAACTTGTGTAAAGCTTTTTTTCTTGTTTGACACTTCGGCTTATGTCGCTATAAGGATTGATTCTCAGGTACTACAAATACGTTCGGCTTAAGTCGCTATAAGGATAGATTCTCAGGTACTACAACGTAGGCCGCTCATCCCAGACCAATTTTCTAGTGAGCCACGAAACGCAGCAAACGCGTCTCGGCCTCGTAAGAAAATTTGGCCAGTGATTCAAAGTCCTACGTGGCAGTACCTGAGAACTATCCCATATATCGCCATTATCCTCAGCTAGGGGATTAAAAGCAAAAAGCAAAAGACAAAAAGCAAAAGACAGAATGATGGCGACATAAACGACCGGTTCAATCTCCATAGCTCCAAGTTAAGTTGCATCAATAACAATTGCGACTCAAACAACAAGTCTTTTCCCTAACCCAGAGTTTATGCCGCTTATCCAGGATAGGATACAAGACCTATCTCATGAGACTTTGAATCACTGGTTAGATTTCCTTACGGGGTCTGAGTGCGTTTGCTGCACTCAG
>Ga0314774_1001350_pt1 | contig 15920 bp, 12 predicted proteins | sample MetaGCBIA2018_FD_204515 | JGI IMG/M metagenome (GOLD analysis project Ga0314774, IMG submission 204515) | Cryopeg brine microbial communities from Beaufort Sea near Barrow, Alaska, United States - CBIA 2018 | ecosystem: Environmental > Aquatic > Marine > Coastal | place: USA: Alaska | collected... | reverse complement strand
CCGGCATCGTTCAGAACTTTACGTTTGGCCATTAGGCGCTGCTTTTATACTCAGTTTAGGCCTGGCCCTGTTATATCTTAAAAGACGGGGGCAGTAGTCATGCATGAGATTTTGCAATTCCAATTTTTACGTCCATGGTGGTTTTTAGGCTTACTACCGGTGGTTTGGCTACTGTGGAACGTTTGGCAACTCAAACACCAAAAAGATGCTTGGTATCAGGTCATAGCTCCGCAATTTAGAAGCTTACTGCTAGGCGAAAATAAGCTCGGTGAAGTCTCTATTTTAAATAAATTGTCCATTTGGGTACTTGGTTTCATTTGGCTTATAGCGATTTTAGCGCTCTCTGGCCCTTCGCTTAAATCGGTGCAGATGCCGGCCGAAAAGAACCAACAAGGCACGGTAATTTTGCTCGACCTGTCACTCTCAATGTTGGCAGATGATCTGGCGCCGAACCGCTTGAGCCGGGTCAAATACAAAATTACGGATTTAGTGAAACAGCACCCAGAACTCTCAATTGGCCTAGTCGGATATGCGGGCAGTGCGCATAGTATCTCGCCGATTTCAGAAGATAATCAAACACTTTTAGGGCTATTGCCCGCTTTAAATCCTTTGATTATGCCAAGTTATGGTTCGAACCCATTATTAGGATTTGAACAGGCCAAAAAATTGTTGGACGGTGCTTTTATTAATCACGGTCACATCATTTGGATGACCGATGATTTAGAAGCCACACAACAACCAGCCATCAGGAAGTGGATTAAATCACATCACTACACCGTCAGCATAATGCCAGTCGGCACGGTTACGGGAGGTGTCGTACAGATTCCAAATTATGGTTTATTGAAAGATGAAAACGGAAAAATCGTTTTACCGCCGTTACCGATGGAACGCTTTATTCAATTGAATGATTTAAGAGGGGTCAGCGTCACGCCCCTGCGTATTGGTGATAATTCTGTTGAGGCTTTACTACCGCCCATATCGGCTCGGCGAAATCAGAAAGAGAGTGATGAAAACCCTGAACATAAAACCACCGACGGCACCATTGTGAATGCACTCGATGATGGAGCTTTGTTATTGATTCTTTTAGTGCCATTGGTTGCGTTGATCTATCGCCGTGGCTGGATTTTTAGTCTGTCATTTACGCTGATTCTACCGTTAGGATTGGCGGGATCACTCATGCCTACACCCAGTGTTGCAGGCAGTGAGTTGCCTAATTTTTCCGATGCCTTTAAATCACCAAATCAACAAGGCTACCAGGCCTGGTCAGATCAAAATTACAAGGCGGCCGAAGCTCTGTTTGAAGACAGTCAATGGCGCGCCAGTGCTCTCTATCGTTTAGGAAAATATGCTGAAGCCGCCCCGCTATTTGCGAAAGATAAATCCGCCAATGGTTTTTACAATCAGGGGAATGCATTCGCCAAATCTAGCCAGTTAAAACAAGCCAAACAAGCTTATGAAAAGGCTTTAAAAAAGCAGCCTAATTTTGCAGCTGCTCAGAAAAATTTAAAGTTAGTCAACCAACTATTGCAACAGCAGACACAGGAAAAGTCACAAAAAAAGCCACCAGAATCACACTCTAAGCAAGATGACTCCTCTTCTGAAGGCAAGAATAACAAAGATAGCAAACCAGAAAATTCTGGTTCTGAAGAAAATTCTAAAAAAAATGGCAGCCAAAACAGTGGTCAGGACGACTCCTCAGAGCACAGCAAGCAAGGTGGAAACGCCTCTAAAGGATCTGATTCAGATTTATCGGACACCTCTGATATCGCAAAGTCTAAAAAAGCCAATGAGGCTTTAAATCAACCTACACCAAAAAACCCGACGCCAGAGGATTCAAAAAAGGGAGAGAATCCTTCTCCTCCGTTAGCCGATTCGACCGCTAAAGAGTCTAATGATCCAGGCAAACCGAGTCGTGGAACCGCTGACTCTGTAAGTGACATTAAAAACGATAAGGCCTTACCAGGCCTGGCGGATTCCAAGCTTTCGGAACAGACAATGAATGGACGAGAACAAGGTGACGCCGCTCAAGCGACTCAAACTAAACGTCCGCCAACCGAAGAGCAACAAGCGACTCGTAATTGGTTAAAACAGATTCCTGACGAGCCGGGTGTCTTTTTAAAACGTAAATTCGAATACCAGTACCAACAACAATCGGCACAGCCTACGGGTCAGACATCACCCGCTCACTCAACACCAAAATCGTCAAATAAGCAGTGGTAAAGATAATGCAAAAGAGACTCAAATCATTCCATAAAGGCCTTCTGTTCGCTTTTTTATTGGCAATACCGGTATTATCATGGGCTCAGACCTTAACGGTGCAAACAGCTAGGCAAACGGTTGAATTAGGCGATGTGATTAGCTTAGTCATTCAAACCGACTTCCAAACGAGTGGGAAACAGCTGGATTTGACCGTTTTGGAAGACCAATTTGACGTATTGGGAAAACAGCAAAGTAATAACATTGAATTTATCAATGGTAACTTCAGCTCGCGTACTCGCTGGCAGATTCAGATGGTGGCAAAACACGTCGGTGAATTAATCATTCCGTCGCTGCAAATTGAAGGTGCTAAAAGTCAGCCCTTGACCATTACGGTTGTACCCGCAAAAAAAGCCAGTAAAGGCGACTTAGGCCCCTACTTTTTGGAATCATCACTCAGCAAGCAACACGTGATGGTTCAAGAAGAGGTCATCTATACACTGCGTCTATACTTCTTAGGCAGTGTTTCAGGTAATATCCGCCCTCCTCAATTTGGTCAAGCACTCTCTGAACCGCTCAAAGTACAATCCGTCTATGGTAAAGAACTCAATGGCAAAAACTATACGGTGTATGAATGGGTATACGCTTTATACCCGCAGAAAAGTGGCCAACTGGACATCCTTGGGGCGCAATTTTCGGGTCTCATTCAATATCAAGGCCGACAGAAAGGCGTCAGTGAAATCGCCGACACACAGACTTTGACGGTTTTGCCAGAAGTCGCTCAATTCAAAAGCCAGTCTAAAAACCCTTGGTTACCGGCTAGCGATTTACAATTGAAAGAGCAGTGGATCAGCTCTTTAGACAAAGTACGCGTCGGCGACAGTTTGACGCGAACCCTGACCTTACAAGTAGTCGGCTTAAAGGCCAGTCAACTGCCTGTACTGACCACAGAAAATGGTAAAGGGTATAAAATATACGCCGATCAACCCGTGACGAATCAAACCATTGTTAAATCGGGTCTACAAAGCCAAATTCAGGTTAAACAAGCCATTATTCCAACACAAGAAGGCCTACTCACACTGCCTGAACAAAGCATCACTTGGTGGAATACCACAACCCAAAAAATTGAGATGAGTTCAGTACCCGCCCGCAGTATAACCGTTCTACCGGCTCTTATTAGTCAAGGGCCTTTAAATAACAATGGCCAAGTATTGAATCCCGATGTTTTGAAAAACCAACATGCAAAAACCGCTTCAGCGAGTCAACAAATCAATGCCATGGTTTCACGTGAAACGACAAGCATCTGGCAAATCATCAGTTTACTGATGACTCTAGTTTGGGTAGCTACGTTGTTATTGTGGCGTAGAAAACATAAACAGATGCAGTCTAAAATCAACGCTTTAACACCACAAGAATCAACCCCCGCCGACAGTCAGCAGGTCAGGTTAGCAACAGAGATGGGGTTATGCCAAACAGATGAGCAAGGCGGCCTTAAACTAAGTCCGCAACAGTTCTATAATAAATTGAGATTACAACTAGCTGATACTCACAATATTCATCATTTTGACGCACTTGAACACTCAGATCTACAAACCGAGATTGGTCAATTGGAAGCTCATCTCTTTAACCAAGAACTTTTAAACCCAGACACGCTTTCAAATATCTGTCGGTTACTCAATAGCTGGTCAACAAAGCCAGGTCAAACTCAGTCCACCCCCGACAGTAAACTCAGTTCACTCTATGGTCGTTGATAAGACCCCCTGTTTTGGGTGACATAAAAGTATTCAAATAAATAAGCTGTAAGACTTGATGGTTGAAAATAATACTTAACTAAAGTCTTGTACTTTATGCTGGTTTCAACATGGCTTTACTTAGCCATCACCCTGTGGCGGTGTTAGTGGGGCATGAAAGAGGAGTGATATGCCGACCTATTAAATTAACTTTTTTGGAAAATTAGCTACAAATTTCCGTTCCATTAAAGGTGACAAGTTTATGTTTAATCTGCGACCTAAAAATAGCGATTGGGATCAGCTTAATTACGTTGATGCTAGAGGAAATATTTCTTGTGTTTCGCCTTTAAAATTGAAACCTTGATTTTTCCTATCTGCCATTGTGTAGACAAGGTTACCCGTTTCTTGCCCGGGAAAATAATACGCGACTAGACTCTCTAATGGCTAAGACGTAAAATTCTACCTCGTTTTTGTTGCTAGAGACCCCATTTAAAATTAAAGTCCCTGTGGATTTAAAAGAACATCTTTTGACATGCCTTTTGGAGTAGGCTGTAGCTGTCCTGAAAATGCTTGAAGCTAAAAGATTTTTACCCTTAAATATCAATTTTTAATAAAAATATAGAGAGAATAATGCTTAAATCGTTAATGAAACCAATTGTAATTTTAGCTGGCATGGCGGCTGCCTTTTCAGCCATGGCCGAAGTGGCTAAACCTGAAGTTCCTGATACTTTTGCGGAGAGAAAATTCGTACTCCAGATTAGCGACCGTGACCCTTCCAAGCAAGTTTTGACACTCAATGTGGTCGGTAACCTTCTTACGTACTATCAAGGGGAGGAGGTTGATATTGAGGTTGTCGCCTTTGGTCCTGGGATTAATTTTCTAAAAGCAAGCAACAAGAATGCAGAGCGAGTGAAAATTTATATGGATGCTGGAGTTCGATTTAGTGCATGTGAAAAAACGTTAAATAGTTTGGCCGCAAAGCTTGGGGAAAAAATTGAACTTCAAGATGGGGTGACCGTGGTTCCTGCTGGTGCTCCGCGTATCTTTCAGTTACAAGACGCTGGATGGAAGCTTCTAAAGCCTTAAAGCTACCCACGGTAAGACGAAGTACAAAATCCGTTTTTGCTAAGCCGTAGGACTTAATGGATGTAAATCATACTTGACCAAAGCCTCGTACTAACGGGGCTTTTTTATGTCTGGAATAAAACAAGTAGCATTACTCAGTTTAAACCTAATCAAAAACCGTAAAAACCCGTTGTAGCACCCTTATAAGGGTTTCTAACCGAATTCATTGCTATAGTATTAAAGTCCCGTCAAGAAGCACCTAGCTTGTAAATGAATGCCTTTTTTGATTTTCGTCTGCGAAATAACTAACTGGTAAAATGTCTTTCTGCAATATTTTGCACTTCAGGATAGTTTGTTTTCCCCGTGCCTAAAACCGGAATAGATTCGACCAAAATAACTGTTTTTGGAATCATTAGTTCAGTCACTTGGGTTGCTTTCGCGGCATCGAGTACCGTACGACGGCTCAAGGTTGAGTCATTTGTCACTAAGACTAATTGCTCTCCCTTACGCTCGTCAGGCACAGCAACGACAACGTGATGGGCATCTGGACTCGCTTCATTGATATAATTCTCAACGGCCGTCAATGAGACCATCTCGCCACCAATTTTAGCAAATCGTTTAGCGCGTCCCTTGATCCAGACATAACCGTCAGTATCAACCTCAACGATATCACCTGTGTCATGCCAACCCTCTTTGGGTGGGAGTAGGACACCTGGATTATCTGGCATGAGGTAACCCAACATAATATTTGGACCCTTAACGAACAAACGACCTCCTTCTTGAATGCCTGGCACACTTTCTAAACGATGCTCAACGCCTGCTACAAATTGACCCACAGAACCATGTTTATAAGCGGTCGGAATATTGACGGCTAATACCGGTGTCGTTTCCGTGACCCCATAACCTTCATAGATAGGCTGGTGAAATTTCTCAGCATATACCTGACGCGTTTCAGGGCTTAGCCTTTCCGCACCTGCGATTAAGGCGGTGATGCTGTAAAAATCAAAAGGGTCCGCTTTTCGTGCATAACCTCCAAAAAAGGTATCCGTACCAAAAATGAAACGGGCATTAGTTTGATAAACCATCTCAGGCACAACGGCATAATGTAAAGGCGAAGGGTACATAAACACCTTAGCCCCTTTAATAATCGGCCATAGCATTCCGGCAGTAAGGCCAAAACAATGGAAAGTTGGCAAGGCACTTAAAATTTGCTGACCAGGTAATAAGGTCAACATGGAATGAATTTGCTCAATATTACTGACTAAATTTTGATGAGAAAGCACCACCCCTTTTGGCACGCCTTCTGAGCCAGAAGTAAACAAAACCACCGCCTCATCTAACGGATCTTTATGATGACCAAGCAGTGATTTAGGAGATGTCAATAACCCCATTAACTTATCCAAACCACCGATCTGTGCACGAATATCTTCTAAATAGATAAATTGTATTTCTGAAGAAAGTTCATCGACGAGTGGTTGCAATGCAAATGCGTCGACAAACTTTTGCGAGGTAATAATGCTCTTTAACTCCGCCGTTTGACAGGCGGAACGAATGGCGGAAACCCCTGATGTAAAGTTAATCATAGCCGGTACATGGCCGTAAGCAAGTAGTGCAAAAAAAGTAGCTGGCATACCAGAGACATTAGGTAACATCAAACCGACACGTGTTTCATCGCCCAACACTTTGTGTAACTGTTTACCTAATATAATGGATGCTAAGGTCAGTTTTTTAAGGTTTAAAGATTGTTTGTTAATGTCTTCAACACAATTTTCTTTTTGATTATAAGTCGACTTTGCCTGCAACAAAGCTGTAAATACCGTTTGTGTTTTGACAGAACCGTAATAACCTCCATCGCGTAAGAGTCGGAAAACTTGCTGGTTTAAGAACTGGTGTTTTGCATGCCCTTTAAGACCTTCAGCTGGTTTTATTTTCTGTGCTGGTTGTAGGTTGATGGTAATTTTAGGAAACCAAAACTGCTTCATAAATGCGAATTTAGTGCCGTCAAGATAAGAGAACTTACTATAAACCGCGCCACCAATATGAACCGCCAATACCGCAGCATCGCTTTTTTGCGCAACCATTGCGGTTCCTTGATAAACCTTCATCAGGCTGCCTGTTGTGGTAATACGACCCTCAGGGAAGATCATGCACTGTTTGCCTTTTTTGAGCTCTTCAATCATATGTTTGGCAGCATAAGGATTGTGTAAATCCACCGTAAAGAAGCAACACATACTTAAGATAAATCGCTCATGCCATTTTTCAGTATGTGCAGTATCTACCATAAACGTGGTTTCACCAGGAATAAAAAGATCCAGTAAAGGTCCGTCTAAAGTCGACACATGGTTAGAAATAATCAGCAATGGTTGTTCAGTTTGATCCACGGCATGAAAGTGTTCTAGTCCATTGACTTCGACACGATAAAATAGCTTGAATAAGCCCTTAGCAACTAACTTAAATAACCACTTCATTGTGATCCTTTATAAAAAAATTAACGGAAGGATGATCCAACTCATCCATTTAAACGATTTTGAGCCTGTTTTGCCGAACCTGTATCCACCATGCGATGCTTAAATTCAATACGGCTAAACATAATAAGATATTCAATAAACTGAGCGATAATGCGAAACCAATCATCACTAAAACGGCAGACAACACCATCAAAAATGCATTGAGTATATTATTAACCGCGACCATTCTAGCACGGACGTTTACTGGGGTTTGCGTTTGTAATAGTGTGTAAAGAGGCACGATATAAGCCCCTCCCAACAATGCAATCAATAACAATAAAATAAATAGAGTGTTGAGTGGCCAAATCGTTATAAATTCATTAAAACTGATCCGACCAGCTGATTGACTCTGCAGGAATAGAAATTGTGTGCTCTGCTCAATCACTCCAAGCATCGCGAACAACAATATTGAGATCAAACCAAGCATTAAGCCATGCCATTTGAAATTCAAGTGATTTTTAAAAGAGTGACTCGCGAAAACAGACCCCAATGCGATACCAACTGAAAAGACTGATAAGAATGCCGTTGCTACGCCTTCATTTGCCCACAACTCATACTTTGTGAGTATGGGAATCTGACTGAGCATGACCGCCCCTAAAAACCAAAACCAAGAGATGGCCAACACCGAAAAAAATGAGGTGTGATATCCCTTACAAAGCTTAATCAGTTGCCAACTACTTTTGAGTAGATTCCCTTCAATCAATAACTCTTTATTTTGTACTGTGGAAGGTTTCAGCCATAAACTCACAGCGTATCCACTTAATGCAACGCCAATAATGGCCATTGACATCACTTCAATTCCATTTGGCATCAATATACCAATCCCGCCTAATATTGTCCCGAATAAAATGGCAATGAATGTTGATCCACTGAACAATGCATTACCTTGTATTAAACTTTTATCCACTAATATTTCAGGCAGTACGGAATATTTAATGGGGCCAAAAAAGGCCGATTGTGTGCCTATTAAAAAGAGCGTCACAAACAATAATTCGAGCTGCAGGGTTAACAAAGCGAAGGCGCCAAACAGCATAATAAACACTTCCGCTAATTTTATTTTTTGGATTAGAAATGATTTAGGATAATGATCAGCAAGTTGACCTGCAAGACCAGAAATAAGGAAAAATGGTAGGATAAATAGGCCTGCGGCTAGGGTAATTAATAAACCAGTCTCGCCGTTGGATTGACTCAATCTAAAAGTGATTAGCATCACCAAGGAGTTTTTAAACAAGTTATCGTTGAATGCCCCTAAAAACTGAACCCAAAAAAGTGTAAAAAAGGGTCTTTTACACAGTGGGGATTTCGAATATAAGTACTTTGAAATAAAATTCATAGGCAAGACATAATAAAAATATAACACTCTAGAAGATATTTTATATTTTAATGTATTTCCACCCTTCACTCAATCGTTCAACCACTTGATCAAGAGCGGGCTTATCATGCTTTACTTGTGGCAATAATTGCAATCTTGCATCCTTCTCCATTGCTCTTTGTAAGGCTCTTTTACAAGCATATAAGGTTAAATTATCAAACCGGTTTAATAGACCTTCCAGCTGCGCTCTATTAGAGTTATTAACATCAAACAACCCTACTCCTTCATAGTTGGTAATAAAATCGACTTTGATACCCGGTCCACCATTCACTAATAATTTCTCTGTTTGATCTAAAGCAGCAGCTAATTTTTTAGGGTCGGCAGAATCTAAGTGAATGAGATATTTTTGTTCCGCCATTTGATGCTGGTCTGCGGCGGACAAGAAAGCCTGATTAAAAGGCATATTGACGGAGAAATATCCTATTAAAACCCCAATAAAAAGTGTGGCAACCGCTGCTTTGGGTAGCTGCCAACCTGTCTTTTCTTTATCAACGACAGGTTGATAGGATGGGATATTCACCAGTTGATAAGAATCTTTTATCTGTCTTTTTAATGCACTAAATTGAATAATTTCTTTACGAAGACTCTCATCTGTCTCCATAAGCTGTTCAACCTCTATATTCTCTGAAGACGATAATTCCCCATCAATATAAGCATGAATTTGATATTTTTCAATAATAAAACTCATCAACGTCCCCTCAAAGGAACAACTTTTCTTTGTCCAGAATGGGATTTTTCTAATAAAAATCGGAGTTTTTCCCTCCCTCTTGAAATCCGGCTCATCACAGTCCCAATAGGAGTTGAGGTGATTTCAGAAATTTCCTGATAGGAAAACCCTTGAATATCTGACAGGGAAATGGCTTGACGGTGCTCAAAAGACAGTTTACCCATTGCTTGATGTAAAGCATCTTGAGTTTGTTTTTCTATTAATTTACTTTCATTACAAGCTTCTGCTAAACAGTAATCGACTTCCGCTTCATCTGCCCATTCCCAGCGACGATTATATCTTAAATTATCAATAAATTTATTATGCATAATCTTACTCAGCCAAGCGCCAAACTGGTCAAAATTATCTAAGTCACCTTGTTTTTCAAGGGCCTTTAACATGGTTTCTTGCACTAAATCTTGTGCCAGGCAGGCTTGATGAGTCCACGCATAGGCAAGACGATAGAGCCGATCATACTGGGCTTCAAGAGCCTGGTTAAATCGTTCTTTTTGTTGCACTGAACATAAAAAAGTAACAATCTTTTTAGTTAATTTCATTGCTAATCACTTTCTAAATAATTTGGTGTGTAAAGCAAGTTATTTGCTTAATTTAGATCGTAAATTACGCTAACTACATAACAAATGCAATCATATTACCGTTTTATTAAATAAACAAAACTAGTACAAGCATAGAAAAGTTTGGTTCAAAATAATGGAATAAAACACCGCCTACAAGCGTTTAATAGAAGACACATCTCGATTTACAGTTTCCATGAGATATACACTAAAAAACCAAAGAGGAAGATATTACATGTTTAAAAAAACAGCTCTCAAACTAATGTGGTTATTTGCAGGTATCACCATTTCAATGTCTGCTTTTTCAGCCGCAAACGATTCACCCCTTCCAGAGACTTTTGCCGAAAATAAGGTTGTCTTGCAATTGAGCGATTACAATCCTGCTAAACAACAACTCGTTTTAAATGTTGCTGGGAATCTACTTAAGTACTTTGGTGGTAAAGAAGTCGACATGGAGATCGTTACGTTTGGTCCGGGTGTTCGCTTACTTATGAAAGGCAACCCTCATGCACAACGTATTCAAACACTAATGGACGCCGGTGTTCGTTTCTCTGTTTGTGGTAACACTTTAACCAATATGACAAAGAAACTGGGTTATAGACCCGTCGTAAGAGAGGGTGTTATGGAAGTTAAAGCGGGTGCAGGGCGCATCTTGCAATTACAAAGAGCAGGTTGGCAGGTTCTTAAACCTTAAAAATCCACTAATGACAAAAGGAAATCACGCATGAAAATAGTTCAAAAAATATTCAAATTGTTCCTAATGGTACTGGTAACGAGTTTATCGTTCTCAGCAATGGCTGCCAGCGATCGTTATGGTAAACAAAAAGTGGTTTATCACGTGAATTACGACAATGCCAAAAAACAGTCTGGTACTTTACGAAATATTCAAAACCACATCAATGCAGTGGGTGCTGAGAACCTGGATGTCAGAGTCGTAATGCATGGTAATGGTTTATCTTTAATCCTAAAACCTGATGCATTAAAAGATGTGCCTAAATTCAAGTCGGCTAATGCCACACATGTAATGACACAAAAAATAGATAAGTTGAAGCTGCAAGGAGTCAGTTTTAATGTCTGCGCGAATACCCTTAAGGGTAGAAAAGTCGATGTTGAAAAACACCTATATGATGCTTCTCAGTCGGACATTGTGCCGAGTGGTGTTGCAGAACTTGCATACTTACAAGATCAAGGCTTCAGATACCTTCGCCCTTAATGTCGAAGACATCTACAGAAATATAAATCTATAAAATAAAGAATAACGAGGATACACATGCTAAACAAAAAATATGCATTCAAAAAAACCGCAATCTTATTGGCTCTAACAGGCGCATTTGCTTCACAAGGCGCACAAGCAAGTAACTGGTTGATGCTGCAAGGTACAGAAGCTGACCACCAGGCACCACGTGCTAAGGTTTGGGGTTTTGTACAAGGTGAATATCAATCAACTGATAACACAAAACTAAAAGCCGGCCCTGGTGCTGGAACAGAGGCTGCATTTAACCAAATTGCGCCACAACTATCTTCATCACAAAGTTTTAATATCCGTCGTGCCCGTATTGGTGTTCGTGGAGCTAACTTCCCATTGGATCCAAAAACCAATTACTTTATGTTAGCTGAATTTGGTAATAACGGTATCACGACCGGTGGTAAGGGTTCACAAGGACAGTTAACCGATGCCAGTGTCACGTTTAACCATATTCCTGGAGCACGCGTCCGTGCCGGTCTATTTAAAACACCTGGTTCAGAAGAATCTTTCCAGGGGATTGCGACCTTCAACTACATTAACTTCACCAGTGCGACAGACCGTCTATTAATTGAGCGTACTTTTGATAACTCAACTGGCGACACATCACGTAATGGTCCGGTAGGCGCTGTCAGAGATACAGGTATTCAGGTCTTTGATGCATTCCGTAGAGGTGATTGGGAACACTCTTATGCAGTCATGATAGGTAATGGTGGGGGCTTAGCGACGACCAATAAGGATAACGATCTAGACACCTATGTTTATCTCTCAACTGAAAAGGTATTTGGGGAATCAAAAGGTCCTAGAAGAAAAGGCCTGAAATTCTTCGCATGGCAACAAGATGGTAAAAGAACTATTGACGGTACCTCTGGTCACAACCGTACTCGTAGTGGTTTAGGGACAACCTTTTTCAATGGCAAATACCGTTTAGCTGCTGAATATATTCAAGCCGATGGTATGATTTACGGCGGAACAACAGGTGCGCGTACACCTGCAAATGGTGGTACATTCGTCGTTCAAAAAGACCAGAAAGCCGATGGTTATTATGTTGATTTTGGCTACCGTGCTTTGCCTAACCTAGAGTTAAATGCTCGTTATGATGTGCTTAATAGCGGCACAGCAACGGATGCTCAATCAGGTACAGGTAATGATAAAGAGCGCCTGTTTACAACCACAACATTGGGTGCACAGTACTTCTTTAATAAGAAAACATCTGTTCGTTTGAACTATGAAATTCGTTCAATCGAAGCGCCTAATGCACCTGCAGCAGCTGGCGTACATAAAATTCTTGATGGCGTAGATAATCGCTTAGCCGCTGGATTCACAATGGTTTTCTAACATAAAAAATTAGATGACTTTTTCGTCTGTTGGTTTACAACCAACAAAAAGCCCCTATTATTTTCACAATAATAGGGGCTTTTTTTGTAAAAATATTAAGGCTGGGTTTAAACAGCAATACCACTGTGTCTTAATAAGGCGTCAATATTCGGTTCACGGCCTCTAAACGCTTTAAACAACACCATTGGATCAATCGATCCGCCCGCGGCTAAAATAATATTCCTAAACTTAGCACCTGTTTTTGGATTCAAAATTCCTTCCTCTTCAAATAGACTAAACGCATCGGCTGATAACACTTCTGCCCACTTATAACTAAAGTAACCGGCTGCATAACCACCCGCAAAGATATGACTAAAACTGTGCATAGAACGGCTGTACTCTGGAGGCATAATAACAGCCACCTCTTGACGAATACGTTGTGATAAATCAGCAACCGCTTCAATCTTTTCTGGCTTAAAAAAGGCGTGCATTTCAAAATCTGTCAGTGAGAATTCAATCTGACGTAACATCATCATCGCTGACTGAAACCCACGACTTTTCTTTAAAGATTCAAACAAACCATCAGGCAATATTTCTCCCGTTTCGACATGACTCGAAATCAAAGCTAAGCCCTCTTTTTCCCAACAGAAATTTTCCATAAACTGTGAAGGTAACTCAACCGCGTCCCAAGGCACCCCACTGATGCCTGAAATATCCAACTGCTCCATTTCGGTCATTAAGTGGTGTATGCCATGTCCAAATTCATGGAATAGGGTTGTTAGTTCATCATGTGTTAAACAAGCAACTTGACCCTCTAATGGCGGTGTAAAGTTACAGACTAGATAAGCGACAGGCTTCTGTAGCTTACCGTTTGGGTGTCGCCAACGGCTGACCGCTGAATCCATCCATGCACCACCACGTTTGTTGTCGCGCGCATACAAATCTAAATAGAACTGGCCAATAACATCATCATTCTCAGCGATCAACTCAAAAAATCGTACGTCAGGATGCCAGACAGGTACCTCTATTTTGGCTTGGATTCGAATACCAAACAGTCTTTGGGTTATTTCAAACAAACCTTTAAGAGCGGATTCAACCGGAAAGTATGGACGTAATAGTTCTTGAGAGAGCGCTAAGGTTTTGCTTTTAAGTTTTTCAGACGCGAAGGTTACATCCCAAGGCTGAAAGTCATCAATGCCTAATTCCCTTTTGGCAAATTCGGTTAAGGTCTTCAACTCTTGTACGGCCTGAGGTTTTGACTTTGTTGCCAGATCCCGTAAAAAACCCAATACCTGCTCACTACTTTCCGCCATTTTGGTGGCTAAAGAGTAATCCGCGTACTGATCAAACCCAAGCAAATTAGCTTTCTGGTGACGTAGTGAACGAATTTTATGCATATTATCAGTGTTATCAAAGGCTGTATTAAGCGCTTGATCTGATGAACGAGTACCAAAGGCTCGGTAAATTTCAGCTCTTAATTCACGGTTATCTGCATGGGTCATTACCGCCAAATAGGAGGGGAAATCTAAAGTCACACACCACCCCGTTAACTCTCTATTTTCAGCAAGTTGTTTGAGTAACCCTTTTGCAGAATCAGGCAATCCTTTTAACAAGGATTCATCCGTAATATGTTTAGACCAGGCCTGGCTAGATTTCAAGACATTATTGGCAAAAAGACTGCTCAGTTGCGATAATTGTTGAGTAATTTCTTGATACTCCGACTGTTGCTCAGTGGGTAGTGCTATGCCACTGAGACGGAAATTGCGTAACGCATTTTCAATGACTTTTTTCTGAGCCAGTGAATAGTTTACAAATTCTAAACTGTCGGCTATTGCATTGAATTTGGTATACAAACCGGTATTCTGACCCACTTCCGTATAGTAAGCTGTGACCTTTCCTAAACAATCCGTATAGGCTTCATGCCATTCATCGTTGTTTTTAACTGCATCTAAATGACCAATAGGCCCCCAAACACGTTCAAACCGATTATCAATTACCTCCAGAGGTTCAATGAAATTCTGCCAACTAGGTGTTTCTGTCATAGCGACCAAACGTGCAATTTCAGCACGATTTTCCGCCAATAATTGGGTGATTGCCGGTTTTATATGTTTCACGTGAAACAACTCAAAATTAGGGAGTGATGAAACATTGAGCAATGGATTGTCTAGAATTTTAGTCGACTTGGTCATATTAATTTCTTATTTTTACTCTTTTAAATGAAATATAAATCTAAAAAATTGGAGTATTCTTTAAACATTATTGACTTAGAATGTATTTATTATAACGTAATGAGGCACCGGTAAAATGAAACACTTTCAGTCTGAAATGGTTTTTCAGAGCCCCAATAGGGGGACTTACAATATAACAGACAAGATGAATAAAATTGTCATAGAGTCCGAGATACAATCTGGAATATGCCATGTATTTATTCAGCACACTTCAGCTTCCTTGATTATCACTGAAAATGCCGACCCGACAGTAAGGCAGGACATTGAAAGTTGGTTGCAGAAGACCGTTTTGGATGGAGATATAAACTACCAACATAATGACGAAGGTGATGATGACATGAGTGGTCACATTCGTTGTTTAATAACGGATACCAGTCAAACCATACCAGTGACTCATGGACGACTTAATTTAGGCACGTGGCAAGGCTTGTTTTTATATGAACATCGGACCAGTCGCTTTAAACGAAAACTCATTATTAGCATTCAAGGCAATTAGGAGATTAAATATAAATGTGAAATTCAAATTTGAACTTTGAATTAACACTAAAATGGATAATTAAACAACTTCTGAACCATTTATCAAAAAATCCTTAATGAGAGGCTCTGTATAAGGTTTTATTATCTAAACCCTAACACTATCCTTAGTGACACCCCAAAAACTGTCTAAGGAGTTATCTAACGAAGCCAAATTTCTACACCAAATCCTAAATTAGGTTGATTAGAACGACTGCAAGAATGACTGATTCTAGGTTTCACCTACAGTATCCGTTTTCTGCTCATTCATATCGTTGTCACTGACAAGTTGTAAACGGGCAATTCGTTTTGATAAAGTGTGCAATTGTTTAAAGCCATCAATTAATTGCATTTCATAACGAAATACGACTAAGCGCTCTTCATTGGGTTTAAAGTGTTTTACTTGATGTGTTAAAGCATCTTGAATCAAATGATCAATAGTTTGTTTTATGGCCAAAACAGACAGTG
>Ga0314774_1001348_pt1 | contig 15929 bp, 14 predicted proteins | sample MetaGCBIA2018_FD_204515 | JGI IMG/M metagenome (GOLD analysis project Ga0314774, IMG submission 204515) | Cryopeg brine microbial communities from Beaufort Sea near Barrow, Alaska, United States - CBIA 2018 | ecosystem: Environmental > Aquatic > Marine > Coastal | place: USA: Alaska | collected... | reverse complement strand
TGAGAAAACAATGTTATATTTGTCATAAGAGAGGATGTTGTTTTTGTGGTGCAGCTCAAAATTAATTGAGTCACAGAAAACTTCCTCTCTTTTTTGATCTTATTTTAATCGTTTAGGACGCTATTGTTTTATGCATATTAAAAGTGAGTAGCCCGGAAAATAAGCTATCAATAGTCAATTTTGATCTTTGGAAGACTGTGTGAGGAGAAATTTAAATTAAGGCTGGGGAAACAAAATATCCAACCAATACAAAAATACGTTGCAGGTAGTTTAAGATTTAGATGGAGGTGATGAAGCTAATATTTGCAAAAGTTTTTACCAGATGTGGGCACTCCATAAATATGATTTGTTGTTATTGTTTTTATTTCGACAACAAAATATTTCCAGAGATGTTTTGTGAAATAAAGATAAACCTTCATTGAAATGTAATGGGAAATGCCCAAATTTCTAGTTTTGAAGAAAAGGATACTTCAAAACGATAAAAACTCTAATGCAATTAAGAAATTGAAAGAAGGATATAATTATTGACTCCAAACCTCATTTTGAAGCCAGTTCGTTGCCGTAGTTAAATAATCTACATAGTCACAAATCTCATAATGATCCAATCCCAATGCAACTACAAATTCAATACTACTACCTGCATTTTTCGACTGATTGACCCACTCTGCTGTTTGTGCTAAAGGAAATAAATCGTCATTTTCACCATGAATGACATATAAAGGGATATTAATCTTCGGAACAACTCCATCAGATACTTCAGTATCATAAGAGGTGGCCATAGGAATAGCTGCCGAAAATAAATCTGAATAATATTGAGCATAAAACCAACTTCCGTTACCACCATCGCTGTATCCGGTAATAACAACTTTAGTCTCATCAATAGGCAAATACGTTTTGGCTAAATCCAAAAGCGCTAAAACCTGAACTTGATTTCGTTGATCATACCAATAAAATCCATTACTATTTGGACTTATTATATATGCATTTAACGCTTCAAAAGCGGGTTCAACCAAGCAGCCTGTGGATTTATGTGCATTTGGGGCAATATTGGCAGCACCTCCATGCAAACTCAAAACCAATGGTCTTTTATTGGCTTCAGAAGCATCTTCTGGTGCAATAATCCTAAAATTCCAAAAAACACCCGAAACTGTAGATTCCAAAACCAAATCATTAACCCCAGGCTGAATGTTTAGATTTTGGAAATCGGATATCACATCCTCGGCAGTCCTATCTAATGGATTAGAATCATCATTATTGCCTCCACAACTGATCAGACCAACAACAACCAACAATAAAATAAGATGAATTTTTAGAGCATTCATATTTAATGTTTTTATTTAGTGACTAAATATAGTTAATAATAATTAAAAATCCTTGCGCAAATAAGACCTTTTTAACTTTCAATCAAGGAGTTATGACCAATTTCCTATTTTATAATCCAGTAAAAATTAAACCAATTCAAACCCCAATAATCGGTATTTCAGCAAAAGCATAATTGCGAATAATGGATATGTCACCACAGCAAAATATGATTTACACAAACTATAATGCCCTTAGCGAAGAGATACTAAAAAAATTGTTTCATAATCGTTGTTATCCTATAAAAAACTCCGTAATAAGATTTAATTCGTTTGTGTAACAATTTTTAATCTTAGAGGGATTGCGAGTGAGGAAGTTTAAATTAAGGCGGCAAAACATAAAATTCCTGTCAATACACAACAAAAGTCACAGCTGGTTTTAATTAAAAATACTGATCTTTGTTATATATGAAAAGAAACTGCTTTAGCTTATCTTTATAAAAATCATTACCTGTTGAGTGCACTCCTTAAATATGGTTTGTTGTTATTGTTTTTATTTTCAACCTTGTTCTATAACATAAGGTATAGTTATATGGTCGTGTTTTATTCTGTTGACAATAAAAGTTTTACCGAGGCATTTTGTGAAAATAAAGATAAACCTGAACTGAAATGTAATGGAAAATGCCAAATGTCAAAAATGGCAGAACAAGACCCATCCAACGATAAAAACCCTAATTACCTGGAGAATTTACAACGGGAGATCACTCTTTTTATAAGCCTTCCAGCTTCAGAAGAATTCATCGCTTTTCAAAATATCCGCTTACCTATATTTTTGTATCAAAACCAATACGCCTTTCTGTTTTCCAGGCAAATTCCACATCCCCCAGCCAAGATCACTTAATTTCTAAAAAAATACACACTTTAGAGTTTTCCTTTCGATTTGATCCCAAACCGAAAGAGTGAACCGATACCCTAATTTAAAAAATTTAAAAATGAAATTTATACGAGCTTTTGCCATATTTTGCCTGGCAATTTTGACATCTTGTTCCACAGATTCAGATGAAATTACACCTGTAAATGAAGTTGCCGATTTAGTGAAGATCCAAACCATGGAAAACGATACCCACCTCGTGGAATTATACTCTTCTATAGGACAATTGGAGCAAGGTTACAACAAAATATCCCTTCGAATTAAAAACAAGATTGGCGAGGAGTTTATAAACAATGCTACCATAGAATGGAAACCAATAATGCATATGGAAGCCACTCAACATTCCTGCCCGGTTTCTGATGTGACTAAAACACCGGGTACGGAAAGCCTTTATGAAGGATTTATTGTCTTTCAAATGGCCGAAAACCAAACCGAGTATTGGACATTAACTCTTAATTATGCCATTAACGGCGTGGATTATACCGTGACAGAAACCATTAATGTGCCGGCTTCCACAAGAAGAAGAGTAACTGTTTTTACAGGAACAGACGACATTAAGTATATTCTGGCTTTGATCGATCCCTCTGAACCTGAAGTTGCAACCAACGATATGAGCGTGGGTGTTTTTAAAATGGAAAATATGATGACTTTTCCTATTGTGAACAGCTACAAAGTAAAGATTGACCCAAGAATGCCAAGTATGGGAAATCACAGCTCGCCCAATAATGTAGATTTAACTCAGTCCTCTGCAGATAAATTCTACCACGGAAAGCTAAATCTCACAATGACAGGTTACTGGAAGATCAACCTGCAGTTGGAAAATGCTTTGGGAGAAGTTGTAAAAGGTGAGCCGGTGAGCGATACCAATGAAGCCAGCAGCATCTTTCTGGAACTGGAATTCTAATTATTTAATCTGAAAGCTGCCTGAAAATTCTGTTTTCTATACACAGAATTGCAGAAAAAATACTTCAGGCAGCTTCTTTTATACCAAAGCCATGAAAAAGATCATATATACGGCAATTTCATTATTGCTGATGAATTCAATGCTTCATGCGCAGGAAAAATATCGCGATACTACCGAAGTGGTATCCATCAAAGAAATTATTCTGATAGGCGGTCACCCACAAGTTCACCAAAAAGAACCCAAACCACTTGGCAGTATCGATGAATATCTGGAAACCTCAGCCAGGATAAATATGATAAAAAGGGGGGCTTATGCATGGGAACCTATGCTGAATGGAATGGCTACAGAACGCACGGTAATTACCATTGACGGGATGCGGATTTTTGGCGCCTGTACAGATAAAATGGATCCTATTACTTCTTATGTTGAGATTTCAAATTTATCTGAAGCTGCCATTTCCAGTGGACAACAAGGAGCAGAAAACGGAGCTACCATTGGAGGAAGTATTGATTTAAAACGCCGTAAAACCGGTTTTAATGAGACAGGTTGGAAAGTTGGGGTAAATACCGGGGGAGAATCAAACGGGGAACAGAAAATTGCCGGAGCTGATTTACAGTATGCTAACAATTCCTTCTATGTCAATACCGATATTATGTATCGGGATGCCGGGAATTACGAGGCAGGAGGAAATCGGGAAGTATTGTATTCACAGTTTACAAAATATAATTTATCTGCAATTAGCGGATTTAAACTTTCAGAAAATCAGGCAATTGAAGGATCGTTTATCTATGACGAGGTGAATGATGTTGGGTATCCGGCATTGCCTATGGATGTTTCCCTGGCAAGAGCCATTATTGGTTCTGTAAAGTACGAGCACCATCAACTATCAGAAAATATAGAGCATTGGGAGACCAAAGTTTATTTCAACACAATTACCCATCAAATGGACGATTCAAAACGTCCCGATGTTCCAATTCGAATGGATATGCCGGGTTGGAGCGATACCTATGGCTTTTATTCGAAAGTAAATATGTCCCTGGATAAACACAAGCTAACGGCCAATTTAAATTCATTTTACAACAAATCCCTGGCTGAAATGACCATGTTTCCTAACGATCCAAATGAAAATGATATGTTTATGCTCACCTGGCCAGATGTGAGAACGCTTTACACAGGCCTCTATTTAGAAGATGTAATCGCTTTGAACGAACATTATTCATTACAACTCACAGGAAGCCTGGGAAGGCATTACAACAAGGTCGCAAGCACTTTTGGATTACAAAGCCTTCAGATATTTTATCCAGGACTGACCGAAAGTAAGCAGCGGTATTTAAAGAGTTTCTCCACAACTGGGCGGCTGCATAAAAAAAATATGGAATACACCTTGGGGATGGGATATGGAGAACGTGCGCCTTCCGTTTCTGAAGGGTATGGCTTTTATCTTTTTAATAGTTTTGATGGATTTGATTATATTGGAGATCCGAATTTGAGCAATGAAAAATCAGTGGAAATGAATGCCTCTATTGGCTTTGAAAATAAAAAATGGAATGTGAAAATCACCGGTTCGTACTTCCATATTATGGATTATATTATCGGAAAACCGGATTTATCGCTAAGTCAAATGACAATAGGTGCAAATGGAGTTAAAGTGTATGAACAACTTGAGTATGCCTCACTTTTCAATTCAGATATATCCATTGGATATTCTTTACATAAAAACTGGAACTGGAATGGAAAACTGGTGTTCAATTATGGCCGGGACAACAATAACATAAACCTGCCTTTAGTACAACCTTTGAGTTACCAGACCTCCCTACAGTTTAGAAAAGGTTTATTTTCAATAGAAACGGAATTAGAGGGAGCAACAAAACAACTGAATTTTAGTCCGGAATTTGGAGAAAATGAAACTGCCGCATATGCCATTGTCAATCTATCGGCTTCGCGAACTTTGTTTCTAAATCAACAAAAAATGACCGTGAAATTAGGAGCTGAAAATATATTTGACACCTATTATTCCACTTTTTCCGATTGGAATAATATTCCCCGAAGAGGCCGTAATTTGTTTGTGAATTTGAGTTATGTGATCCAATAAAATTAAAGAGAGAATAATATCAAGGCATAGGACAGTATTATTTTCTCTTTATAAATTTTATATAAGCAAGCAATACAAAAGCTAACGTTACAATAATTCTAAAAATCATTGCGCCAATAGTTTTTGTCTCATATAATCCTCCAAAATCAATATGAATAAACAAACCCACAAGCGCCATAATTAAGATCAAGGCGGAAAAACTTAAAATATTGAAGGTCACTTTTTTTTGTTTCAGAAAGCCATAAACTGCAAACAGATAGAGTACACTGCTTATAAAATTTGCCCAAACCACAAATAAAACATAGTTACCTTGTTTCTCCCGGATCCCAAACCAATCAAACAGTACAGAGCTGCTCAAAAATAGGGTTAGTAATGCAAATGCTACTAAAAGAACTACCGGGAAATAATTGAATATTTTTTTCATTTTGTCATAAAATTTTGATCCATTAAGTTCACGTTTTTCTTATAAAAAGTAAAATCCTAAAAAAAAGCCACGAACCTGCCTTTGCCGGCAAATGCAATAATAAATATTTATTGAAGCCTTAGAAGACATTTCCTAAGCACATAACCATCAGTTTGTTTTCTTATAACTCCATACCGCAAGGCCATTCATTACAATTGCATACAAAGCAATAATGGCAAACTTCGGATATATATCCTGAAGGCCAGAACCTTTCAACATTACCATTCGTATTATTTCAACAAAATACCTGATTGGATTGAAAAGCGTGATATTTTGTGCCCAAACAGGCATACTTTCAATGGGCGTGAATAGTCCGCTCATCAAAATAAATATCACCACAAAAAACCAGGCGATAAACATAGCTTGCTGTTGAGTATTGGTAAAATTGGAAATTAGCAATCCCATACCCAGAATTACTAATAAATAAACCGAAGTAAATAAATAGATAAGCACAATATTTCCCAACATTGGCACATTAAAAATGATTTTGGCAATAAGCAGGCCCACCGTCAAAATAACCAAACCTAAAACCCAGAACGGAAATAACTTGCCTATGATAAACTGGTGTTTTTTGATGGGAGTTACATTTATTTGCTCTAGGGTTCCAATTTCTTTTTCCCTAACAATGTTCATCCCTGAAAGGAAAAGCGTGATCATTGTGACCAAAAGCACCAAAATACCGGGAACCATAAAAGTTTTATAGTTCAAGGTATTATTGTACCAAAAGGAAGGAACGGTAATGACTTCAATTTGATCAGGGGTTCGGCTGTTACCCTGATTTACAAGATCTATCATAATTCCTTGGTTGTACTCTTTAACTATCTGCTGAATATATACGTTTTCAATACCTGCTTTGGCGCCGTCAATAGCATTTATATAAAGTCCCAGGTCGGTTTTTCTGTTTTTGACAAGATCACGTTCAAAATAACGAGGAAACTCCAAGATAACATCTACATCCCCTTTCTTCATCGCTTCATCGGCAATTTTTTTGGAAGGGAAATTCTCCAGCACATTAAAATATGCAGAAGCCTCAAACTTATCTACCAAAGCTCTGGAGGTGGAAGTTTTATCGTTATCGATATATGAAAAGGAAATATTTTTCACATCAAAAGTAGCCGCATTTGAAAGGATGATGAGTTGCAGCAATGGCAATATAAAAATGATGGGCAACATCCCCTTATTCCGGAATATCTGTTTGAATTCTTTTTGAATGATGTAACCAATGATCTTCATTTTTTAATTTTTTTAGAAAACAGAACATAGAGAAGAGAAAATAGACAAAAGAAAAATGAATAGTCCTGATACTTCTAACAACAAACTATTAACCACAAACTACAACACTTTTTTCAGTCTTTTCTCTTACTTCTTTATTCTTGCCTCTCCACTTTCAAAACCCCCAAACTATAAACTACAAACACAGTTTTTATTCTTGGTTCCTTTTTTTTCCGCAGATCTCGCAGAGATACCGCAGATTTTCGCAGATTGGGTTGCATTGTTTTCAACAACAAACCATAAACAACTTTCCACTTTCCTCTATTCAAACTCCAAACTATAAACAACAAACCACAAACACTTTTTTTTAGTCTTTTCTCTTCACTCCTCACTCTTCACTCTCTTTTAATTACTCCAGTCTTATTTTATATTTTTTAATACTCAATGCCAGGAAAAAAACCATCATCCCTATAAGTATCAATGTTTCTTTCCATAAAAAGGAAATCCCCACCCCCTTAAGCATTATTCCTTTAAGAATAATGATAAACCATTTTGCGGGAATTATATTACTTATGTATTGTAATGCCAACGGCATACTGGATATGGGAAAAATAAATCCCGACAGCAAAATGACCGGCAGCATCAATCCCATTAAAGAGATCATCATGGCGGTTTGTTGTGTAGCGGAAATTGTAGATATTAGAATTCCGAGGGCTAATGAGGTGACAATAAATAAAACAGTTTCCAAAGCCAATAGAATTAGACTTCCTTCAATGGGCATTTCAAATACAAAATATCCCAAAAGTAAGATTATTACGGCATTTATGATCGATAGAAATATGTAGGGGAAAACTTTTCCTGTAATCACCTGAAAGGGTTTAATTGGCGATACAAGTAATATTTCCATAGTACCCAACTCTTTTTCCCTGGTGATGGAGATCGAGGTCATCATCGCTGAAACCAACATTAAAATAACCGTCATCACTCCTGGCACAAAAGTGAAAACACTTTTTAGTTCCGGATTGTAATACAACCGTGATTTTACCTGGATCTGGTGAGGAGCCACTTTGCTTATATTGATCTCCTGCTTGTAATGCTGTAAAATAGATTGAATGTAGTTGGTGATAGTATTTGCGGTATTAGGGTCTGTCGCATCTGTAACAACCTGAACCTTTCCTTTTTTATGGGTTTGCAGGTTTTGAGCAAAATCCTTTTCAAAAACCAAAACAGCTTTTACCTTTCCTTTTTTAAAAATATCTTCAATCTGATCATCATTATTTACAACTGCTTCAATTTTAAAATGTTTGGAAGCACTGATTGTATTAATAATTTTTTCAGTTTCGGCATCTTTGGATTTATCCAGAATGGCAAGATCCACATTGTTTATCTCATTGGTAATTGCAAATCCAAAAAGCATAATTTGAGCTATGGGCATTCCAAACAGAATGAACATAGAACGTTTGTCACGAAAAATGTGATAAAATTCTTTTTTAACAAAACCAATGAATCTTTTCATTTCTTGTTTTTTATAAAACCAATAAAGGTTTCAAACTTTAAGGATTTACTTCTAATTGATTATTTTCATTAAACTGATTCCCACGTTTATTCCCCCTTTGGGGGTTAGGGGGGCTTCAGGGCATTTGTGGGCCTCGGGCCATTTTTAAAAACACCCCTTCCATAGAATCTGTCTTGAATTGTTCCTTTAATTTTTTTGGAGTGTCCAGTGCTTCAATAACACCATCTACCATTATGGAAACGCGGTCGCAATATTCGGCTTCATCCATATAATGCGTGGTCACAAAAATGGTGGTTCCCTTATGTGCTTCGGCATAAATAAGTTCCCAAAACTGTCTTCTGGTAATTGGATCCACACCGCCGGTGGGCTCGTCTAAAAACACGATTTTAGGTTCGTGCAGCAATGAAACTGAAAATGCAAGTTTTTGTTTCCATCCCAATGGCAACGAACCCACCAGCTTGTCAGCTACATCCTGTAATTGCAATTCCTCTATCACTGATTCGGTTTTTTGCCTTATCTGTTTCCTGTTCAAACCATAAATACCACCAAAAAAAGTGATGTTTTCCTTGATGGTCAAATCGTCGTACATTGAAAACCTCTGACTCATATATCCGATGCTTTTCTTTACCATTTCAGAATTGCTCTTCACATCAAACCCGGCAACTGTCGCTTCCCCGGAGGTTGGTTTTGAAATTCCAATGAGCATTTTCATCGCAGTGGTTTTTCCCGCGCCATTTGCTCCCAGGAACCCAAAGATCTCACCTTTAAATACCTCAAAGCTAATTCCCTTTACCGCTGTGAAATCGCCAAATTTCTTGGTGAGATTCCCTACTTCTATGACTTTTTCTGATCTCAATTTCCCTCTGTTTTATGTTGCGAAGCCAAATCCATAAAAACATCTTCTATGCTAACTTTGGCAGGGTGAATTTCTAACTGCTGATGATCTTTGCGAATTAAATAATTTTTTAGATTCTCCGGGTTAAAGTTCTCTTTGGAATGCGTGTAATGAACATATTCTCCAAAAGCGAAAACACTGTGATTTTCCGGATATTCCTTTAAGTCCTGTATTAGGCTATAAGTGTTTTTTGCGCCCACGTTATAAATAGTCTTTGGATGGTTTTTTACAATATTTTCAGGAGTATCTATCTGCAATATCTTTCCTTCCTGAATTAGTGCGATCCTGTCACATAGGGCTGCTTCATCCATATAAGGCGTGGAAACCAGAATTGTGATCCCCTTTTCTTTTAGACGTTTCAGCATGTCCCAAAATTCCTTCCTGGAAACCGGATCAACCCCCGTTGTAGGTTCATCCAGGAATAACACTTTTGGTTTATGGATCAAAGCACAACATAAAGCCAGTTTTTGCTTCATTCCTCCCGATAATTTTCCCGCTCTTCGATCCTTAAAAGGTTCTATCTGAACGTAAATATCTTTGATGAGATCGTAATTTTCTTCAATGCTCGTTCCAAAAACGGTAGCGAAAAAATTCAGGTTCTCTTCTACCGTCAAATCCTGATACAACGAAAACCTGCCCGGCATATATCCTACTGATCTTCTTATGGCTTTGTAATCATTGATCACGTCCAAACCTGCAACCCCTGCAATTCCTTCATCAGGAATTAGAAGTGTTGTCAGGATCCTGAATAATGTTGTTTTTCCGGCACCATCCGGTCCAATAAGCCCGAACAATTCCCCCGGCTTGACATCAAAAGAAACGTCGTCCAAAGCCTTAACTTTTTTATAGGATTTGCTTATATGTTGAAGAGTGATGCCCATTTTTTGAATGAAAGTTTCCTTTTAATTAAAATAGTTGTAATAAACCTTTAAATGCTCCCTGATATCTTCTGCGATTAAAGCGCCTTCATGAACTGAATTCACTTCGCCAAGAGCTTCTATTTTATCTGCAAGAGGCACTAAAAACATATGTAGATTGTCATGTGATTCGCCTTCCATTGTACACTCTTTAATAATATTATTTTTGAGATCATTAAGGTCTGATGCAAGTTTTTTGTAATGTTTTATACTAATACTTTCGTCTTCTTCTATGCGGGAAGTCATTGCCTGTATGCCTTCAGTAGTTTCTATATTGGCTTTCCATTTTGACCCGTTATCCAGTTGAATTTGACTCATCCAATTATTTTGGTCTCCGTGAGAGTCTTCTTTGTGATCTGCTGCGGTTTGTTCTGTGATGGTGGTTTCTTCTTTTTGAGTTTGTTTACAACCCAAAAGGCTTATTAAAAGCACCAATCCTAAAATTGCTGTTTTCTTCATATCTGTATTTTTAAAAATTATTTTTTGTTTGATTTGGTTTTTTGTATTTCTGATCAGCGGTTACTGATCACTCCCTATTTCCTTTATCCACATTTCCGCCGGCATTCCTATTTTTAAACTGCTGTCGTTTTGGACGATAATTTTTACTGCGTATACCAAATTTACCCGCTCTTCTTTTGTCTGAATGATCTTTGGTGTAAACTCTGCCGATGAAGAAATCCAGGAAATTTTGCCTTCATAATCTTTCATCCCGTCTTCCACATCAATTTTTACCGTCACTTTTTGACCTATTTCAACCTGAGGTAATTGTGGTTCCCCGATGTACACCCGCAAGGTCATTTCAGAAATATCGGCGATTTTATAAAGCGGTTTTCCAAAAGCAGTAATTTCGCCTGGTTCGGCATATTTCGATAAAACCGTTCCTTTTAAAGGGTTGATGATTTTGCTCTTTTGAATTTGATCCTCAATTTTTTCAATTTGAACCTCAATAGATTTCACTTCGTTTACAATGGGTGCATTTTGAGTTCCTACGCTTCTTATTTGTTGGTTTCTAACATTTACTTTCCCTTCGGCCTGATCTACCTGCCGTTGCGTAGCTGCATTTTCTGAAAACATATTTTGCACCCTGTCTTTTTCGCTGCGGGCCGTTTTCAATTCTTCCTTCAATACTGCTATTTGCGATAACACATTTCCGGACCTGGATTCAATTGTTTTAAGGGAAGCAATTGCCTGCTGTTTACTTAAATACAGTTGCGTGGTATCTATTAATCCCACCTTTTGGTTTTTCTCCAGGATCACGCCTTCTTCAAGATCTAAAAATTCTATTTTTCCGTTTGCCTCAGCGGAAACCGTGATCTCGGTAGCTTCAAAATTTCCGTACCCGTCGGCTTTTTCAACCTTCCCGCAGGAAATAAAACTTCCAAAAACAACTGCTGATATCAATATTAGTAATTTTTTCATTTTTCCCTTATTTTCTTATTTGCTATTGGTTTCCCCTTTTATGACCTTGTAATTTGCCTGGGCCAGATCCAGTTGGATCTCGTGTAATTTTTGGCTTATCATTGATTCATATAAACTGTTGAACTCGGTTAAATATTCTGAAGAGGTGATTACCCCGTTTTTCAATTGGGAAGTAGCCGATTTCAATACTTTTTCTCTTAAAATAATGATCTCTTTATCCGCATCTATCAGTGCTTCCATTTTGCCTATTTCATATCCGGCATCTTTCAGTTGCATTTCAGTGTTTAACTGGAAGGTTTCTTTTTCGGTATTCACGATATCCTGGGAAACTGCGAGAGCTTCTTTTTGGGTTTTGGTTTTTCCCCAATCAAAAATATTCCAGTTTGCTTTTAATCCAATCAGATAAAAATCCTGAAACGAATTATCCAGCATATTCAACCCCGGATTTCCGTAGCCAGCCTGTGCAAATCCATAGACTTTAGGTAAATTGGATCTTGAGATTACTTCTTTGGATGATTCTATTTGTTTGTTTTGAAGGTCGAAGTACTGAAGTTCAGGGCGTGAAAAATTTCCTGTAGACAAAAAAGGGAATTCAGCTTTTGAAAGAATTACATCCTGAGAGAGTTCTATATTTATTAAAGCTGAAAGATTGTTTATAGCTTTTTCCCTGTCAAAATTCACCTGGGATAATTGCTGGGAAACTTTTAGGTTTTCAGCTTCCAGAACATTTTCTGAAGCAGGCAAAATTGCGCCATACTTCACCCCTATCTTTACCTCATCTATCTGAGATCGTAATTGTTGCTGTTTTAAAACCAATAGGTTTTTTTGTTCCTGAAGCAATAAAACCGAAAAATAAGATTGATTGATCCTGTTTTTTAACTGATACAAATTCACAGCTACCATCTGTTTTTGAGCTTCCAACTCTGCCATTTTTAATTTTGAACCGGCATCAATGCTTCCTCCATTATAAATAAGCTGATTTACATCTAAAGTAGCCCTGTATTGATCTTTGTTCAAGGGTTCAACAGTGGAATTTGGAAGTTGAAAAGGAAATTCTATCACGTCCGATTGATACGTAGCCTGCGCATTCAAATCAACTTTTGGCAACTTTGCTTTTTCCAGTACGGAAATTTCCAAATCAGTCCTGTTATTAAGCAGATCGGTTTGCCTGGCTAAGGGATAATTTTTATTGACCAAAGAATAACACTCCTCTAAAGTCAGTATTTGCTGAGCTTTCATTGAAAATGAAAGTAATACCAAAATTATTATACTGAGTTTTTTCATTTTATTAAAGTCTGATAGAATTAATAATAAAGTCGGCAACTTCCGTTTTACGTCTTTCCATCAATTCACGGAATTCCTTTTCTTCTACATTTATCAATTCCCGTAATAATGGTGCGGCAATAAATGGGAAAATATTCAAAGACATGATATTGATGAATAATTGTTCCGCTCCAATGGGTTTTATGATACCACTGGCTATAGCTTCTTCCACCTGGACCTTGAATTTTTCTATCGAGGGAAAATCTTTTTCCTCGCGAAGCCTCTCGATAAAATCGGGATTTTTATTCAATTCCTGTATTACAAAGTTTGGTAGAAATGGATGTATGATCACGAATGAAATATAATTATTGGTGAAGTTTCTTATTTTGTCAAATAATTCGCTGTCATCATTTAAAACCTTATTCAATTGTGGGGCTAATAATCTAAAAGCATTTTTAAAAACCGCCTCAAAGAGCAATTGTTTGCTCCGGTAGTAGTAATGCAACATAGACTTGTTTATTCTCGCTTTATCGGCAATTTCCTGCATCCTGCTTCCCGCCATTCCTTTTTCCTGGAAAACTTCTTTGGCAGCGTTGAGGATCTCTAATTCGGTATTTTCTTCTTTAGCTTTCATATTAAACTATACGGTTCAACCATTTGGTTGACAAATATACAAATAAAATACCTCGGGGCAGAGCCTGGGAGGTATTAAAATCCCAAAAAAGTCAAATTCCAAATTCCAAAAAAAAAAACAAAGCCAGGTATCCCGATATGCTATCGGGACAGGGAATTAACCTGAAAGAGATAAAAACTGGGGGCTTACTTTGCTAAAGACATTTTAGATACTCAAAATTTTACTAACTTATTAGTCCCGATCAATGTTCTCCGTAACCCACATCGTCCATTTTTCCATTAAATATTTTATATTGAATAAAAACATACAGGCCAACCAGCAGTAAGGCAATAACAAACCAATATATCCCAACGCTAAGCCCGTATTCATCTGCTGCTACATTATAAATAGTCAATGCCGGGTTCACGTTATTTGTTGAAGGCAGCACCTTCGGAAAAATGGCTGCCGCAGTAGATGCGAAACCGCCAATCAAAAATAAGGAGGAAAACAAAAAACCCTTTCCATCCTTTTGAAAGGTTTTAACTTTGAACAGTCCAAAAAGGCCGGTAAAGGTCAATAAAGGAAATATTACCAGCAAAGGATGATCTATAAAATTGTGAAACGGCTCTGGTTCAATAATATGCCAAATGAGCAATGAAGTAATGACCAGTGCCAGCAAAACAAAATTCAATTTAAAAATAACATCTTTTAATTTTACATTCATCTCAGATGTTTTGGTTTTAAAAATAATCCAGTTGGCGCCGTGAATAGCCAGTGCAACAACGCTAATTATCCCCAGAAGTAAGGTAAACCAATCTATTATCCCCAAATTTACTGCTTGCGGACTAAAAGAAGGATTCCATAACGGTAGGAAAAAATAAGGTGCTTCAGTGGTAGAAATTCCGTCCACAACCATTCCAAGGTTTACCCCTCTTACAACATTTCCCAACGCGATCCCAAAAAACAAGGCCAATAATAAACTCGCAATTCCAAAGGCTTTATCCCAAACCGCTTCCCACATAGGATGGTGGAATTGACCCCGGAATTCCAACCCAATTCCCCTAAAAATAAGCAACCATAAGATCATGATCAAAGGCAAATAAAAACCACTGAAAGCTGCGGCGTAAAGCATTGGGAACGCAAAAAACAAGACTCCACCCACGGCAACCAGCCAAACTTCATTAGCATCCCAGAAAGGGCCAATTGCGCTCGTGATCGCTTTTTTATCTTTTTCTGTTTTGGCGAAAAAGAGGTGGATAATCCCCGCGCCAAAATCATAGCCGTCCAAAACAATATAAACCCCTAACATTGACATTACAACTACATACCAAAATAACTCCATATCTTAATTTTTTTGAGGTTCCGGTCCTTTATTAATAATTTTTCCCACCTGAAGCAAAAACAACATCCCTAAAAGCAAGTATAATCCGATAAATCCAAGAAGCGTAAACAATGTGTTTCCCGAGGATACTGTTGGAGAAGCACCTTCTACCGTTCTCAACAAATTATAAACCAGCCAAGGTTGGCGGCCTAATTCTGCAACAAACCAGCCTGTAGTATTAGCGATATACGGAAATGGAAGGAGAAATAACAGCATCCATAAAATCCATTTTGTTTTAAATAATTTTTTTCTGAAAAGCTGAAACAAGGCAAGTGCCATAATTCCAATAAAAATGGTGCCTAAACCAACCATTATATGATACGAATAATATAAGAGGGGAATATTGGTTGGGTAGTCTTCCTTGGAAAACTGATCTAAACCTTTCACCTCCTTATTCCAACTCCCATAAGTTAAAAAACTCAATATGTTTGGAACCGCGATTTTATTGTCTAATTTTTTGTTTCGAACATCGGGCTGGCCAATTAAGATGATTTCAGAACCGCCTTCTTCAGTATGGAAAATTCCTTCCATCGCCGCAAAAGTAACGGGTTGGTATTTTGCCACGTTTTTGGCCAGGAGGTCACCAGTGGGCATTGCTAATAAAACACTGGAGATCAACCCAAAAATGACCCCTGTTTTTACAAATAATTTCCCAAAATCCTCATTTTTTTTATTCAACAAATAAAATGCCCCAATAGCGGCTACTACAAAAGAACTGGTAACCATTGAAGCCGCCTGATTGTGCAAATAAGAAGGCCACAACCAGGGATTTGAAAATAAAGCCGAAAAATTATTGAGAACATATTTCCCGTTTTCAAGGATCTCATAACCCACCGGGTTCTGCATCCAGGAATGTGTAGCGATAATAAGGTAACCACTGGCCCAGGATCCAAGAAAGACTAAAAAACCTGTGAGAAAATGTAATTTTTGACCTAAAAGTTTCTCCCCAAAAATAAATAAGCCCAGAAAAGAGGACTCTAAAAAGAAAGAAAACATACCTTCCATTGCAAGAGTTTGACCTATTA
>Ga0314774_1001346_pt1 | contig 15945 bp, 9 predicted proteins | sample MetaGCBIA2018_FD_204515 | JGI IMG/M metagenome (GOLD analysis project Ga0314774, IMG submission 204515) | Cryopeg brine microbial communities from Beaufort Sea near Barrow, Alaska, United States - CBIA 2018 | ecosystem: Environmental > Aquatic > Marine > Coastal | place: USA: Alaska | collected... | reverse complement strand
GACAAGAAATGCACATCCGACAATGATCAATTGGATGGATATATAGAAACAATAAAAATTATATCCTTAAACTTACCAAAAGATTTAGTAGCCGAATTTGATAAGGTTTTACATAATATTTTTAGAGTTAAAAATAAAGATAAAGAATTTGAAAAAAGATTTACATTTAGTAAAAAATCAGATATCAAGTTTGGTTTTAATTATGAAAGATTAGAGCAATACTTACTAAATGAATTGGGAGTAAATCGAAATGTCATATGGGTTTAATAGGAAATATTGTTCAAAATAATTGTGATAAAACTTGTGATTATATTGTGATAAAAAAATATCACAAAAAATATTGACGTTGCAACGTAGCAGTTTTAAACAATATAGGTCAATGAAATAGGATGCTTTTAATGCATATCGCTTGTTGCAATAAGAAATCGAAAATGACGTTGCTCCGTGATATAAAGAATAAATATGCATTAAAAAAGGGTGCTGTCGCATCTGTAAAAGTCAAAAACAAAACAATTAACTTTCCCTAAAAAGGAAATACCCTGACATACTAATAACTAAGACAAGAAAAAGGCTATCTACTCAAAGTTTCTGAATCTAAGCGATAGAGAATATCGGCAAGCCAGAATTGATAAATATAGATATAAGTGGAGCTAATACAGCTGCGATAAAAATATATAAAAGACTAAGTTTCTATAAGATAGAAATACTGCAATGTAAATACCTTAACAATATTGTTGAGCAAGATCATCGTATGATTAAGTGGCGAATAGTACAGGTTTGGGATTTAAGGAATTTAAATCTGCAAAAAGAACTATTTTTGGAATAGAAATAGTCCGAATGTTAAAGAAAAATCAACAGTTGAATCCAAAAAACTCAACCTATAAATCATTTATCTAATTAGCTTCTTAAATCAAGTTTCTATTCAAACTTTTGTACAATTTTTGAAAGGTGCGACAGAACCCAAATATTTATGCATATCATAAATAATAAAAAATCATAAGATATTAATTGATTTTTATTTAAACTTATTTTTTTATATTTGCAAGTGTATAAACAACACTTAAATATTTTTCTTGTTTCTATAAATGAAATTTCCCGAAATTAAGTATGTAAATATGCTATGAAAAATGTTTTATAAGGTCTTTTATAAATAAACTTTAAATATAAAATATGAACAAAAGAATCGATCATCTAGCGGCTGACAATATTAGAGCACTTGCTATGTCTATGGTAGAAAAGGCAAATTCCGGACATCCAGGAGGGCCAATGGGAGGTGCAGATTTTATGCATATATTGTATACGGAATTTTTAAATTTTGATCCTACTGAAATGGATTGGGCTTTTAGAGATCGTTTCTTTATGGATGCTGGGCATTTATCATCATTAATGTATGCACAATACTATTTGCTGGGAAATTATAAAAAAGAAGATATTCAACAGTTCAGGCAATGGGGGTCTATAACTCCCGGACATCCTGAAGTTGATGTACTAAGAGGAATTGAAAACACTTCCGGCCCGTTGGGGCAGGGACATACTATGGGTGTTGGAGCTGCAATTGCCGCAAAATTTTTGGACGCCAGATTTAAAGGGATGTTTAACCATAAAACAATTGGTTTTATCTCAGATGGAGGCGTTCAGGAAGAAATTTCACAGGGGGCTGGCAGAATTGCCGGACATCTAGGTTTGAACAACTTTATTATGTTTTATGATTCCAATGATGTGCAGCTTTCTTCCATGACTGATGAAGTGACTTCAGAAGACACTGCCAAGAAATATGACGCTTGGGGCTGGAAGGTGACCACCATTGATGGACATGACCACAACCAAATTAGAACGGCCCTGAATGAGGCTTATCAGGAATTGGAAAAACCGACGTTAATAATCGGAAAAACAATTATGGGAAAAGGATGTGTCACTTCAAATGGCGATATGTACGAAGGATATTGTGAATTGCATGGAAAACCGATCGGAGATACCGGAGCAGATTACGAAAAAACATTGTTGAATTTGAGCGCGAATCCTAAAAACCCATTTGATATTTATGAGGAGGTTAAGGCTTATTACGACAAAGTATTGTTAAGAAAAATAGAGGAATCAACCAAAAAGAAATTAAAAATTGCAAGTTGGAAAAAGGAAAACCCAGCATTGAACGAAAAAATGCAATTGTTTTTATCAGGAAAGTTACCAGAATTGGATTTTGGCAGTATTATTCATAAACCCAATATTGCTTCAAGGGAAGCATCTGCCAATGTTCTTGCATATTTGGCAACACATGTGGAAAACATGATTGTTTCTTCGGCAGACTTGTCTAACAGTGATAAAACTGATGGATTTCTTAAGAAATCATCCGTTTTGAAAAAAAATGATTTTAGCGGCGCATTTTTGCAGTCAGGTGTTGCGGAGCTTACGATGACCGCCATAGCCAATGGAATTGCGCTTCACGGAGGCGTTATTCCTGTAGTGGCAACATTTTTTGTGTTTTCAGATTATATGAAACCCGCCATTAGGTTAGGGGCAATTCAGGAACTTCCTGTAAAATATGTTTGGACCCATGATGCTTTTAGAGTTGGGGAAGACGGACCAACACACCAGCCTGTTGAGCAAGAAGCACAGATTCGTTTATTGGAAAAAGTGAAAAATCATTCGGGAAACCAAAGTTTTCTGGCTTTGCGTCCTGCCGATGCTGCAGAGACTGCAGTTGCCTGGAGCATGGCTATGGAAAATACCAAAACCCCTACAGGATTAATACTTTCCAGACAAGGAATTAAAGATATTCCTGCAATAGGAAGTGCAAGATATGAAGAGGCAACGCTAGCGAAAAAAGGTGGGTATTTGGTTAAGGAAACCAAAAATCCTGATATCACATTAATCGCAAACGGTTCAGAAGTTTCCACACTTATAGCGGCTGCATCTTTGCTTGAGAAAAGAGAAAACATCACTATTAATGTAGCTTCAATTATATCGGAAGGCTTGTTTAAACAACAATCAAAAACTTATCAAGAAAGCATTATTCCAAAGGGCAAACCTGTTTTGGGGTTAACAGCCGGACTTCCAGTTAACCTTGAAGGTTTGATAGAAGACAGCGGAAAAGTTGTAGGATTAGATCATTTCGGGTATTCGGCTCCTGCAACGGTTTTGGATGAAAAATTCGGATTTACGCCGGAACAGGTTGCTACAGAAATTCTTAACTATTTTAAAGCAAATTAAACTAACATTTAAAAAAGATACACATGAAATTTTTTATCGATACCGCGAATTTATCAGAAATTAAAGAAGCTCACAGTTTGGGCGTTTTAGATGGGGTGACCACGAATCCGTCGTTAATGGCCAAAGAAGGAATTACAGGGGAAAGCAATATTATCAATCATTATTTACAAATTTGTGAGTTGGTTGATGGCGATGTTAGTGCCGAAGTTATTTCAACAAATTTTGAAGGCATGATTTCCGAGGGAGAGAAATTGGCTGCCTTGCATCCCCAAATAGTTGTAAAAATCCCAATGATTAAGGACGGTATAAAAGCTATAAAATATTTTTCTGATAAGGGAATAAGAACCAATTGTACGTTGGTTTTTTCGGCCGGACAGGCATTATTGGCGGCTAAAGCAGGCGCAACCTATGTTTCTCCTTTTATTGGAAGATTGGACGATATTTCAACAGACGGACTTAAATTGATTGAAGAAATCAGGTTGATTTATGACAATTATGGTTATAAAACACAAATTTTGGCTGCATCGGTGCGACACGTTATGCACATTATGAATTGCGCACAAATTGGCGCAGATGTGATTACGGCACCATTAAGCGCCATTGAAGGTTTGCTGAAACATCCTTTAACCGATAGTGGTTTGGTAACTTTTTTAGCCGATTACAATAAAGGAAATAAATAAAAAGTCATTGCATAAAAAATCTCCTTTAATTTGATTTAAAGGGGATTTTTTATAATTGCGATTGCTTAAAGGTTTAAAGAGAAATTCTGGAATGATTTTTCTTCATATTTTATCTGGTCAAACTTATAGAGATAGGAACCTTTTCTGGAAGACAGCATATCTTTCTCTTCCAGTTTTACCAAAACATCCAAAGAATTAATTTTGCTGATGAAATTTCTTTTGTCGAGCTTTTTGCTTAAAATGGCTTCATATAATTTTTGGAGTTGGCGCATGGAGAATTTTTCGGGCAATAATTCGAATCCAATTGGTTTTGTCGCGGTTCTGTAGCGCAACCTGCTAATAGCGCGTCTGACCATTCGGTCGTGGTCAAAAATTAATTTAGGGGCATTATCAACACTAAACCATTTTGCGTCATAATCCCCGTTTAATTCCTCGGTATGGTTTTCAACATTAATTAAGGCGTAATAGGCCACCGAAATGGTTCTTTCTACAGGATCACGGTCAACTTCACTAAATGCGTACAACTGTTCCATGTAAATATCATGAAAACCAGTAAGGTGATTCAATATTCTAATCGCAGCATCATTTAAATTTTCGCTTTTCTTTAAAAATCCGCCAATCAAAGACCACTTGCCCTTTTCAGGTTCAAAATCTCTTTTAATCAACAAAATCTTTAAATCTTCTTTGTCAAATCCGAAAATAATACAATCCAATGCCAGTAAAACTTTGTCTTCAGTTTCGTAACTGTTTAACATATAGTTATTTTTGGCGAAGATATAAATTTCCATAAAATTTTCATAATTTTAATAGCACTGTTTTTCAGATAAGTGTTAAAATTACAATTTTTAATAAAAAAATTAGGATATGTGGAATTAATTTAATTATTTTACAAATGTATAATATACACTTATTAATTAACCTAAATGAAATCAGTATGATGACAACCAAACAATTATTTTTTAATTACCAATTGTTTTTGCCAAAAAAAGTTTGGCTTTTAGCAATAGTAGTTATGCTAATTTCTTCTTATAACCTTTCTGCACAGCAAGTTAAGGTTATATCAGGAATTGTGACGTCAGTAAAAGAAGGGATTCCGTTACCTGGAGTAAATGTTCTTGTTAAAGGAACTTCTACAGGTGTTGTGACTGACTTTGATGGTAATTATCAAATTGAGGTTGCCCAGCGAGATGTTGTTTTGATCTTCTCCTATTTGGGATTTAAGACAAAAGAGGTTCCAGTGGAAAGTCGAACTACTATTGATGTTTCTTTGGCGGAAGACATAGAAAGTTTGTCGGAAGTCGTTGTTATAGGTTATGGAACGCAAAAGAAAAGCGATTTAACAGGTGCAATTTCATTGATAAAACAGGAATCTTACAAAGAGCAGCCGGTAATCCGGGTTGACCAGATTTTACAAGGACGTTCAGCCGGTGTAAGTGTTATCAACACATCGGGAGCGCCTGGAGGAGCTAGTCAAATTAGGATTCGCGGTGCAAACTCCATCAATGGAAACAACGATCCGCTTTATGTAGTTGATGGCTTTGTCGGAGTCGATTTCAGAGATGTAAATCCCATTGATATTGAAACAATACAGGTACTCAAGGATGCTTCTTCAACAGCTATTTATGGAAGCAGGGGAGCAAATGGAGTAGTACTTATAACTACAAAAAACGGCGCCGCCGGCAAACAAAAATTTTCAGTATATGCCCGTTATGTAACAGCCTCTCCATTGGACACATGGGATCTGATGGATGCCGGAATTTTTGCCGAAACAGCAAACCAAAGGGCAGCGACAATGGGTACCAGTCCCTATTTTACATCAGACCAGATTTCCAAATTTAAGGCGGAAGGTGGCACCGATTGGCAGGATGAATTGCTCAGAATTGCCGGAGGTGAAGAAATTCAATTGGATTACTCAGGAGGGAATGACAAGGTCACGTATTTTATTTCGGGAAACTACCTCGATCAGGACGGTATTGTTATTAACTCTGACTATAAAAGAATTTCGTTAAGAACTAACGTAAGTGCAAAAATCACCGAAAAATTAAAAACCAATTTGAGAATGAATTTTGTGCGAAGAGAAAATAACAATACTGAGGGAAATTATACTAATAGCGGACCGTTGGCTGGTACAATGGGATGGGCTCCTACAACACCTGCTTATGATGCAGTCGGTAAGCTAACTGTGAGAGACCCGATTGGATCGATAAGGGGAAACCCGATTGAACTCGCTTTAGATGATAATATAAATGAAAATAATGTATTCATTGCCAATGGAAATTTCACTTATGATATTATTAAAGGTCTGGTACTCGACATTGGTTTTGGATTTAATTATAGTAATACACAATATAAAGGGTATGGTGCAAACTCGATGAGTAGTTCTCCTAATGCAACGCGGCAATCGACTGAAAGACTGTTTTTTCAAAACACGAATTTGCTGACTTACGACAAAATTTTCAGCGAAGATCATCATCTCACATTAACCGGGGTACTTGAAACCCAATCGTCTCAAACCGATATATTTACGGTTACCGCCAGTAATCTGCAATTCCCCGAGTTAAAATATGACAACATTTCTTTGGCATCGGCACTATCAGCGAATGCAAATAAACAAAAGCAAACTATCCTGTCTTATATCGCGAGGGCTAATTATTCGTTTCGCGAAAAATACCTGCTCACAGCATCTGTAAGAACCGATGGTTCTTCAAAATTCAGGGGCGATAACAGGTACAGCACATTCCCCGCTGTGGGGGCGGGCTGGAGATTATCTGAAGAGGGATTTATGCAGGATTTGGGATTCTTTGATAACCTGAAACTCCGTGCAAGCTGGGGCGAAACAGGTAGCCAGGCAATTCCAACTTACGGAACTGTTACTACATTTTATACTTCGCCTTTTGATGCCGGCACATCCTTTCAAAACGGGACACAAACCGCAGGTATAATAGTAGGTAATCCGGGGAACGAAAATTTAACCTGGGAAACAACAGCCCAAACAAATATCGGACTTGACTTTGTGATATTCAACAGCAGATTAAGCGGTGAAATTGATTATTATAATAAAAATACCACCGACCTTCTGGTAAGTGAGCCATTAGCCCAATACTCGGGTGGAGGTTCGATAAACAGAAACCTTGGCGAAGTTAATAACTCCGGATTCGAAATTACCTTAGATGGAGTGATAATAAAACAAAAGAACTTTCAATGGAATTCAAGCTTAAGTGCTGCCTTTTCACACAATGAGGTTGTAAGTATTGGCGACAGGGAAGAGATTTTTCTGGATGGCGATGCCGGGTCCGGGTTGACCAATTTACCCGAAATGGTTATTATGCCCGGTTATAGTTTATCAAATTACTGGGGCTTAAAATATCTTGGCGTATGGCAAACCAATGAGGCAGCCGAGGCAGCTAAATTTGGCCTTTTCCCCGGAGACTCAAGGTATGAAGATTTAAACAAAGATGGAGTGTTTGGGGGCGACGATTATCAAATCATTGGAACAGGTATTCCGACCGGCACATTTGGATGGAACAATACCCTCGATTACAAAAATTTTACATTGAACTTTTTCTTCCAGTCGATAACCGGATTTGACAAGTGGAATTTTGGGTATGCACAGGCAATGGCCGGCAGTATTGATGCCCGCCAGATTACCCATGTTGACATTTTAAACAGATGGTCCCCAACAAATACAGGCAGCAACATCCCGGCTTTTAGCAAAACAAATGTTACCGAAATTCAATCATCAAGGTTTGTGGAAAAAGGCGACTATATCAGGTTGAAAAACCTCAGCTTAACCTACAATTTACCAAAAGATTTAATTAAGGGAGTTAATGGTTCAGTATCGGTAATTGGAACTAATTTATGGACAATTACCAACTATACCGGTATCGATCCGGAAACTTCATCCAATGTAGGCGCAAATCAAGATGCCCGTGGAGCTGATGCAGGTTCGTATCCGAATGCAAAAACCTGGACATTTGGAATTAATTTAATATTTTAATTAATTAAAAGATAATTACGATGAAAAATATATCTATCTTTTTAATACTGTTTCTGATAGTAACATCTTGTTCCGATTTCCTGGAAGAAGATTTATCAACCCAGATTACATCTGAAAGTGGCGCTTTAAATAACGAGGCAGGTCTTACCGCTGCCTTAGCCGGCACATATAAATCATTGACAGCTACCTTTACGTCGGGGCTTGGAAATTCCTCTACCCAGGCCATATTAATGGGAAGCGATGACCTGACGACCCATAAAGCAAGTAATAAAGCCGATTTTCGCGAATTCGACCAGTATAAAGTCGCACAGCAAAATGGCCGTTTACCTTTTGTCTGGAGTGGCGCCTACAAATCAATTCAGGGTTCAAACAATATCATTGCGAACTATGAAAAGGCTACTGGCGATCAGGCCAATATAAATCAAATTGCAGGCGAAGCCTACTTTTTAAGGGCGTATAATTACTTCTGGATTGTGAAACTTTGGGGAAAAGCCCCGCTGGTGTTGAATACCCAGACTTTTGACGAGGCTATTCTGTCAATCAGTTCATCATCCGAACTTGAAATTTATACTCAAATCATTGCCGATCTTCAGAAGGCTGAAACTCTTTTGAGTGATAAAAAGCCAATGCCAGGAAGAGCTTGTAAAGGCTCTGCCAAAGCTGTTCTGGCCCAGGTATATCTTCAAATGGCAGGATGGCCTTTAAAAGACAATGCAAAATATGCGCTTGCAGCCGCCAAGGCCAAAGAAGTAATTGACAACCAGGCTACCTATGGTTTTGGTTTAATGGATAAATTTATTGACTTGTGGCCAAGTGAAACAATCAATAATGATGGGAATAAGGAAGAAGTGTTTGCTTTAAATTTCTCTGGGGTATGGTATAATAGCAATGCTGTTTATGGCATTGCCGCCCGCCCGAGTGATGAATCGGGTTGGGACGATTACTTCTCCGAAATTACTTTCTTTAAAGAATTCCCTGAGCAGGTGAGAAAAGATGTTACTTTTCAGACAGTGCTGGCGAATGGTAAACCATGGACTGAGTTCCTCACCAAGCACCCGTATTACAAAAAGCTGCAAGGCAACAAAATGGACTGGCAGAATGCTCTGTCTTTGCCGCTTATCCGCATGGCAGAGGTATATTTAATTTATGCCGAAGCACAAATTAAGGCGACTGGAAATACATCTGATGCTTCTGCTTTGGAAGCCTTAAACAAGATTGTTCGCAGAGCCTATGGTTTGCCTCTCAACACCCCGGCTGTGCAGGATTATAAAACGGCTACCCAGAAACAAATTGTTCAGGAAAAAGCCTGGGAATTTGCCGGTGAGTACTGTCGTTGGTTCGACCTCGTAAGACTTGAAATGGTGGCAGAAGTTGTTGCCAAAAAAGACAAGGACGATCTTCAACCACTCGGACCAATTCAATACTATTTACCACTGCCCGCCACTGAAACTCAGGCAAATCCAAACTTAGCCACTAATAAATATAATACTGATTAATAAGATTTAATGGAGGCATATTGTCAAAAATATGCCTCCTTAATCTTTCCTATTTGTAATTCGCAACATTAATTTATAAATAAGTATAATTAACCACAAAATCTTAACCAATGAAACCAATATTAAAATTAGCATTCTCATATTTTCTTTTAAGTGCATCTTTCCTCTCAGGGCAGACACCTGTAAACCCGGACAAGTCTGTAAAAATATGGGAAGAAACCCTTATTATGCCAACTTATCAGGTGGATACAAAAAGTACAAATCCACGGTTTTACGATGGCCGCTCTTATCAGGGTGCTCAGGGAAGAATTTATCCTTACCCGGTTAATGAAAGTCTTTCAAGTATCAGGATTGACCAGCAACATAATATGGTTTACCTTGAAAATGAATTTATAAAGATTAATATCTCACCCGAGTTTGGTGGACGTTTATGGGGTGCTTTGGACAAATCAAATCAATATGATTTTATTTACCGGCAACATGTAGTCAAACCCGCACTTGTGGGTATGTTGGGCGCATGGTTGGAGGGAGGTATAGAGTGGAATTTTCCTCATCACCACAGGGCAAATACATACATGCCCGTTGATTATGATATCCAGAAAAACCCTGATGGAAGCGCTACCCTATGGATAGGGGAACTCGAACTCAGGGATCGGATGAAATTTATGCTTGGGATATCTGTTTATCCTGACAAATCCTATTTCGAAGTAACATTCCGGCCTATAAATTCAACTCCGTTTGCAAATTCATTTCTTTATTTTGCCAATACAAGCGTGCATACAAATGATGATTATCAGGTACAATTTCCACCTTCAACAGTGTTTGGCACTTATCATGCAAAGAATGAATTTCTAAAATGGCCAATTTCGCATGAAATTTTCAATGGCATTGATTATACACAAGGTGTTGATGTAAGCTGGTGGAAAAACCATGAGGAATGGACATCGATATTTGCCTATAACTATACAGATGATTTTATTGGAGCCTATGATCACGGAAAAGAAGCCGGGACAGTTATTGTATCGAACCATAATATAGCTCCCGGAAAGAAATTTTGGACATGGAGTAACGGGCCAAGGGGTAAACTTTGGGATAATGCACTTACCGATACTGATGGTCCTGCACTGGAATTAATGGTTGGCGGATATTCTGACAATCAGCCCGATTACAGTTGGTTGCAGCCCTATGAATCTAAATACCTTAAACAATACTGGTATCCAATTCGTGGCATAGGGGGAGTTAAAAATGCCAATATTGAGGCCGCTGTAAATCTTGAATTCCCTTCAAATGAGAAAATGAAAATTGGTTTTGTAAGCACTTCGTCAAGGAAAGATGCAAAGGTCGTGATTGAGATCAATGCAAAGAAATACTTTGAACAAAGCATTGATATAGATCCTTCAAGCCCTTTTGTAAAAGAGATGAGCTTACCTGCAAACACCAAAGAAACCGATGTAAAAGTAGTTTTGTTATCATCCGATGGCAAAGAAATAATCAGTTATCAACCTGTAGAGAAGAAAGATTTACCATTTCCGGCAACAACTGAGGTTCCAAAATTACCAAAGGAGATTGGCACAATAGAAGATCTTTACCAAACAGGTTTGCGCATATCACAATTCCGAAATGCAACCTTAACACCTTATCCATATTATGAGGAAGCACTAAAAAGAGATCAGGGAGACTACAGGGTAAATACAGCTTTGGGATTACTTTATCTCAGAAGAGGTATGTTTAATAAGGCAGAAGAACTTCTTCAGACCGCCGTGGACAGAATAACAAAAAATTACACCAAACCCAGAGATGGTGAAGCCTATTATTACTTAGGTGTATGCCAGCGATTTATGGGCAAAGATACTGAAGCCTATAAAAACCTTTACCAGGCAACATGGAGTTATGCGTTTCATTCAGCTGCCTATTTCCAGCTTGCTCAAATAGAATGCAGTCGTGGAAACTATGAACTTGCACTCGAAAGTCTTGACCGATCACTTACTACCAATGCAAACAATAACAAGGCTCTTAACCTGAAATCTGCAGTGCTTAGAAAGCTTGATAATCCTTCGCAGGCTTTGAAAGTAAGTACCGAAATGATGGAATATGACCGACTTGATTTTGGAGCTCGTTTTGAAAATTATCTGACCCTTAAAAAGCTTGGGAGAGAACAGGAATCGGTAAAAGTATTATCGGAACTGAAAACAAAACTGAGAGGCTATGTCGAGTCGTACCTCGAACTTTCACTCGAATATGCCAATGCCGGACTTCTTGATGAGGCTATTGATGTTCTTTCAAATCCGGGACTGACACCGGAGAACAATGGAAGCAATTCTCCTATGATTTCCTATTACCTGGGCTATTTCTATTCAAAAAAGGGAGATGCAACCAAGGCCCTTGATTATTTCAGGCGTGCATCGGAAATGTCATCTGATTATTGTTTTCCGTTCAGGCTAGAAGAGATAGCGATTTTGGAGTCAGCAATGAAGACGAACCCCACGGATGCAAAAGCACCCTTTTATCTTGGCAATCTGCTTTATGATTTTCAACCGGAAAATGCCATTAAGCAATGGGAAAATTCCGCAAATATTGACAATACATTTGCACTTGTACATAGAAACCTGGGGTATGGATATTACAAAACAAACAAGGATCTTCCAAAATCGATTGCCAGTTATGAAAAGGCCATTTCGCTGAATAATAAAGACCAACGATGGTTTTATGAGTTGGATTTGGTGTATGCGGACGCCAGAGCAGATCTGTCGAAAAGACTTAAACTTCTTCAGGATAACCATAGCGTCCTTGTCAATAGTAATGTGGTTGACGGTCTTTCCAGGGAAGTATTGCTTTTAGTTCAGCTTGGCAAGTATGATAAAGCACTCGAAATATGCAACTCCAGATCTTTTCCACAAAGGGAAGGGGTTGATAAAATGTATGGTTCCTACCTTAATGCATATCTTTTAAGGGGATATAAGAATTTGAAAGCAGGAAAATATAAAGAGGCGCTAAAAGACGGACTAACCGCAATGCAATATCCGACCAATATGATGGTAGCCCGTGAATACAGAGGTGGAAGAGAATGTGAGGTTTATTATTTTGTAGGAGTGGTTTATGAGAAAATGGGTAATCACACAAAAGCAATGGAGTATTGGAATGGCGGAATAAATCTCAGACAAAGAGATAATATTTCGGAGATATATTTTTATAAGGCCATGTGTTTAAAGAATGCCGGAAGATATGATGAAGCCACTAAAATATTTGATGGTCTTATCAATGTAGGGAAAGCAAAAATTGAAAGAGAAGATGTGGATTTCTTTGAGAAATTCGGAGAACGACAGACTCCGGACGAAAGAAGGGCTGACGGTCATTATTTGCTGGGGCTTGGATACCTGGGGAAAGACATGCAGAAAGAAGCAAAACAGGAATTTAGCGAAGCGGTGAGGCTAAATGTTAACCATATTTGGGCTAATAAATATTTGGCTGATTGATGGATTGAATCATTTTATTTCTATAAAACGGATAAACTAATAACGTACAGAAATCATACAATAGATTTCAACAGCATAGAAATATTTTTTACTATAAAACGAATCTATATGAAAACCAGAAAGAGACTAAATCCTTCGGTCGATTATACTTCATTGACGCAGGAACAAATCGTTACTGAAAAAGGATGGGAGTTTGCCGGTGAATACTGTCGTTGGTTCGATTTAATTCACCTTGAAATGGTCGAAGATGTATTGCCAGGAAAGATGCTAATGATCTTCAGCCGCTTGGCACAATCCAATACTATTTGCCACTTCCTGCCAGCGAAACGTTAGCTAATCCTAATTTAGCCAACTAGAATATTCTGGAAGAAAGAAGCCAATGAACATTGGCTTCTTTCTTCCAATTTTTGAACTACATTGCCATTGGGTAATTCATCGGATTGTAATTTACTCAGTTGTTTTTTATTAGATTCAGATGCTAACTGATTTGGTCTTTAATATTTTTTAAACTAAAGATGTTTGTTTTTGTGCATTCAACGGTTAATAAATTTTATAAAATATGAACTATCCCTATCACCTAAATCAAACTATTGTTTGTTTTTGCTTCCTGCTGCTTACTTTTTCAATTGGTTGTAACCAACATGGAAAAAATAGACAGGATAAAAACACTCCGCAAAATTACTTTGTTCGTGCTACGGATAGTGATGCAGTTGATGAATCTAATGTTCAGATTGTCCATTCTATTAAATCGCTTCAATCGATTCGCTTTCAAGCAGGCGACACTATTTTTTTTCAAGGAGGCCAGGTTTTTGAAGGTACAATCCAGCTTTTGCTGAAAGGGGCACCCGAAGATCCAATTGTGTTGTTGAGTAAAGGAAGAGGCAAGGCCATTATTGATGGGAAAAATAACGAGGCTCTAAAATTGCAAGGGCATAATTTTCAGGTAAAGAATTTACAATTAATCGGCGCCGGAAGAAAAAATGGAAATATAACAAATGGATTTATTTTGGATGGTGCCCACGACGTTTGGATAGATTCCATCCAGATTTCCGGATTTCAAAAAAGTGGATTAGCTGTGTTGAATAGTTTCAACGTTCTCATCAGAAACGTTCATGCCATGGGAAATGGCGCTATTGGTATTTCAATGGATCATTCAAAAAATGCGGTTATTCAGGATTGTCTTGCTGAAGATAATCCCGGAGATCCGACCAATCTAACAAATCACAGTGGAAATGGTATTCTTGTAGGAAATTCAAAAAATGTATTGATTGACCATTGTGTTGCTACAAATAATGGATGGGATATGCCGCGCGTTGGTAATGGGCCGGTTGGAATCTGGACTTACCAAAGCGATAGCATCATCATTCAATACTGCATTTCCTATAAAAACAAAACTTCCGAAGGTGGTAAAGACGGAGGTGGCTTCGATTTCGATGGAGGAGTAAGCAACTCCATTATGCAATATTGTTTATCCTATGAAAATGAAGGGGCGGGTTACGGCCTGTTTCAATATTCAGGAGCCGATAATTGGTCCAATAACATCATCAGGTACTGCCTGAGCATCGATGATGGGGCCAAAACAGAAGGCGCTGGTGGCATCTTTTTATGGAACGGAGGAGCTAGCAGTTCTGAATTAACCAACGCCTTTATTCACAACAATGTAGTGGTTAATCAACACAAACCATGTGTTGTTTTTGAACCAGCCAGCAAAAATGAAAATGTACTGCTGGCAAACAACCTATTCATCGGCAAACAAGAATTGGTCAGCGGGCCCACTTCGGGGGAGAAATTTATCGGGAATGTTTATTGGAGATTGGATGATCAAGCGATTTCATTTCGTGGGTTCAAGAGTTTGAAGGATTGGGCAGAGAGCACAAAGCAAGAAAAGTGGAATGGCAAACTTGTTGGGAAAGTTTTAAACCCGAGGCTTAAAGGACCATTGACGATTAAAACCACAGATCCTTATCAGTTAGACCAGCTTACCGCCTACCAACTACAGGAACCTTCACCACTTAAAGACAGTGGAATAAACCTGGAGAAAATAGGCGTAATTAATTTGCCACCGACAGATTTTTATGGCAATCCAATCACCGATCGTAATTCAACAGAACCTGGAATCTATGAGATAAATTAACTGATGAATTGGGGTTTTTACAAAATCCGATTAATTTAAATACTTAAGATATCAAACAACTAAATTTAAATAACATGTATAAAAGATTTAACTTTTCCCATATAGTAATGCAGTCGGTACTATTAATAGGTTTTCTTGCAGCACCCTTTGTTTCCCAAGGGCAAGTGGAGGTTAGGGAAGAACCTGTAACTATCCCTACTTATAAAAATAATCCACCCAATCCCATGCCAAGATTTTACGAGGGAGACAGCCATCAAGGTGTACAGCGCAGAATCTACCCATATCCCATGGATGATAACCAAACCAATAAATTAACTGATGTTGACTATCGTTTTGTGATTGTTGAAAATGAATTTATTGAGTTGGGAATTGTACCGAAACTTGGCGGACGAATCTACTATGCTGTCGATAAAACCAACAATTACGACTGGTTTTATCACAATCATGTTGTTAAGCCTTCATTGATTGGTATGATTGGGAATTGGATTTCGGGTAGCAATGCCTGGGGATTTCCGCATCATCATGGACCCAATACGGTCATCCTATTGAAATACAGAATGTTACAAATTTAGCCGTTGAAAAAGTGCTCCGCTACTTCTTTAATTATTCCTCAGAAGAAAAGATTTTGAAGTACAACTATGAAAAAGGAAAGGAATTATTATCAAGAAAAAGGATTTCCAGAAATACTGAACTACAGTTAGAACCTTGGGGAATGAAAATAGTTGAAGAAGAATAAGCCTTTTATTGTTCAATGCTTTTTAGCTTTCACAAAAAGATACTTTCTTTTATTCAGATTTCACGTTGAACTTTTTGTTACCGAATTAAAAAATATCACTAGTGTCCACTTAAAATAAGTTGAAAACCAGCTGGTTAGTAATATGTTCATTGACATTATTGTAATCTGATTTCATAAGTAATTCATTTACAGATGTTTTATCGAGTAATGATGCTGATAAAA
>Ga0314774_1001345_pt1 | contig 15975 bp, 15 predicted proteins | sample MetaGCBIA2018_FD_204515 | JGI IMG/M metagenome (GOLD analysis project Ga0314774, IMG submission 204515) | Cryopeg brine microbial communities from Beaufort Sea near Barrow, Alaska, United States - CBIA 2018 | ecosystem: Environmental > Aquatic > Marine > Coastal | place: USA: Alaska | collected... | reverse complement strand
ACAGCCACTTCTACAAGCTGTTTCCTATATAATGAAAAAATCAGCATATTTTCTAACTTATTTTAACAAATTAGGAAGAAATGTTGTAATAGGTTCAATAAAAGTTAGGAGTAATAGTGCCACTACATTTGAAATTAGTAAAGGTACCGCTGCTTTGGAAATCCTTTCAAGTGAGATTCCCTCTATACCAGCAGCGACGTAAAGATTTACACCCAATGGTGGTGTTGCCATCCCAACCGCCAGGTTGGCAATCATTATAATACCAAAAAACAAAGGATCTATGCCTAAACTAACTACCAAAGGTAAGAATATTGGGGTAAGTATAATCAAAGCTGCATTTGTTTCCATAAAACACCCAACCAACAGAAGCATTAAGTTAATCATTAATAGAATAATAAAACGGTTGTCAGACACACCCAAAATACTTCTGGCAACTGCATCCGGTATCCTCTCACTCGTCATGATCCAACCAAATACTTGTGCTGTAGATATAATCAACATAATCATAGCTGTAGTTCTGGCAGAAGTAACCAGTACCTTGGGGATAATATTTATTTTTAATTCGCGATATATAAATATACCTACCAACAAACCATAAATCACCGCAACACCAGCAGCTTCGGTCGGTGTGAAAATACCTCCGTAAATGCCGCCCAAAATAATGACTGGCATCAATAAAGCCCAAATTGATTCTTTTAATGCTTTAATTACTTCAATAATAGAAAAAGGGATTTTTTCTCCACCCCAACCATTTTTCTTCGACAAGAAATATGTTGTAATCATCAAACAAAGTCCAATAAGAATACCTGGTCCGAAACCAGCAGTAAATAAGTTACCAATTGATACGCCTGACATCACGCCATAGGTTACCATTGGAATACTAGGGGGAATGATAATTCCAATAGCACCAGAAACGGCAAGCAACGCTGCTGCAAAACCTTTATCATATCCTTTAGCTACCATTGCAGGAATCATTATACCTCCAATTGCGGCAACTGTCGCTGGTCCTGAACCGGAAATAGCTGCAAAAAACATACATGTTAATATAGCTGCCATGGCAAACCCACCAGTAAAGCTTCCGACCAGTGTATTCGCAAGGCTAATCAACCTTTTGGATATACCACCATTCTCCATTAGAGCTCCAGCAAGCATAAATAAGGGAATCGCTAACAAAGGGAATGAATCGGTGGCAGTAAACATTCTTTGCGGGATAATTGCTAAAGGGATCATGCTGCCATAGTAAATTGATACCAAAGAAGATACACCTAAAACTATAGCAATCGGAATTCCTAATACTAATAATACTATAAAACTAATAGCTAACATTATACCCATTAGATGAGCCCCCCCTCTACTATAATATTTTTATTACGATAAATAGTTATTGCTACTTGAATATATCTAATACTCATCAAGATTGTTCCTACTGGAATTGCCAAATATGCCCACCAAATAGGTATTTGCATAGCAGGAGAAACTTGTCCCAGTTCCATTTGTTTAGCAATAATCTTCAAACTAAATACAGAAACCACCAAGCAGAAAAAAATACAAATTGCAATACCTCCAAGATTAACAAAACTCCTTAGTTTTTTTGGCAAGATTAGCAATAAAGCTTCGACTCCGACATGGGAACCATGTTTCACACCAGAACTAGCTCCTATAAAAGTTATCCACACCAATAGATATCTCGAAACTTCTTCAGACCAAGTTAATGATGATTTCAAAACAAACCGATAAACTACCTGTAAGAAAACAATAAGTGCCATGGTAGCTATCATGGAACCACACAAATACTCTTCAATATTATCAATTATATGTAAAAAAAGTTTCATATTAACCTCCTGTTTATATGGTTCATTTTATTTTGAAGAAAAAAGGACTGTAGAAATTAAGATAGGATTACTCTTCAGTCCTTAAATATATTATTTTTATATTCGTATTTAGAAATGCTTATTCATTTGCAGCCTGAACTTTTTTAATCAATTCCGCAGGAATAGTACCTGTATATTTTTCGTAGACTGACTGAACTGCTTTAATAAATGGTGTTTTATCAGGATAATTGATTTTCATACCCTTTTCTTCTAGGAAGACAATCAACTTTTCATTAGTTGTGTCTAAAAGCTTTCTTTCAAAATCTCTGGCTTCAAGTGCACTTTCCGTAATTATCTTTTGTTGCTCTGCGGTTAAGCCATTATAAAATTTCGCGCCCATCAACATAGGAGCTGGGGCATAAAAATGTTCAGTAATCGAAAGATATTCCTGTACTTCATAAAATTTAGATGTATCAATAATAGCCAATGGGTTTTCTTGAGCATCAATGGTCTTCTGTTGTAAAGCTGTAAATAATTCACCAAAAGCCATGGGGGTAGGATCTGCACCCAACGCTGTAAAACTATCCATATGGACAGCATTCTCCATAGTTCTAATCTTCATACCATTCAAATCTTTTGGTGATTCAATTGGTAATTTTGAATTAGTCACATTTCTAAAACCATTTTCGAAATAGCAAATACCTTTAATCTCTTGTTTATCTAATCCTTTCAGAAGTTCTGTCCCGATTTCACTATCTACAACTGATCGTGCTGTTTGGGTATCCTTGAAAATAAAAGGTAAATCAAATACTAAAAAGTCTTTAGTAAAACTGGCAAGAGGTGCGGTAGAAACTAATGCCATTTCCATAGTTCCTAATTGCAGACCTTCGACCATATCTCTTTCATTACCTAACTGAGAACTGTGAAATACATCAACCTTTATGGTCCCTTTACTCTTTTCATCAACTAAACGTGCAAATTCAACCAAACTTGTTTGGTATGGGTGATTAGGTGCTAAAACGTGACCAATTCTAATTGTAAGTGGCTCAGATACTGTAACATTAGTTTCCGAAGTTTCTTCTTTATTGCTAGCACCTCTGCTGCAACCAGCTACAAAAGGTACCAAAATCATTAGACCAAGTAAAGTTGCCAATATTTTCTTTTTTATCATTATAATTACTCCCTTTCAATACAATATTATTTATTCTCAAAATTCCTAATACTTCTCCTTAATTTTTCGTTCCACAAACACAGGGAACCTTAGGTGTAGATTTTATAGATGAAAGTGACGTTTTTTTCCTCCAGAATTTATGCTTAAACAAAATGACCTTTCCTACCTTTAGTCATTACTGAAATACTTACAGCTGTTTTTATTTCTTTAATCATCCTAGGGTCAGACATTCTAGCCACGCCACCTTGCTTTCTAATATCTGAGGGTACTTATACTAGCGCCATTACCGCTCAGACTCCAGCGTTTTATACAATTATTGCAGCTGTATATTCACCACGATCATAATCACTCCTTCCTTTAATAATTGCGCTAAACGTTTATTAAGTTCATATACTTCTATAAAATCCTTCCTAGCATTATTTATAAAGTTAAGTATACCAACTTTGATGTAATTCTCAGAGTTTCTACGCTTTTTATAAGAAATAGCAACTTTTTCTGAAGTTATTAAAGACTTTAAAATTAATATCTCTGAACATTTGAGTTGTCTTGAAATTACTTTAAGCGTTCTAATTTGTCTACGTAGAATCCAGGTTATTTACATAATCAAATTTCCTTGACTATCAAATAAAAATTCCGGATATTTCTCAACAATTTCAATTTTACTTTGATCCATATCTGCATAGGCCGCTTCTGAAACGTAAATATATTCGAGATGTAAAGTGTTTTCAATAATTACAACTTTAGCCTTTTCTGGTATAATATCACCAATTGTTTTTAATGCTGTATCCAAGGTTTCTTTCTCAGAAGGCATTACCACTGGTACCATACCCCTCTCAAGGTAGGTTGTAGGAATCAGGTTGCTATACATTGCCTGATAATCAATACTATCTGCCAATGCTTTAGTTGTAATATCAGCTAATCCCACTCCTAAAGCATTTCCATAAGATTCAGCAGATAATCTGAAGACCAATACCTTATTGAAATCAGGCTTCTCAGGTTCGGGCACCCCTCTAACCTTCATACGACCGATTACTTTTGTATCCATGCCGGTGCCGCTAAACAATTTACCCATTTCCTTTACCACAAGGATATCTCCATTGGAGCAAGGAATACTGGGCATCAAGCTTTTAGAAATCTCTAGCAACCTCTGTTCTTCAACTAAAAAATCTTCAGGCTTTACAGCCTTCAATAAATAGGTTTCATCGTTAGAATTTTCAATTATGGCTAGTCCAGCCAAAATAGGTGCTTTCATTCTAATTATGGAATAAGCTAAGGGTATGGTTTGAGCCAAACTAAAACAATGCATAGAAGATGCACCTTTTTCTTTACCCAAACCTACTGCTAACATTTTTACAATACCACTTTCATTTTTACTGATAAAATCAGTGTGTGATTTTACTCGGTTAATACTAATAATTCCGTCAGAATTATATGCATTCTTGTCCATAAATACCGGTGCTCCATTAGAGGTAGTTCCTAGGTTAATTACCTCCATAGAGGATCGGATATCAGCGCACATTGTTTCCTCAGTAATATTTAATTTCTTCAATACCTGGCGCTGTCCTTCAGCTGTAGCACCTCCATGACTACCCATGGCAGGTACTATAAAAGGAACACCACCCAACTTTCTGACAAAATCACAGGTATATTTAATTATTTTATCAATGTTATTAATCCCCCGACTACCTGCAGTAATTGAAATCTGAGCGCCAGGTTTTATTTTATTTTCCAAACCAATCTCCATAAATTGTTTCCAAATCGCTTCTTCGATATCCGTAATTTTCTCTTTCACTAAGCTTTGGCGTATTTTATACATTTTTGGATACTTCATATGTTAATCTCCATGACCTTAACGAGTTCACTTACTTTTTTCTTGAAGGGCTCATCTACACCTGGAATTAATTCATCAGCTCGTTCTAAAAATTGTGCCTCCGTCAATACCTTCTGCTCAACTTGCAACCATTTTTTTGAGAACCCTATACTGATTAGTTCTTCCCAAGCACTATCTTTAATGTTATCAATGTCAATTTCTCTGCCAAGATATTTTGCAACAGATAATACTGCAGGCGAACAACCGATATGGAGCCCTGGAACCATGCCTGCATTTAAAGCGTTTATAATTGCTTTAGCAAGGGTTCTCTTGGTAGCAACAATACAAGGAATCTCTTTTTTCAAAGTTTGAGCATATTCGCCACAATTATGAGCAGTTTCACCAGCCCTAAACTGCCTAGTTGGAAATACTCGTCCAAATTTTTCTGCAACTGTCATACCAATCCCTACAGAAATAACACCTCCTGTATTCCCTATTAGGACTTCTCCATCATTCATGATCTCTAATTGACCTAATATTGGTAAAAGAATTTCCTCCATCGTAACAATATTCATCATCTCAGTTGCTGAGTTATTATTTGAAGCCCTACCAGAGATCACAACATTGTGTACGGGGATAACTTTTTTTTGTGGATCTGGACCTCTGAAGAGACGGCGACCACTAAATAAAGTCTGCCACTGTTTCAAATGAGGTTCTTCTGAAACAATTTCCGGTGAATATTCCATCTCAGCCATATCCAATCGACCAAAATCAGAATTAATCCTACCATGATCCGATGCTGCCATCTTAATAATTGCTCCCTGCACCATGATTCCATCACTGGTGGTGGTCACAGCCTCCATGTCAAAAACACTAATACCTGCAGGACCTTGTATTTGTGAAGCAATCTTAGTAACCGCGTCGTCTTGGCTTAAGCCACTGGCCACGATATCTTTGCTATCCACAAAAATAATATTTAGAGGAACAGTATACTTTCCAACTTTCCCTTCACTAATCAATTTATATCTTAATACAGCCATTACCTCATCTCCTTCTCTCTTTAGTGCCTTCCTATTACAGGTCTACGGTCATCAATATCATTACAATCATGTAACTCTACTTCTTCGGTACAATGCAAAATATTAATTACTTCTAAAATTGCTTTTTTGACTTCGCCATCTTCGCCAAGACCCTTAATGATTACAGTGTGCATCGTTTCTGGCACTCTTGGAATTATCACCATTTCTACCTGATTTATACCTGTAGTTAAAACCATTTCTTCCACAGCATGTTCAATACGTCCGGTACGCAGAGATTGCATCTTGGCACTACTTAAATTTTCCAAACCTTTAATGTTGAGATCTCGATCCGCAAAATGTTTATGAACCGCTTCATGCATCTTCTTAATAAAATCCGGAAGCTTAGTATGCATCAATTTCATATCAAATTTCTCCTTTCTTTTAATGTTTTTCTTTTAATCGTGAGTATTGTATATATCTATATCTATATTAATTATTTACCACATCTAACTAATAGTTCTTCCCATCTTTTATCAACTTCAGCTTGCATTTCTGCAATTAGATGTTCTTTGCCACTCTTGAATAAGTGCTTGAATCTTCCTTGTGGTTTCAAGAATTCTTCAATAGGTAATTTCTTTTTAGGAGTATAATTTAATGTCCATTTTCCATCTTCAACTTCATAAAGTGGCCAATAACACGTTTCTACTGCTAAACGACATATTTCCATTAAATCTTCAGCAGGATATCTCCATCCTCTTGGACATGGTGCCATTACATTTAAGAAAGCTGAACCTTTTTTATAAAGAGCTTTCTCAGATTTTTCATGAAGATCTTTTAGATCCTTAACAAATGTGGTTTGAGCTACATATGGAACATGATGAGCAGCTATAATTTGACCAAGATCTTTTCTATATTGTTTTTTACCGTCAGATTCTATACCTACTGGTGTTGTTGTTGTATCTGCAAATTTTGGTGTGGCTGATGAACGTTGGATACCAGTGTTCATATAAGCACCATTATCATAACAAACATAAACCATATCATGTCCACGTTCCATTGCACCTGATAGTGATTGGAATCCTATATCGTATGTTCCACCATCTCCGCCAAAAGCAATAAATTTGCACTCATTTTTCAATTTTCCTTTTCTTAACAATGATTTGTGGGCAGCTTCTACTCCACTAACCGTAGCTCCTACGTTTTCAAAAGCATTGTGTATGAACGAATCTTTCCATGCTGTATATGGATACATAAATGTAGAAACTTCAAGACAACTTGTTGCACAACCTATTACTGCTTTATCTTCTTGCTTTAATGCACGTAGTACCCCTCTTACTGCAACTGGAGCACCGCAGCCTGCACACATTCTATGTCCACCTGCTAAACGTTCTGGTTTATTCATTTCTTTCTTTAAATTATAACCCACACCATTCGCCTCCTATTCTCTTACTGAAAGATATCTGTATGTGCTTCCGATATCTCCTGTGTTTTTGATTTCATCAAGCGCGCTATATACTTCCATTATATTTTGAGTTTTAACGTCACGACCACCTAAACCGTAAATGTAATTAATCATTTTCGGTTTATTTAGTGAATCATATAAAGCGCTTCTTACTTCTGCAAATACTGGTCCCCCACAAGAACTAAATCCTTCTGCTCTATCCATTACAGCTACAGCCAATTTCCCTTCTAATGCTTTTGCAATCTCTTCTGCTGGGAATGGTCTGAAAATACGAATCTTAAGAAGGCCAACTTTTTTGCCTTCTGATCTAAGAATATCTATTGCATCTTTAGCTGTTCCTGCTGTTGAGTTTATAATAACAATTGCAGTTTCAGCATCATCTAATTTATAAGATTCAAACATCCCATACTTTCTTCCAGTCATTTTTTCGAAATCTTTTGCAACTTCCATAATAACCTTTTTTGAATTGATCATTCCCTCTGCTTGTTGTCTTTTGTGTTCCATATAAAAATGAGTTGAATCATATGGTCCAACTGACATTGACTCCTCTGGATTTAATAAATAATGCTTCGGACTATATTCTCCTACGAAATTCTTAACTTTTTCATCTTCAATCAATTCTATATTTTCAACTGCATGGCTTGTGATAAATCCATCTTGACATACCATAACTGGTAGTCTAACATCCTCATGCTCTCCAATTCTTACAGCTTGTATAAAGTTATCATAAGCTTCTTGGTTATTTTCTGAATATATTTGTAACCAACCTGAGTCTCTTGTTGGCATACTATCTGAATGATCTGCATTTATGTTAATAGGACCTGATAATGCTCTGTTTACTACTGCCATTGTTATTGGTAATCTACTTGATGACGCTATATATAATACCTCAAACATCAATGCAAGTCCACAAGATGATGTTGCTGTGAATGTTCTTGCTCCTGCCGCCTCTGAGCCTACACAAGCTGACATTGCACTATGTTCACTTTCTACTGTCACAAATTCAGTGTCTACTTTACCGTTTGCAACGTATGTTGAGAAGTATTGAGGTATTTCTGTTGATGGTGTAATTGGAAATGCTGCTATAACATCTGGGTTGATTTGTCTCATAGCATTTGCTACTGCTTCATTTCCTGACATTCTTTCTCTTATAGCCATTCTACTCGCTCCTCCTTCAATGTAGAGTTTCGATAAAAACCCTTTTAATTTATTATTTTCTATTTTCTATTTTTATTCTTTTACCATTTCGATTGCGTTAAAACGACAAGCTTTTGCGCAGATTCCACATCCTTTGCAATGGTAGTAATCAAAATCTAATCTTTTACCGTCTTTTACTGGTATAGCACTATCTGGGCATACTGGTGCACAAAGCATACATTGCTTGCATTTATCTTCTATAAATATTGGTTTAGATGTTCTCCAATCTCCAGTTTTGAATTCAGATGAATTACCTCTCTCATAAATGTTTCCACCCTCAGTTATATCAGTCCATTTTACATTCTCGTCTATATTTGTTTTACCCATTTATTTCACCTCCTGAAGTGCCATTTTTAATGCTTTCATGTTGCCTTCAATTACTTCAGGTTTTGATGCAAATTTATGTTCAAAAGAAAGTTGCATTTCTTTTAAAAATATATCTTCAGGCATTACATTACTAATCTTTGCAATAGCTGCCAGCATTGGTGTGTTTGGAAAATATTTTCCGAGGGTTGCTTCAGAAACTTTCTTAGCATCAATAGTATAAACTTTTCCTTCATATCCTTTTAAGCTTACACGAATTTCTTCTGGGGATTTTTCTGTATTTATTACAATTGCACCTTTACTTTTTAATCCTTTCGCTACATCAATTGAATCTAATAAAGTTTGATCTACAACTACTACAAAGTCTGGCTCATAAATATTAGAATGAACTCTAATTTTTTCTTCACTTATTCTATTATAAGCTGTAATAGGAGCTCCCATTCTTTCTGGTCCATATTCAGGAAAACCTTGAACATATTTACCAGTACTAAAGGCAACATCTGCCAGCAATAACGATGCAGTTTTTGCTCCCTGACCGCCACGTCCATGCCATCTTATTTCTATTATTTTAACCATATTTATTCCCTCCCGTAAACCTTTTCGCTTTTCTGTTTATATCTATAGCAACTAGCGTGCCAATTTATATAAACCTCATAAAATAAGCGTTTATGTAAATATAATTTTAAATTTTATTCTATTTTTGTTGTAATTTTTGTTATGATTTTGTTATACTGTTAGAAATATACTGTTAGAATTTTATAAGCAAGTAAATAATAGTTGTTAAGGGGGCATGACATGGTAATTTCTAATGATGATATCTATAAGAATAAGTTATTTCAGCTATTTTTGGACAAGTCAAATGATGGTGTTAATGTAGTTGATACCCAGGGTAATATAGTTTATGCAAATAAAATTTCAGCTAATTACGCTAATACTACAATTGAAAAAATGAAGGGTAAACATATTTCAAACTTTTATCCTCATGCTGCTCTTTTAAAAGTATTAGAAAATAAATCTGAAGTGTTAGATAAGAAAATAAACGTGGTGAATAAAAAATATGTGGTTAGTTCTTATCCACTATACATTGACCATGAATTTGTCGGTGCTTTTGCAATTTTTAATGATATTAAAGAAATTGATAATTTAAATCGTAAGATTAAGTATCTCGAATTAGATTTAACCTTAAATAAGTCAAAAGAAAACATTTCTTATGTTATTGGTAATAATGGAAGCCTAAAGAATGTACTTACGCAAGCTAAAAGAACGGTAGGAGCTCTGGGCGGTCCAAGACATTCTATTATCACAGGGCAGTCAGGAACAGGTAAAACAATGTTAGCAAATCTTATTTACATTTACGCTAAAGAAGTTGGTGTAGTTGATCAAAACGCACCCTTCATTGAAGTGAATTGTTCGCAATTTACTAATGTCGATTTAGCTGCCGTAGAGATATTCGGTTCAGAAAAGGGTGCATTTACCGGTTCTACACAGCGAAAAGGCTTATTTGAACAAGCTAATAGTGGTATATTGTTTTTAGACGAGGCCCATGCTTTAGGACATTACCAAACGCTACTTTTTAAAGCTATTGAGTCGGGTAAAATAAGGCGCATTGGTGGCACAAAGGAAATCAGTGTCGATGTAATTATTATTGCAGCATCTACAAGAAATTTAAAAAAAGAATTATTACCTGAGTTATATCAGCGTTTAGCCCAGTATGAGCTTCACCTACCATTATTATCAGAGAGAAGCCTGGAAGAAAAGGAATTATTATTGGATCATTTTATCGTAAAGTATGAAAATGCAGTTGCTGATCTTCAAGCAATCAAATATCATGTGAAATTTTCCGATGCGGCAAAGACCGCTCTTCTAAGCGCAGTATATCCAAGAAATATCAGGCAATTCAGGGATATTATCAATTGCAGCATTGATGCTGCGTCTCCTTTAATATTGGATATTGAAGATAAAAATGAAATCACTGCTACTGTTCTTACGGAGCATCTACCTATTGAAATTTTTCATGGAAATATAATTATTGATCAAACTAAAAGGAATGATGATAAAATAAAAGGAACTTTTGAAATACTCATAAACTCCCTTCACGCACAAGGTTTAGGCCCCCGCAAAATTTCAAACATACTGAAAAATAAAGGATACACAATTCAGTATTATCAAGTAGCATACTATCTAAAAAAAAGACGAAAATTATAACTAATATCAATGCTTATTCTAATTAAAGGTCTATAATGAAAATGGTACATGATTCTTAAATCCTTAGAGTATAATTTCCGCGTTTTGCTGCCTAGACCCCTATAAGGGGTCCCACCAACAAAATGCGGATTTACAACGTTAAGGAATATAAGGGGTCTCGCCAACATAAGTTTGAATTACACCAGTAGCAATTTTATAACGTCTACTTAAAGCTAAATGTATTTTACGTAGATATTCATAAATGTTTTGTTATACTTTACGAATACATTTTATAGGTTGTTTCAATCCTACGTAAAGATATACCTTTACGTAGGGCAATTCGTTTTAGCATCAAACTATAGTTTATAAAACTGGTGTTTAATGGTATAATTTTTCTAGTAATTAAGTCGCAACGGTAAAATTGTGAGCATATTGAGCATCATATAGATTTTATTATTAATGGGTTAAGTAGTAAGGAGAAGGGGGAAAGGTTTATGGAATTTAAAAAACCATTAAGTAGCGATGGTAGTGGTATTATCATTCAAAGAAGTAGGATTACTGCAATCATGACGCTTATCATGTCAGTGCTTATCATATTTGCGTGTCTCGAAGGTATTCTAAATGAAAGCATTTATAATGATGTGTTATCATCAGGATTAATCACAAAGTTTTTACTGGTAGGTTCTAGGGCACAGGATATAATATTTATTCCGCTAGCTGTGCTTCTAGCTTTTTTATCGGGTTTATTCCTAAGGCGTCCGGGTTATAAGTTGTTAATTACTATAATCGGGCTTTGCGGTACTTTTTTTTATGGCTACGCACTTTATGTAATGCAAGGTCAGTATACAACAATTTATCTTGTTTATCTCGCCATATTTAGTTTATCGATATATAGTATTGTTTTAGGACTTCTTAGTTTCCCAACTGAGTTTGTAGTAAAAACCTCGCTATCTAAAGGCTTATGTAGATCCATAAGTATATTTCTTTATAGTATTGTATTTATGTTAGGTCTCATTTGGTTAATAAGAATTTCACCTGACATTGCAAGGCACATTCCACAGGATACCTACGGGGTTTTTGTTCTGGATTTAGGTATTGTTTTTCCTGCAATTGCAATTGCAGCTACACTGCTAATTCGAAGAAAGCCATATGGAAATATATTTGCAGGCGTAGCTTTAATGAAAGCATTTACAGTTTGCCTGTCCTGGGGATTTGGAGAATGGTATGGCAGAGTTCATGGAGTTATTCAGGGTAATTATGATATGCTTGTCATACCAAGCGTTTTGACTATATTAGGCTTAATATTCTTTATACTTTATATTGTAAACTTGAAAATAGAACACAAGTGAGAGTTGGATTCAATATTCATATACTGTACATTAACCCAAAAGGCAGCAATGCCTTTTTTCTTTTTCTTAGATTTATGATAGACTCTTATTTAATAGATATGTTGGATTAACATTGATATTAGTTAGTTTTAGGTTATTTTTTATTCTTGTTGGTGTGATTCAGAGAAATGTTGGCGAGACCCCTTGTATCGATGGAAAAAATATGACCAATATATTTAAAATTGCAATAGTAAATATTTTATTTTTTTGTGGACTTGAAGGTACTAAAAAAAAGATGACTTCTGCTGAGAACAGAAGTCATCTTTTGGGATTAGTATAAATTAAATTGTACAGGCAACCATATTAAAGCAGCGTTTATAAATCCAAGTATACTCCTCTTCATTTAATTCTCTTGGATTACCTACAGTTTGAGGATCTTTCATGGCTTCCTTAGCTAAACGAGGAATCATATCCTTTGATACACCTTGATCTTCTAGAGAAGCTGGAATATTTAAATCTTCTGCTAATTGGTAGACTGCTTTAACAGCTGCTTTAGCGGCATCTTCAGTAGACATGCCATGGATATTAACGCCCATAGCCTGAGCGATGCGAGCGAATTTTTTAGGTGCTGCCTTCCAGTTAAATTCCATTACAGGTCCCATCATTGTAGCAACACATTCACCGTGAGCTACTGGGACAATACCTCCTAGAGTTTGAGCCATAGCATGACATGCTCCTGCTGATTCACTACCATAGGATAACCCTGCTAACATAGCTGCTTGTGACATACCATATCTAGCTTCAATGTCTTTGCCATTTGCATAGGCTCTGCGTAGGTATGTAGCTGTATATTCAATTGCTAAAAGGGCTACAGCGTCTGTCACAGGCTGTGCAAAATGCATTGTATAACATTCAACAGCGTGGGACAAAGCATCGATACCTGTTGTGGCAGTTATGCGAGGTGGCATAGATACATGCAATTCTGGATCAATAATGCTTAGATGAGCCGCAATAAGAGGACCACCAGTATTGAATTTAAATTCTCTCTCTGTATCAGTGATAACAGCCCATTGAGTTACCTCTGAACCAGTACCAGCAGTGGTTGGTATAGTTGTTAATGGGGGTATTCTTTTAGTTAAAGGTTTTTTTCCATCAGCTGCCTCATATTCTAAAACGGATCCTACATGAACTACCTCGACTCCAATAGCTTTAGCAGTATCCATAGAGCTACCGCCACCTACAGCTACTAAGCCATCACAGTTATTATCTTTGTAAACTTTACTTCCCATTCCTACGATTTTAACAGCTGGATTAGGTTCAACTTTATTAAAAACAACAACTTCAATACCAGCAGCTTTTAGTGAATCTTCTACTGGTTTTGTAATACCAAGCTTATAAATCCCTGGATCTGTTACTAAAAGAACTTTTGTAACTCCTAAATTCTTGATTTCATCACCTGCATACTTAATTGCACCAATACCATGCTTAATAACAGTAGGTACCTCGAAGCTGTGTAGATTAGACATATTTTCAAAACCCATATTCATACCCATAATAAAATCCTCCTTTTAATTTGATAATTAATTGTTTAATATATTTGTTTCTGTGGTTGCTTAAATTATTTAAACCAATTTACTGGTTCAGGCTGAAGATTTTGGAAGATATGCTTAACCTCTGTATATTCTTCAAGGCCATTCTTTCCTAACTCTCTACCGAATCCAGACTGCTTATAGCCACCCCATGGTGCTTGTGCAAAGTAAGGATGGAAGTCATTGATCCAAGTAGTTCCCATACGAAGCTTTGCTACAACTCTTTCAGCCTTTACAATATCTCGTGTCCATACGGCCCCAGCTAAACCGTAAATGCTATCATTAGCCAGTTTTATAGCTTCATCTTCAGATTTGAAGCGTTCCACCGTTAGAACTGGTCCAAAGCCTTCCTCTTGTACAATAGTCATGTCAGTAGTGCAATTTATAAATATGGTAGGAAGGAAAAAAAATCCATCTTGTAGCTCGGGACTATCTGGTCTTGTACCACCTACTACCACCTTAGCACCTTCTTTTTTACCGGTTTCAACATATGCTTCAACCTTAGCACGATGCTCTTGAGAAATAAGAGGACCTGATTGTGTATTTTCGTTAAATCCATCGCCTAACTTGATTCTTTTTGCTCTTTTTACTAAAGCTTTTACAAAATCATCGTGAATACTGTCTTCAACAAGTAATCTTGCTCCAGCAGAACAAACCTGTCCTGCGTGGAAGAAAACAGCATTTAGCGCTTGATCTACTGCAGTATCGAAATCTGCATCAGCAAATACGATATTAGGGTTTTTACCACCCAGCTCTAATGCCATTTTCTTTACATTATTACTAGCAGCTCTAATGATTTTTTTACCAGTTAAAATACCACCTGTAAAGGAAATAAGGTCTACACCAGAATTTTCTGCTAGCTCATTACCAACTGTTGCTCCAGCTCCTAAAACTAAATTAACAACACCTTTAGGAATGCCTGCCTCTTCAATTAACTCTGTCACCTTAACAGTGGTTAAAGGTGTAATTTCACTAGGCTTTATAATCATAGTATTTCCTGCTGCTAATGCAGGGGCAAGCTTCCAGGATGCCTGTAATAAAGGATAGTTCCAAGGTGTGATTTGTCCACAAACGCCTACCGGTTCTCTAACAATCCTACTGATTGTATTAGGAGTAGGGGAAGCAATGACTTCTCCGCCATCCTTATCGGCGATGCCTGCAAAATAACGAAATACACCAGCAATATCATCCATATCGCCTCGACTTTCTATAATCGTTTTACCTGTATCTAATGTTTCTAATGTAGCCAGCTCTTCTTTATCTCGTTCTATCAGTTCGGCTATCTTAAATACTAACTGTGCTCTTTCGTTAGCAGGTGTAGTAGACCATGTCCCTTCATCAAAAGCTTTACGAGCAGCAGCGATGGCCCTTTTAGCATCTTCTGAATTTCCCTCAGCAACAACGGCTATTTCTTCTCTATTATAAGGATTGATAATGTTTCGAGTGTTGCCAGATTTTGCGTCAACCCATAATCCATCAATGTACATTTTTTTATTTAACAATGATAACGCCTCCTTTTAATTAAGTAAATTAAATTATTTTTAAATAAATTTAATCTATTTAATATTTCAAGCCTAACATATTTAAAATGCAAGTGTCAAGAACGTTAAAAAAAATCTTTGATAGTTTACATCTCACAACCACCATAATACAAGTTGACAAAGGGTGTAAAAGTCTATACTATAATATATATTGTTAAGAAAATTAAATAAATTAAAAAAACATTTAATTAATTGATTTATTTTAAGATAATTGGAAGGTGATTGTTAATATGATAGATGATTCTATCAAAAACAATGATGATAAAAAAACAAAGCCAAAAAATGAAGATTTAAAGCATGCGAAGGATATTCTCATTAATTCTATTGCTGAAACTATGGATTTTTATGGTGTAGCACCATCTGTAGGAGGATTATATGGAACTATGTGTTTTGAAAAGGATCCTATGACCTTAGATGAAATGAAAGATATTTTACAAATGAGCAAACCTAGTATGAGTACGGGAGTTAGAACATTGCAGGAAAATAACATGGTTAAAAAGCTTTGGAAAAAGGGTTCTGGAAAAACTAAATATGTAGCA
>Ga0314774_1001344_pt1 | contig 15975 bp, 10 predicted proteins | sample MetaGCBIA2018_FD_204515 | JGI IMG/M metagenome (GOLD analysis project Ga0314774, IMG submission 204515) | Cryopeg brine microbial communities from Beaufort Sea near Barrow, Alaska, United States - CBIA 2018 | ecosystem: Environmental > Aquatic > Marine > Coastal | place: USA: Alaska | collected... | reverse complement strand
CCCGAGATAATTAATAACTAACTCAAGTTTCGCACCCCGAAAACCCTAGGGTTTTCGGGGTGCGAAACTTGAGTTAGTTATTAATTTGTTATCAAATTTGCTCATATGTATCAATTTATGCATAGCATTTCAAAATTTTTGAAAAAAAGTCTACTTTTAACATTGCATCTTAAACAAAAATTTTAGTATAAAATCCTTCGCCATCCCCTGACCATTAAACAACGGAATTTTTGAATATTTCTTGAACGGAACTACCTTTAAATCCTCAAATGGTTTCAAATCTGTGAATGGAGGCGTTTACACTGCATATAATTTGCCCGACACGGAATTCTGAATTTTTAAAGATAAAAGTGATTTTTACAGTTATTTATTTGGAGAATTCAAAACTATTACTATCTTGCAGAAGTTAACAAACTTTAACTTATTTAATTCATAAAACCAAAAAGTTTTAACAATTTAATCATTTTTAAATGCAAAAACACAGCTTAAAAACCAGGAACAAATGAAAAGAAAAATTAAATTATTTGATCTCTTTATGGGCAAAATGAAAATGACCAAGAGAAAAACAGTGGTATTATCTACAATCTTTACCCTTTTTTTAATAACGCCTCATGCTTTTTCATCTTCTGTCGATTTTTCGAAGATGGAAATTGGAAATGTTGTAAAATTGATATTCCAGCAACAAACGGTAACAGGAACTGTTCTTGATGAAAAAGGAATTCCGTTGCCAGGTGTTACGGTACAGGTAAAAAACACTAACGTAGGGGCTATAACGGATTTTGATGGGGAATTTTCCATAGAAGCTACTGATGACGACATTCTTATTTTTTCTTTTTTGGGATTTAAAACGACAGAAATATTAGTTGATGGTAATGTCAACATGGATGTCACTCTCATGGGAGATTTGGGGCAGCTGGATGAAGTTGTGGTAATAGGTTATGGTGCGGTAAAAAGAAAGGATTTGACGGGCGCTGTAAGTACTGTTTCGGGTGAAGCTATTGAAAACCAAGCGGTTCCTAATGTGGCGCAGGCATTACAAGGTAAAGTGGCAGGACTCAATATCAGGCAAACCAGTGGAGCTCCCGGAGCTGGAGCTGAAATAAGTATTCGTGGTATGGGGTCTTTTGGAGCAAATTCATCTCCTTTGGTCGTAATTGATGGTATTATTACTAGTGGTGGGCTGTCCAACATTGATCCTAATTCCATAGGAAATGTAACTGTCCTTAAAGATGCTACCTCTGCAGCAATTTATGGATCCAGAGGTGCCAATGGAGTGGTGCTGATTACAACAAAAAAAGGTAGGGCAGGAAAAGAAGTAATAAACTTTGATGCCTACTACAGCATGGATAATGTTATCAATCAAATTGAAACGGTTGATGCAGCTACTTACGCTGGTATGGTGAATGATTTTTACGTAAACGATGGGAAAGAGGCACCCTATGCTGACCCTGCGTCACAAGGTGTAGGAACAAATTGGCAGGATGAGATTTTCAGAACTGGTAGTAGGCAGAATTACTCCCTTTCAATGACGGGGGGGGCTGAGAAAAATTCTCACGCATTGGTTGTGAGTTATTACGAAGGTAAAGGTGTAGTGGTAAATTCAAAATATAACAGAGGTAATTTCCGGATCAATAATGATATTAAACCTTTAAAAGGATTGAGTATCGGAAGTGGTGTTGCTTTAAGTTACGCTACAACTAAAGAAGGTAATCCCGGTGAGGCAATAGCGCGCGCGTTAATTTATGCTCCTAATGTAAAACCATACAATGAAGACGGGAGTTACGGGATTGCTGATAGACAGGGACAACCAACAACTATGACTCAACCCTTGGTTGCTGCCTATGAGCGTCATAATGAAGTGATCAATATGCGTTTATTAGGAAATTTATTTGCTGAATACGAAATAGTAACAGGTTTGAAGTTTAGGACGAGTTTGGGGCTGGAATATATGCAAAATGATGGTACTAATTTTACACCATCTTATAATTTTGGATTAGGTAATGCAAATGGGATAGCTACTCTGAACCGGAATAACAACAACACAAAAAATTATATTATCGACAATATTTTTACTTATAATCATTTATTTAACCAAATACATGATGTTAACATGATGGCTGGTTATACTTTTCAGTATGAAAGATACGAATACCTAAATGCTTATAGGAATACCTTCAGTAGAAATGATGATTATCTTCGGGTTCTTGATGCAGGTACATCTAATGATCAGGCAAGAGGTAGTTATACTGAATGGGCTGTACAATCCTTTTTAGGAAGATTGAATTATGCTTATGATAGTAAATATCTTTTTTCTACCAGTTTACGGATTGATGAATCATCGAGATTTCATAAAGATAATAGGAGGGGTGTATTTCCGGCTTTTTCAGCAGGATGGGTGCTTTCAAATGAAGACTTTCTGCGAAACAATCTAGGCTCCATGAGTTATCTCAAGTTAAGAGCGGGTTACGGAATATTGGGTAATCAGGATATTGGTATTTATCCATATCAAGCAGCTCTCAATTCTAATTTGGGCTATACTTTTGGAACATCGGAAAGCATAGTGCCTGGTGCTTCGCCTACAGCCGGTTCCAACAGAGATATCACTTGGGAGAAAACTACCACAATAGGTGCCGGATTAGAGGCTAATTTCTTTATGGATAAACTTGGTGTTATAGTAGATTATTACGATCGGCGGACAACTGATGTTCTAGTACGGGTTCCTCTTCCTTTTGTTTCGGGATTGGCAACATTTCCATATCAAAATGTGGGTAGTGTTAGGAATAATGGCTATGAATTTACTGTAGATTACAGGAACACCAGTGAAAATAGAGACTTCAGTTATAATATAGGATTGAATTTAACTCTTAACAATAATGAGGTAACCGAATTGGATAGCGGGTTGGATATTATACAAGCCGGAGGAGGTCAGGGAGGGACATCTACCCGTACAACAGAAGGCCAGGCTATAAATACTTTTTATGGATATGTTCAGGAGGGTGTTTTTCAGACAGCCGAAGAAATTCAAAATGCCCCCACCCAAACAAATGCCGCACCTGGAGATATTCGATTTTCCGATTTGAACAATGATGGTGTGATCGATGACAATGACAGAACTTTCATAGGTAATTTTATGGCGGACAAAATGTTTGGATTCAATGCAAACATGAAATACAAAAATTTTGATTTTGCCATCGCAATTAATGGGGACTTTGGGAGACATCAAACTATTTTTGCTCCTGGTTTTGCGGCTGCCCGGGCCGCAGAATCTACTAATATAATGTGGGCCGATCGATGGACTGGTTCGGGAACCAGTAATTTTGTCCCCAGGATTGTAGGTGGTGATCCTAACAATAATTCCAGGTCTTCAGATTTCTGGGTTAGGAAACAAGATTTTATTAGAATACAAAATGTTCAGTTAGGATATGATCTTTCTAACAGAGTTGAAAGGACAGGGTTAAATAAACTACGAGTTTATGTGGCTGCCCAAAATCTTGCTACATTTACTGATTGGCCAGGTTATGACCCTGAAACTACAGCAAATGCATATCCTCTATCTCGCTCAGTGTTCGTGGGGCTTAATTTGGGACTTTAAAAAAAATTTATTAGACTATATAAATAATTAATTATGAAAAAATATAACTTTTTATTTTTGTTTCTAGCTGCTTTTTTTTTCAGTAGTTGCAGTGAACAATTGGACTTGAACCCTATAGGTGAAGTTTCAGAAGATAATTTTTATAAAAATGAGGATGATGCGCAAGCTGCTGTTGTGGCTGCTTACAATTCCATGCTAGGGTACCATACTGAATGGGATGCTGTTTCGGGAGAGGATATGTGGGGTGATATCCTATCTTCTGATGCCGAACCTCATCCCGATGGAGTTGCCTGGAATCAAATTTACAAATACACTTTAACACCAGAAAATGGCGAATTGCTAAATCAGTGGTTTCAAATATACGAAGGTATATATCGGTGCAATATTGCATTGGCGAAGATCCCCGAAATTGATATGGACTCACAGATAAAAGAACGTTTATTAAATGAAGCATATTTTATTCGTGGATGGTGGATGCTAAGGTTGGCGAAACTTTATGGTGATGCACCATTGGTAACAGCCCCCTTAGCATTAGATGAACTTATAGTGCCAAAATCTACCCAACAACAAATTTTTGATCAGGTTGAGGAGGATCTGAAACAAGCAGAATCACTACCTGGTAATTACGATGATTCAAACGTGGGACGGGCAACTTCATTTGCTGCTAAAACTGTGTTAGCTGAACTTTACATGTGGCAAGAAAGATGGTCTGAGGCAAAGCCTTTATTAGAAGAGGTTATAAATTCTGGAAACTATGGATTACTTGATTCCTATTCATCATTATTTGATGGTACAATAGAAAATCATGAAGAAACTATTTTTGAAATCCAGTATAAAGCAAATACAGGCAAAAACTTGGGAAATTTTTCAACGACTTATAGTGCTCCAAATGGTGAAGGCTACGTTCCAGGCGGTGGATGGGGCTGGATTAGACCTACTCAGGATTTAGTGAATGAATATGAAATGACTCCAAAGGAGGATCCGCGTTTAACATATTCAATTTTTCGAAAAGGTGACGAAGTTGAAGGGCAGGTTTTCGACGATGTTGTAAACGGAACTGGCTATGCGGTTAAAAAATGGCTAATTTCCGGAGCAAACGGAGTGGAAATAGAACAAAATTTTCCCTGGCATACCTCTGCTAATTTTGCCTTATACCGTTATGCAGAAGTTTTATTATTCTATGCTGAAGTGTTGAATGAATTAGGAGATCCTTCAGGAGCTGTTGAATATATTAATATGGTAAGAGCACGACCATCAGTGGAAATGCCCCCCCTACCTGGTAATTTAAACTATGAGCAGGTATTTGAAGCAATCCGGCATGAGAGGAGGGTTGAATTTACTTTTGAAGGTAAGATTGGTTTCGATCTACGCCGGTGGGAAATAGCCGGTGAATTCTTAAGATCTTCAGATAGGTGGCAAAATCAAAATGCAGATGGTCTCTTTTTCAAATACGAAGACGGCAAGCATGATACTTGGCCTATACCACAGGCTGAGGTAGATAAATCTGGTGGGGCTTTGGAACAAGACCCTAACTGGTAAAAACATTGAGTTTTTATTTTTACTAGGTTGAAGTGGTGATTTTTCCGCTGCTTTGATATAATTATAAAACTAGAAGGTAGGACTAAAAAAACTACCAGTCAGCATGAACACGTGCTAGTGGGTAGTTTTATTTAGTTTTATTGTTTAGATTTTTAGTCCCTTAAATCTGGTGTTGCTAACGACGGTTGAAGGCAAATAGATGCCGGTTAATGTGCATCCGAGCAATGAGTAGAATTGCTGCAAAGTATCGGGATCAAATAAATATTATGATGGACAGCGGGTGCGGTCGGGGACAGATATAGCTCTTGTAAGGGGCGCGGAATTCACATTTTTGGGATGTCCTTTATGTACGGAATTGCTTCACTGGGAAAGAAAGGTGGGAATCATAAAATTGCTATGTTAAAAATACAACTACAACAATTAATGGAACAACTTGGATGTGAAAATATATCTGATTTACCCAAATATTGGATCCGCTGATTCAAAACATTTAACCGATAAATTCAATAGCTATGCCAAAGAATTCATGGTATTGATGGGCGATGCTATTTAAAAGCATTATCCAGATTTACCACACAATCCACAACGTTGGCAGTTTGATTAAAAAAAGAATAAATTTTAATTGTTAATTACGGGAGTTTTTGGAAGGTTAACAAATTGCATTGTATTGCAAAATTTGAGAGATCTCTGTTTCCAGATGTATGTCAGCGTGTCCAAGGTATTTGTATTTGAAAATTCTTGATTTACGAAATGAAAAATATAAACGATTAAATTTGTATATTAAGAAAGATTTAATAAGTTGGTTGTTAATTAGAATGAAGATTTAAAAAATTTTATAAATATTCCACTATGAACATATTTAAAGCGTTACCATTTAAAAGAATGATGAAGTCCTGCCATTTTCGGACTTTTCAATTGTCATTATTACTCATATTATTTACAGTTAGCTGTAATGCTCAAAATACGAACTCAACTATTTCCCTTTTTGATGGAATCACACTTGAAGGTTGGGAAACTGTTAAGGAAGCTGATCAGGTTTTCTGGTATGTTGAGGATAGCACTATAGTCGGCGGAGATGGAAAACAAAAAATCCCAGAGAACACTTTTTTATATACAAAAAAAACTTACGAGAATTTTGAGTTTCGGTGTCTTTTTCGTCTAACGGGGGATCATGAAGTTGGTCTTATCAATAGTGGCATACAGTACCGCTCAATTGTTGATGGTGACAAGATGGTGGGGTATCAGGCAGATATTGGAAATGGGTATTGGGGTGATATTTATGAGGAGAATCGTCGTGGGAAACTAATGGCCGGGGATCTAAGTACTTTACGGAAAGTTCTTGACGAAGATGGCTGGAATAGTTACATTATAAGAGTTAAAGGCGACATACATGAATTGTACATTAACGGTGTCAAAACTGGTGAATACCACGAGAAAGATCAAGATATTCCTTCAAAAGGAGTTATAGGTATTCAATTGCATAGCGGGGGAAATGCGAAAATAGAAATGAAGGATATTTCTATTACCCATCTTTAGTCTTATCTGTGTTATCGAAATTTAAAATGGTTGTGTAACTAAAATTAAACCAACATGTCAATAAAAAAAAATATACTATTCCTAATATGTATTTCCGTAATGTTTCACGTAGGCTGTAGGGAAAAAAGCACCCCTTCCAATGAGACAACAACTTCATCCGGAATCGATATTCCGCTTGATAGAAAAACGCAATCTCAAAGAACCAAAGCAAAATCACCGGAGGAAGAATTGGCTGGTTTTAAACTTCCAGAAGGTTTTATAATAGAATTGGTAGCCAGTGAAAAGGATGGAATTATAAATCCAATTGATCTTACCTTTGACGATGCTGGGAGGCTCTGGACGCAAACCGCTAGAATGTATCCTCTTGATCCAGTCGCTGATATTGAATGGCAAAACCTATTGAAGTTAATGGGAGATCCTGAAGCGCAAAAACAAGATCCTAATTTTAACCGTATACTGGATCTATATGAGGGGAAATCCGAAGGAGATGATAAGATCCTCATACTTTCTAACCTCTTTAATAATAATATTCCTGTCGATGTCAAAACATGGGCAGATGGATTAGCTATTCCACAAAGTATTTTACCTTATAAGAATGGAAGTTATGTCGCCCAGGGATCGGAACTTTTCTTTTTGAGTGATACCAACAACGATGGAAAGGCCGATAAGCGAACCAGATTATTTACTGGTTTTGGAATTACAGATACTCATACCATGGCACATCAACTAAAAAGAGCTCCGGGAGGTTGGATTCATTTTAGTCATGGAGCTTTAAATAGAGGGGAGGTTTCTTCATTAGTTAGTGAAGCTAAAATACGTTTAGATTATAGCAAAATAGCCAGATTCTCCTTGGACGCAAAGAAAATAGAATTAGTCAGCTCAGGATTAAACAATATTTGGGGCTTTAACCTAAGAGGTAACGGTCAGTGGTTTGGTAGTGAGGCAAATGATTTGGGGTATTCTGTAGTTCCTATGGAATCTGGTACTGGATTTCCCGGTATAGGAAATGAACGAATACGCTCTTATCAGCCCTGGATGCCGGAATTACATAGTTTCCGTGTAGGAGGTACTGGAATTTCAGGACTTGCGTTCGCTGATGACGATGATGGGTCTTTTCCGGAAGAATGGAGGGATGTAGCTTTATTGGCGAATCCTATTAGCAGTAAGATTAATGCAGTAAGGATAATTCGAAATCCTGATGGTTCAGTTTCCGCAGAGCACCTGCCGGATCTGTTGTCTTCTGAAGATGATTGGTTCAGACCCGTTAACATGGAATTTGGCCCTGACGGCAGTTTGTATATTGCTGATTGGTACAATAAAATAGTTTCTCATAATGAAGTGGGTACTACGCATCCTGATCGGGATAAATCTCATGGACGTATTTGGAGGATTCGCCATGAAAGTCAGAAGCCAAGGGATATCACCAATTTTTATGAAGTAAAGACAGGGGAGTTGGTGAATTATCTAAAATCACCTTCCTTGTGGGCAAAACGCGCAGCATGGCATCAAATAAGCGATCGTCCACTAGAGGAGACACAAAAATTGGCTAATGACCTTCAAAATTTAGCTGGCGATTCATCTCAGAATGAGGTGACGCGTATTTTGGCATTATGGTCTCTGGAAGGGTTAGGCCATTATGATAAAGAACTGATGGCTACGTTGCTTTCATCACCGGAAGACAATTTGCGCCGAGAAGCTGTCCGTTCATTGGCTTCGTTTTCTTTAGATGTCGAAGAAATTGCAGGCGCTCTGGATGAGCTCTCTGAGGATGGAAATGTGATGGTAAGAGCCCAGGTGTTAAGGACTCTAGATGATATTAACATTGCAAATCATGAAACCATTGAGTTATTGGTGAAGGCGTGTAAACCTGAATTGGAAGGAAATGCCATGGGAGGGGCTTACCAACGTAATTTCGAGCGTTTCCTCGCTAGAAAAGCTTTGGAGAGTTATCCTAAAGAGCTTTTAGAATTCCTTTCCTCCCCCAGTGTTGACCGTTATAACACATCCAGTCTTATTTGGGCGAGCCAGGCTTTACCACGACAATCAAGGGAACGTGTTTTTTTGGATTTATGGAGAAAAGCAAATTATACCGAACTTGACCAACCTACTTTTATCATTGTGGCTCAAATGCTAGACAATACATCTATTCTGAATGCTGTAAAACCTGTCCTGCAAAATATTGATAAAGCCCAAACTCATATTTCTCTGGCCTTGAAAAATCTGGCGCAGGTACAATCTGAGAATTTAACAAAACTATTGGAAATTCCTGTAAGGCATTTATTGACGAGTAAAAAGGAATCTGCACAAGATATAGGGTTAGAAGCAGTAGGTAAATTTGGAATAAAAAATGTTAATGATGAGGTTGTTTCATTATTAGAAAATAATTCAAAGGAAGAAAGGATGGATTTGATTATTAAAGCTCTTGCACATCAACCTAACGAAAATGAAGCTGTATTTATCGATATATCGCAAAATATGGATTTAAGCTTTACATTAAGAACTGCCGCCTTACACAACCTTGCCAAAGCCAATCAAACAATAGCGAATGAAATCCTTAGTGACTGGATACCTGAACTGGATAATGAAAAGCAAAAATTAATTACGAAGGATTTATCTGGAACTAAAGAAGGTTCTATCTTATTAAAGCGATTATTCGAAAATGAAGTTTTAACCCATAAGGCATTTGAAATTTCAAGTGCTGAAAAGGTATATGAAACAGATAAACAGGACCGTCAAGGCATAATTCTTTTGGATCAAGTGAAAGTAAGGCTGGAGGAAGAAAAGAAAGGTTTTGATGCCAGGCTGGAAAAATTAATGGCAATAGTCGATAAGAGTAAAGGTAATGCTGATAATGGTGAAAAGCTCTTCCAAGTTTGTTTATTATGCCACAAAGTTGGAAGTAAAGGAAAGGATTTTGCCCCTGCACTTGATGGTTCTGCATTTCGTGAAAATGAGGCTTTGTTAACGGCAATTCTCGATCCTAGTGCGGCCATGGAAGGAGGATATGCTGTTTACAGGGTTTCAAAAAAGGACGGAGGGGATGTACAAGGCTACCTGGTTAAAAAAGATGATCGTGGGACTACCATAGGGTTCATGGGGGGGAGTACTGTATTCATTGCGTCAGGTGAAATTTTAAGCGAAGAATTTATTGGAGGCCGGTCATTTATGCCAAAAGGCTTAATGGATCAATATTCTGATGCGGAAGTTGCTGATTTGTTTGCTTTTATAAAAACGTTAAATTAATTACTCGAAATTATACTATTGAACGAAATAAAATAATAATAAAATGATTTTTTAAACATTATTCTTTTCAGGACTCGCAGTTTTAAATTAAATTTTTTCTTATTCGGAAATTTTTAATTTGCTAAATGACGATAAATTCATATAATATATGAAAAACAATTTAAAATTGATAAGAAATTTTTTACCATATATGGTATTTGTGTTAATAGCACCACTAACAGCTCAAGACAAATCTCAACCAAAAACAATGGTATCTTTTGAAAAAGTTCAGTTAGCGGATGAATATACAACGGAAGGTGCCTCAATTGGTGATATTGATGGAGATTCCCATATGGACATAGTAGCAGGAACACGTTGGTGGAAAGGGCCTGATTTTAAAATATCCTATGCTTATGGGCCTGTAAAGGATTTTGCCATACCAGGTTATGCTACTAATTTTTTCAGCTTTCCAGGTGATTTTGATGGTGATGAATGGACAGATGTTTTATTGGTAGGTTTGCCTGGTACTGATAGTAAATGGGTCAAAAATCCAGGCAAATGGCCGTTACCAGTAAGTAATTGGACTAATGAATCAGTGCCGAAATACATGAAAGCTCAGGATGACGTGGGTCATGAATCTCCGAATTTTGTAAATATCATCGGAGATTACAAGCAGTTGCTTTCGTTTAGTGGTGGAAAAATTGTTCTTGGAATACCTGGGAGTGAAGATGATGTGCCTTGGAAAACATTAGCAATTTCCCCTCACGATCTTGATCGCTTTCCAGTTTTTAGTCATGGGCTTGGTACAGGGGATGTAAATATGGACGGGTTTATAGATGTGCTTGAAAAGAGGGGTTGGTGGGAACAACCTAAGGATTGGGATGAAAAAATACCATGGGTATTTCATGAATATCTATTTTCTCCCGATCAAGGGGGAGCACAAATGTTTGCTTATGATGTTGACGGCGATGGAGACAATGACGTGGTAACAGCCATGAATGGTCACGGTTATGGACTTTCCTGGCACGAGCAAGTAATCAGTAAGGAAGGATGTATAGATTTTAAAGAGCATCAGATAATGACAGATAATCCGGCAGATAATTTATATGGTGTATCTTTTAGTCAGTTGCATGCAATGGATATAGCAGATGTTGACAACGATGGAATCCCTGATATAATAACGGGGAAATGTTATTACGCGCATGATGGTCGTGACCCGGGAGCAGAGCATCCGGCAGTATTGTATTGGTTTAAGACCTTTCGTAATGACGATGGAACGGTAGAATTCATACCTTATCTAATTGATGATGATTCCGGAGTAGGTAGACGGATAAGTACCGGTGATTTGAACAGCAATGGAAAAACTGATATTGTGGTGGGAAATAAAAAAGGAGTTTTTGTTTTTTTTCAAAAGTAAATCTAGAATAGAAATTAATTTAAAAAAAAAGAAATGACAAGACATTTTGGTGTATTTCAATTTAAAGAAGGTGTGAGCAATGAAGAAATAAGCCAATGCTTCTCGGTAATGGAGGGGATGGTTGGTAAGGTTGCAGGATTGTTAGATATGGAGTTTGGGCCTTATGATAGCAGTGAAGGATTAAATGCTGAATTCACTCATGGCTTTATTATGACTTTCGATAGTCCGGAATCCAGAGATGCTTATTTGCCACATCCACTTCACGAAAAAGCAAAGGATTATGTCGTACCTAAGTTAGAACGGTCCGTGGTATTTGATTTTAATATTTAATTAATTTTGTCTAATGATTTTTAGGGATAGTCATATTGTGATGTTGGGGTGTTTTGATACCAAGGGCGAAGATTTTTCTTACCTCTTCCAGTGCTTGAAGGGAAAGGAGCAGCAAATAATTGCCATTAACACAGGTGTAATGGAAACTGCAGTAGAATTCAAAATAGATTTTGATAATGAAGCGGTAGCAGCGGCTTCCGGAACTACACTTGAGGCAATTCGCCATTCTGGTGATCGGGGAAAGGCTGTGGAATTGATGGGGAAAGGGGCAGCTGCAATACTTTCAGAACTTACTTCAGAAAAACGAATAAAGGGGGTGATAGGTATGGGTGGAGGAGGAGGTACTTTTATTGCCTTAGCAGGAATGCAGGCAGTTCCTTTTGGCATTCCTAAATTATGCTTGTCAACTCTTGCTGCCAAAGATCTTTCCAGACAAGTTGGAGTCAAAGATATTACTCTTATGCCTTCTATAGTTGATGTTGCGGGCCTTAATAGCATTAGCAAGTTATTGATTCAACAAGCGGCAGCGGCTATTTGTGGTATGGTGGAAGTGGATATGGAAGTCAAGGTTGATACCAAAAAGAGTATTGCTATTAGCATGTTCGGAAATACAACCGAATGTGTTGACAAGTGTACCAAATTATTAAAAAAAGAAGGATATGAAGTGTTTCCTTTTCACGCTACAGGAGTTGGAGGGGCTACCATGGAATCTTTGATTCGTGAAGGGTGTTTTGATGCCGTTCTTGATATTACTACTACAGAATTAGCCGATGATCTTTGTGGAGGTATTTGCAGTGCCGGACCGAAGCGCCTAACAGCAGCTTCAGAAATGGGAATTCCTCAGGTAGTGGTCCCTGGTTGTTTGGATATGGTAAATTTTGCTCATTTTGATACTGTTCCTGAACAATTTAAAGATAGGAAACTTTACCGTTGGGCCCCGGATGTTACTTTAATGCGGACTAACAAAGAAGAAAATGCAATCCTAGGAAATCGTCTGGCCTCTAAATTAAATGCTTCCCAGGCGAAAGTGGAAATTCTTTTGCCATTAAAGGGAATTTCCCAAATTGACAATAAAAGTGATATTTTTTATGATCCTGATGTTGATCATGTTCTATTTGAAGCAATTAAAGCAAACGTAGAGGGCCAAATAAATGTTGTTGAAGTGGATGCTCATATTAACGATGAAAAATTTGCAAGGACATTAGTGGCACACCTCTTAAAATTAATCCGATAATAATAACTTAATAAATAAATATAATATGCCAAATCATTGGACCGGTAAAGGAAATCCTTATACCAGAGACGAAGTAAGAGAGAGATTAAAAAAAACATTAGCACAAAAAAAGGCTATCATAGGAGCAGGAGCAGGAACCGGAATCAGTGCCAAATTTATTGAAAAAGGTGGTGCCGATTTTCTTATCATATATAATTCTGGTCGGTTTAGAATGTCCGGCCACGGCTCAACTGCCGGATTAATGGCCTATGGAGATGCCAATGGCGTAGCCATGGAAATAGGTGAATTTGAAGTGCTTCCTGTTGTAGACCAAATTCCTGTATTTTGTGGAGTTCATGGTTCGGATCCCCGCAGAAGAATGTGGCATTTTTTACAACAGGTAAAAAATATGGGGTTCTCAGGCATCAATAATTTTCCTACTCATTCTATTGTTGATGGTAACTTTAGAAAAATTCTGGAAGAAACCGGAATGGGTTTTTCCAAGGAAGTTGAAATGGTGCGTTTAGCTTCAAAAATGGACATGTTCTCTTGTGTGTATGTAACTACACCGGAAGAGGCAGTTCAGATGGCGAAAGTGGGTGCGGATGCTATTATTGCACATGCAGGAACCACCGTTGGGGGATCTGTTGGGGTAGTTGGTGCAACTTGCACTATGGAAGATGCTATTGCAATGACACAACGGATAATAGATGCTGGACGTCTAATAAATAAAGAAATCATTTTTTTGGCCCATGGTGGCCCTATAAATACTCCCGAAGACGTTCGGGTTATACTTAAACATACCGAAGTACAAGGTTTTGTAGGTGCCTCTTCTCTGGAGCGTATGGCGATAGAAAATTCATTGACCCAGCTAACCCAGAAATTCAAATCCCTTACAATTTAGAAATTCTATTATTCCGAAAACTGTTTAATCGCTTGTTTACAAGTACGACGTATTTTGTCGTGGTCGTGTAATAGTTTTGGGATATTAAAACTCAAAGCTATGAAAATATTGGAATTTGTGAGTAAATTTTTTGATGAACACAGTTGTAAGGAATATTTCAGGGATATTCGGATGAAAGAAGGTGTAGTTTGTAAAAAATGTGGGTGTAAAAAGCATTATTGGTTGATTTCAAAATGGCAATTTCAGTGCTCGCAATGTAATTTCCGGACAACCTTAAAAAGTGGAACCGTAATGGAGAATTCTCCATTGCCTTTTCGTACCTGGTTCCTTGTTATGCTCTTTATGACCACCACCAAGAAAGGGATTTCTGCGTGTGAATTGCAACGGCAGATAGGCCATAAAAGATATATGACCATTTGGTCTGTAATGCATAGATTACGAAAAGTTATGGGGAAACGAGATGATTTTTACGAACTTTCAGATATGATTGGATTTGATGAGGGATATTTTGAAAAACAAGTGCCGGAACATACTAAATCGAACCTGAAACGGGGCAGAGGTAGTGAACGACAGGTTAATGTGGCCGTAATGGCAGAGTCTACACCTCTTGAAGATTTAAAGACTGGTAAAATATCAAATCATTGCCGGTTCTTTAAAATGGAAGTTCTCAAAAGCCATATGGCCACAGAGATAGAATCCTTGATCAAGGATTCCTTGGACTCAAAAGCTATTGTATTCTCCGATAAGAGTGCAAGCTATTTTAATATTGAAAATTATGTAGAAGCTCATATAGCTGAAAAATCAAATAAGCGAACAACCATTGTAATGCTGAAATGGGTACATATTGCTATAAGTAATGCAAAAAGAAACTTTTTAGGAGTCTATCATAAAATCAATGGAGAATACCTGCAAAACTATCTTGATGAATTTGTTTACAAGCTCAATAGAAGATATTTTAAGTCAATTTTTGAAAGGCTAGTGGTCAAGTGTTTATCCTTACTGGCAAACTAACGAGTAATCAAATTCCGAAATGATAATTTTAAAAATGTTTCAAAAACGATGTCGAGAGCTTCTGATTCAAATATGTGAGGAATAAGGAATTTCAGTTCCTATTATGATGTGCAACAAGTGCCCGAGGAAAGAAGATTGAAAATGGTGGATGCTGTCCAATTTGCTCAATTCCAAAAAGAATATTACAATGATGCAAGACAACCTATTCCGGAAGCTCCCCTTAAAGAAAGCTAATCGATCTAATGCACAACAAAAGTCCTATAAGATTTTTCCTCCAAAATATAAAAAGGAAAAAGTTTAAAGAAGGGGAGTTTAAAAAAAATATATTTGCATACTTAATTTAATTAATTTCGAACATTATGAATTATACCAACAAAAACTTCTTGAGATTTTGCCTATTGCTCATTATTTTTATATCTTTTTCAAATGTATATTCTCAGGATAAGAACAGGGATATCTATGAAATAAAAATTTATCATATTGATAATAAGCAACAGGAAGATCAGGTGGACTCCTTTTTAAAAAACGCGTATATACCTGCCATTCATCAGGCAGGAGTGAAAAAAGTCGGCGTATTTAAACCCTTAGAAGAAGATTCGCTTTTTGGAAAAAGAATATATGTCTTAACTCCATATGAATCTATGGAACAATTTATAAAGACCCCAAAGGTCCTCGAAAAAGATAAGAATTACATAATTGTAGGAAAAGATTATATGGATACATCTCACGACAATCCTCCCTATGAAAGAATTGAGACCATTTTATTGCAGGCATTCGAGGGCATGCCTCACTTCCGGGAAACCAATCTGACAAATGCTACAGAAGAAAGAATTTATGAACTTCGCAGCTACGAGAGCTCTACTGAAAAATTATTCAAAAGCAAGGTGGATATGTTTAATAAGGGCGAAATTAATATTTTTACAGACCTCAAATTTAACCCCGTCTTTTTTGGCGAAGTTTTAGTAGGACATAATATGCCTAATCTGATGTACATGACTGCTTTTAAGGATAAAGCATCCCGTGAAGCCCATTGGAAAGCCTTTACCGAACATCCTGATTGGGAAAAAATGAAGTCCATGAAAAAATATCAAAATAATGTTTCTCGCAATACAAGTTATTTCCTTCACCCAACACCTTATTCTGAAATCTGAAACACTCATATTTAATAGTTAAAATTTATGCTGTTGATTATTTTAAACATATTTTTTTGC
>Ga0314774_1001343_pt1 | contig 15980 bp, 14 predicted proteins | sample MetaGCBIA2018_FD_204515 | JGI IMG/M metagenome (GOLD analysis project Ga0314774, IMG submission 204515) | Cryopeg brine microbial communities from Beaufort Sea near Barrow, Alaska, United States - CBIA 2018 | ecosystem: Environmental > Aquatic > Marine > Coastal | place: USA: Alaska | collected... | reverse complement strand
GAGTTCGGTCACCATAGTGTCGTAATTCGACATCGGAAGTGACTTGAATCGGGCGCGCGTTTCGAGCTTGCTCGAATCGACGGCAAGAACGACCATTTGCGAGGCATCCACCATGGCCTGCTTGATCGCAACCTGTTCCATGGTCATCTCACTGGTTCCAAATTCTGGGTCGAGACTCATGGTCGAAAGGAAGCAAATGTTGAGTGAGAATTGGCGAACTGCCTGAACAGCGAGCGATCCCACGAGGCTGATGTTCAGTTCCTCCCGCTCACCACCCGTGAGGTAGGTTCGGATTCCTTCACGACCGCTCAGGGTCTGAAAGGCGCTGAGTCCGTTTGTCATAACAGAGATACGAGAGGCGTCCCCGAGGTTCTCGGCCAGGGCGTGGACCGTTGTCGAGGAGTCCAGTCCTATAGCCATGTCCGGCCTGATTAGGGTCCGTAGTTTTTCGGCAATCTGCTTCTTCGCCCCGGCGTTGTGGTGTGTGCGGCGGGTGAAGTCATCTCCGCTAAGAGCGATCACTCCGCCACGCACGCGCCGCGCGATACCAGCTAGGACAAGTGTGTCGAAGTCGCGGCGGATCGTCATCGGGTGCACGTCCCATGTCTCTGCGGCATGGTTGAGTGTGAGCGCTCCGAGTTTCATGAGCTCGTCCACCATTGATGCTCGACGAGCTTCTGCGTCGAGTGTGCCTGTTACGGCCACGTCGTAACCTCACTTTTCCGTTGTTCCGAGCATTTCGTCACCATTGTTGCTGACCAAATTCTACTGTGCTAGCTTCATCAACATGATATGTCATGGTATTTATAACATGAAATAACATTGACTCGAAGCCTAGACCCATCACAAGGACGTGCACAGTCGTGAGTACACCCGCAAATCTGATTGCCCGCTCAAACCGCCTCGGTTCGGACCCTCGAAATACAAACTTCGCCGGTGGAAACACCTCCGCGAAGGGTCAGTCGATGGATCCGGTTACCGGAAAAGACGTTGACCTGATGTGGGTCAAGGGCTCCGGCGGAGACCTCGGTACGCTCGCCGAGTCAGGGCTCGCCGTTCTTCGTGTTGATCGTTTACGGGCACTCGCCGCCGTTTACCCCGGGTTGGATCGCGAAGATGAGATGGTCGCAGTGTTCGACCACACTTTGTTCGGTAAGGGCGGGGCTACCCCCTCCATCGACACGGCCATGCACGGCCTCATCAACGTCGCACACGTTGACCACCTACATCCCGATTCGGGTATTGCGATAGCCACCGCGATTGATGGCGCAGAACTGACCAGCACGATCTTTGGCTCCAAAGTGGTGTGGGTTCCGTGGCGCCGCCCGGGCTTCCAACTTGGTCTCGACATCGCCGCCATCCAGGCGAAGAATCCGGAAGCGATCGGCTGCATCCTTGGCGGCCATGGAATAACTGCCTGGGGCGAGACCAGTGAGGAAGTCGAGGCCAACAGCCTGTGGATCATCGACACTGCAGCGTCCTACATTGAATCCAACGGACGAACGGAGCCTTTTGGCCGGCCGCTGGCAGGCTACGCACCTCTGGACAAAGACGAGCGTCTCGCCAAGGCGGCAACTCTGGCACCCATTCTTCGGGGACTCGCTTCCACCGTCAATCCACAGGTCGGGCACTTCACCGACAGCGACGTAGTGCTTGATTTCCTCGCAAGCAGTGAACACCCTCGGCTCGCCGCCCTTGGCACCAGCTGCCCTGATCATTTCCTGCGCACAAAGGTGAAACCGCTCGTACTCGACCTCCCGTCGGGCGCCCCCATCGCGGACATCACCGCCAGGCTGCGCGAACTGCACAGTGAGTATCGGTTGGACTATCAGTCGTACTACGACCGCCACGCGAGGGACGATTCGCCCCCCATTCGCGCTGCGGATCCGGCAATCGTTTTAATTCCCGGAGTTGGCATGTTCAGCTACGGTGCCAACAAGCAGACGGCACGTGTTGCCAGCGAGTTCTTCCTCAACGCGATCAACGTTATGCGCGGTGCCGAGGCGCTGTCGTCTTACGCGCCGATAGTGGAGAGCGAGAAGTTCAATATCGAGTACTGGGCGCTGGAGGAGGCCAAGCTGCAGCGGATGCCGCGCCCAAAATCCCATGCCTCGCGCATCGCCCTTGTTACCGGAGCGGCCTCTGGCATTGGCAAAGCCATCGCTACGCGCCTCGCTGCCGAGGGCGCCTGCGTGGTCATCGCCGACCTCGACCTTGGACGCGCTCAGGCTGCGGCGGCCGCGCTTGGCTCGACCGACGTCGCCATTGGGGTGCAAGCGGATGTCAGCAGCGCCGACGAAATTCAGTCGGCGATCGATGCCACCGTGCTTGCATTTGGTGGGCTCGATCTCGTGGTCAACAACGCCGGACTGTCATTGTCAAAAGCACTGCTCGACACCACCGAAGCCGACTGGGACCTCCAGCACAACGTGATGGCCAAAGGGTCCTTCCTTGTCTCAAAGGCCGCAGCAAAGGTGCTTATCGACCAGAAGATGGGTGGGGACATTGTCTACATTTCGTCGAAGAATTCTGTGTTCGCCGGCCCCAACAACATCGCGTATTCGGCGACGAAGGCCGACCAAGCCCACCAGGTGCGCCTCCTGGCCGTCGAACTTGGCGAACACGGCGTTAAAGTGAACGGCATCAACCCGGACGGGGTCGTCCGCGGGTCCGGCATTTTCTCCGGTGGTTGGGGTGCCAAACGTGCCGCAGTTTATGGAGTCCCAGAAGACGAACTGGGTGCCTACTATGCCAAGCGCACCATTCTCGGCCGTGAAGTGCTCCCCGAGAATGTCGCCAATGCAGTCGCCGTTCTGACCGGAGTCGAACTCAGCCACACTACCGGCCTGCATATTCCGGTGGACGCTGGTGTCGCCGCCGCCTTCCTCCGGTAGGTCTGATCATGAAAACAGAAACCATGCCGAGCATCTCGGCGCACGCAGCAATCGACTTGGGTGCCTCCAGCGGGCGGGTAGTGCTCGGCTTCCTTACCGAAACCGGCCTCGAACTGAAGGAAATGCACCGGTTCGTCAACGAGCCGTACGTTGCTGACGACAAACTGCATTGGGATATTGACCGGCTCTTTTCTGAGTCGATAGCGGGGCTCAGAAGGGCTGTTACGGAGTGCACTGCGGCTGGGACAGTGCTGACGAGTATCGGCATCGACTCGTGGGGCGTGGATTTCGCGCTTCTGGGGGCAGACGGGGCTTTGGACACCCCGATTCGCCATCATCGCGGGTCCGTGAATCCGGAGTCCTTTATACACGCCAGGGGTCTCAGCGAGTCAAGCGTATATTCCCTCAGCGGGGTTGCCGATCAGGCCATCAATACTTCCTTCCAGCTTGCAGAGCTGGCAACAGAGATGGAATTTGCCGGAGAACGCCCCCTCTTCATCCCCGACCTGTGGGTCTACTTACTGACTGGGAGCATCGGCACGGAGGTTACGATCGCTTCCACCAGCCAGCTCATGGACCCTGCCACCGGTGATTGGTCGGGTCCGCTAATTTCGGCGCATGGCCTACATGGCCTGGAATTCCCGGAAATCAGCGCTCCCGGCTCGTGCGCGGGTGTGACGTCCACGTCGATCACCGACCGCATCGGCAGTGACGAGCCGGTGACTGTCTACAGGGTTGCCAGTCATGACACCGCCAGCGCATTTGCCTTCGCTGAACCAGCAGGTTTTTTAGCTCCGGACGAGGTTGCCGCAGGAACGCAGGGGTTGATCTCTAGCGGGACCTGGTCGGTCGTCGCGGTCGTAGTGCCGGCACCCGTCAAGACCTCTGCCGCCAGAATTTCGCACTTCACCAATGAGAGTGCTGCCAGCGGCACTCTCCTTCTCCGGAACCTCAACGGCATGTGGGTGCTGCAGGAATGTATTCGGGATTGGGAACGAATTGACGGCCGTCCCGTCGACATTCAACCGCTATTAGCCGCTGCTTCCGAGACGCTAGGAAGCGAGGATGTCTTCGATGTCGCGGACGAACGTTTGCTCGCGCCGGATGACATGGTTGAGCGTATCCATGCACTGTGCAGGGAGGCAGGTCGGGCGGTGCCCGACACCCGTGGCGGCGTCGTGAGAGCAATCCTCGATAGCCTTGCCGCTGCGTATGCGAACGCCATCCGCGCTGCCGAAACGATCACCAGCACCCCGATCACGTCGATACGCATTGTCGGGGGTGGATCCCGAAACGCGCTCTTGTGCCAGCTCACGGCCAATGCGACTGGTCTGAACGTGCTAGCCGGGCCGACGGAGGCGTCGAGCATCGGCAATATCGCCGTGCAGGCCGTCGCCGCGGGTAAACGCGACACCATCGCGGAGGTATATGCCTCTCTGCACGGTGTCGGAACTCACTCCACTTTTTACATTCCACGCGGTGATTTTCTCCCGCGCCACTCGCCGTCGAAGGAATCTAATGAGCACTGAAATGAAACCAAGCGACAAGCTCACCGAAATCATCAACCTGTCCCGAGCGATCGGCGACCCGCAACTCGATTTCGTGATCCTCGCAGAGGGGAATACGTCGGTGCGTACCTCAGCGGGACAAATGCTTGTGAAGGCGTCCGGATCCAACATGACGACTGCGGGGGAGCAGGACTTCGTCGAGGTAGACCTCACGGCGTTCATGGACCTGGTCAACGCCGGCCCCGCCTCCGATGATGATGTTGCCTCGATGCTGGCTGCCGCCACGATCGAGGGATTGAAACGGCCCTCAGTCGAGTCCCTTCTCCACGCAGTTTGCCTGCAAATGCCCGGCGTGAATGCAATTGCGCACACCCATCCAACTCCAGTCAACGCGGTGCTGTGCTCTGACCGCGCTTCATGCCTGACGGAGGGCAGTATGTTCCCCGACCAGATAGTGGTTATGGGACAGAACCCGTTGCTCGTTCCATATGTCGATCCGGGGCTTCCCCTTGCGCAGGAAATACATACTCGCCTGGTCGCCCACGTTCGTGAGTTTGGCACTCACCCTAAGGTGATTTACCTGCAGAACCACGGAATGTTCGCACTCGGGGCTACCGCCGAAGAAGCGCTTCAAATCACCGTGATGGCCGTTAAATGCGCCCGAGTATTGCTCGGTGCGCTCTCAATTGGGAGGCCAACTTTCCTGTCGCACCAGAATGCCGACCGTATCCATACGCGTCCAGACGAAAACTTGCGGCGCGGGATATTGGCGGCGGGATAATCACTAGTTGGCTTTAACTGTGAATATTTGTTTTTCGTTGGGAATATGCAAGAATTGTAACGCCTCACTACTTCGGGGCTCGGAATAGGAATCAACGTGGATCACCTTGAAAACAAAGTCGCCATCGTTACTGGTGCAAGCAGTGGAATCGGAAGATCCTATGCGCGCAAGCTGGGTGCAGCTGGCGCCAAAGTCGTGCTCGTCGGCCGCAACGTCGAACGCCTCGACGCTGTTGCTGCTGAAATTGGCACGGACACGCTTTCAATACCGGGCGATATCGCTGACCCTGACTTCAGCTCCACGATCGTCACCGACACTCTCGAGAGGTTCGGCAAAGTTGATGTCCTCCTCTCTAACGCCGGATTGTACGTGCCGGGGGAATTCGCGGGCGCCGACCTGCTGGCCGTCCGTGACCTCATCAACGTCAACGTTTTTGGTGCCTTCGCCATCGTCCGCGAAGTGCTGCCTCACATGATTGCGACTGGCACGGGGGACGTGATTATGACCAGTTCAGTAGCGGGGCATCAATCGATTCATTGGGAGCCCGTTTACTCCGCCTCCAAGCACGCGGTTCAGGCATTCACGCACGGAGTGCGTCGCCAACTCGTCGGCTCCGGAGTTCGAATTGGAGAAATAGCTCCCGGAGTTGTCCTCAACGAGCTGTGGGGGATTGCAGAGAATGCAGCGACCGAATCCGGCATCGAAAGCGTCCCAGGCATCACCTCGGAGGATGTCGCCGATGCCGCCCTATATATGTTGACCCGCCCACGCCACGTCAATATCCGCGACCTCGTGATTCTTCCCACTTCACAGGAGATTTGAAATGACTGTCTCAGCAACATCACTCCGGCCGCTTCTGCAAGCGACAAATATCAAGAAGAGCTATGGGCACGTCCAAGCGATCCGCGGTGCGGACTTCACCGTTTACCCTGGCGAGATTGTCTCGCTTGTCGGCGATAACGGTGCAGGCAAGAGCACGTTGGTCAAGATTCTGTCGGGCACAGTGACGCCAGATAGCGGCACCATCGAGATGGGCGGGGTGCCGATCAAGTTCGAAGGGCCCACTGCTGCGCGGTCCCACGGAATCGAGACCGTGTACCAAGACCTCGCGCTCGCACCGGACTTGGACCCTGCATCCAACCTGTATCTCGGCCGGGAGATCTTCCGTCCCGGCCTTCTCGGCCACTTGGGCTTCGTTGACAAAAAAGCAATGATTCGAAATGCCCAAACGCAAATGTCGAAGCTGGGGGTGAAACTCAAAGACATCACGGCCCCGATAGGAGACCTTTCCGGTGGGCAGAAGCAGTCCGTCGCTGTGGCGAGAGCGGCCATGTGGGCGCAGCAGATCATTTTCATGGACGAGCCAACTGCCGCGCTGGGGGTCGTGCAGACCAAACAGGTGCTCGAACTCATCCTCCGCGTAAAGGCAGCCGGCATTTCGGTCGTTCTGATTAGTCACAATATGCGACAGGTCCTCGAGGTGAGCGATCGTGTCGAGGTACTTCGACTTGGTCAGAGAGTTGCTCGATTCAATGCCCATGAGGCGACTATCGACGACCTCGTCACAGCGATGACGAGCGGAACCACGGAGGTCAACGACTGATGTCGACATCAAGCACGTCCACTAACGAAACCCCATCCACGGCCGTTGTCGGCCACGATGACCTGTACCGTCAACCCAAGCTCCTCATGTCGGTCATCAAGAGCGATACCTTTCGCCTGTTTCTGGCGCTGGTGGCCCTCATCGCGATTTTTTCGGTCCTCAGGCCCGCCGCGTTTCCTACGGTCTACAACTCGCTGAACATCCTCTCGGATGCAGCAATCCTCCTTGTTCTTGCGGTAGGAGCGACATTTGTCATCATCACTGCCGGTATTGATCTCTCCGTGGGAGGCGTACTCGTATTCTCCGGGGTGGTGTCCGCTATGGTCATGGCCGGCATCGGAGACGGAACGCCTCTGACCCTCTTTATAGGCCTGATCGTGGCGCTCTTGGCCGGCACTGCATGGGGCATGCTCAACGGATTTCTCGTTGCCAAGGCACGGATTCCAGCCCTCATAGTCACTTTGGCCACGATGGGCGCCGCTCTCGGAACATCGTTGTTGATCACCAACGGCATCGACGTGCGCAACGTACCCTTCTCCCTCGTGGAGACCGTAGGGTCAGGCACCTGGGCCGGGGTCCCGGTTCTGGTGTGGATCGCGATGACTGTCGCAGTGATCTTCGGGATTGTGCTGTCACAAACCCGCTTCGGTCGTCACACATATGCCATCGGGTCCAATGCGGAGGCTTTGCGGCGCACCGGAGTCAACACAAGTGCCCACCTCATCAAGGTCTATGCCCTGGCCGGGATGCTTGCAGGACTCGCCGGATACCTGTCGACCGCACGGTTCGCCACCACCACCATGGGTGGGCACTCGACCGACAACCTAACGACCATCACTGCTGTGGTCATTGGCGGGGCCAGCCTGTTCGGCGGCCGCGGGCTAATGATCGGCACCGTCATCGGTGTATTTATCCCCGTCGTGCTTCAAAACGGCTTCGTCGTTTTGAACATAAGTCCCTACTGGCAACAGATCGCTGTCGGCGCGGTGCTCCTCGGTGCGGTGTATCTCGACCAGATGCGGCGCAGGAGTAGGGACCGGTAAACGGACTCCACACTCAACTTTCACCCAATTCACCACGCAAGACCCAACCTAAGGAATCACATGAACAAGGCAAAGCGCAGCGCAGCACTCCTTCTCGCGGCGGCCATGGCAACAAGCTTGGCCGGCTGTGGAACGACGAGTGCACCGGCTGGGAGCTCGGATGAGGGAACCAGCCTCACCACGGCGGATCTGGCCGGCATGACGATTGGATTCATCCCCGGCGTCAATGACCCCTTCTACGTATCGATGCAGTGCGGGATTGAGGCCGCCGCCGACGAATACGGTATGACGGTCACGACACAGATTCCGCAGCAGTTTGAAGCTGCAGTGCAGAACCCGCTTGTGAATGCAATGGTCGCTACCTCGCCGGCCGCCCTGTTGATCGCTCCGACCGATGCGCAGGCACTCGCTCCTGCACTGACCAAGTCTGTCAATGCTGGAGTTCCCGTAGCCCTCGTCGACACATCGTTGGAAGACACATCCATCGCGTTTACAAGCATCGCCACCGATAACGCTGTCGGAGGTGGACAGGCTGCTGACGCCCTCGCTGGACTAATCGGTGAAAAGGGCAAGGTCCTCGTGATCGCGTTCAAGGCCGGCGCGTCCACTTCGGATGCTCGCCAGAAGGGGTTCGAAGACCAGATCGCGACCTACCCCAACATCACTTACTTGGGCGCGCAGATAAATGACAATGACCCGGCAAAGGCAGCAGCGATTGTGTCTGCCACGCTCGCGGCCAACCCTGACCTTGCAGGCATCTTCGCGACGAACCTGTTTGCAGCGACGGGTGCAGCAACAGGCCTGCGCAACGCAGGCGCCGAAGGAACGGTCAAGATGGTCGGCTTCGATGCCGGGGCCGGACAAATCGAGCAGCTTGAGCGCGGCGACGTGCAGGCGTTGATCGCTCAGAAGCCTGGCCAGATTGGCCAGAACGCCGTCGAACAGGCCGTCGCTTACCTGACGGGGGGCACTGTCACCAAGTCCATCGGAACCGACACCGTAATCATCACGCAGGACAACCTGAATGATGCTGACATCCAGGACGCCATCTACAAAGAGACCTGCTAGCAACGACAGGCCGCGGGGTTTCCTCCCGCGGTCTGCCTCGGGGCCAGGTCACACCTGAGGCCGTACTTCCACGCGAGACGAACCGGAGTTCCCCATCAGCGACAATAAATTTCCCTCTAGCGTCGCCCGCTCGCGAGGCCGGATCGGCTCTGTGGGGCAGGTGGCGCGGATCGACCAATTCGTCACTACCGGCGGAAGCGGAAACGGCACCCGCATGATCCGCCTCGTCAACGGGGGCGGGCTTGAACTGGAAATGCACCCTGACCGGGCACTTGATCTCGGTCGGGTCACTTTCAGCGGCATCCCCATAGCCTGGATGTCGCCCGTGGGCATGGCGGCTCCGGGACTGTCCGATCCGAACGGCTTCGGTTGGCTGAAAACCTTCGGCGGCGGCTTGCTTGCCACGTGTGGCCTTGACTCAATCGGTGATCCCAGCACCACACGCGATGGAGACACGTACCCCCTGCATGGACGTTTCGGTGCGCTGCCAGCGACCATTACGCGAGCGTCTATCGAGGGGGAGCGAGTAGCCATTGAAGCAGAAATCCGTCAAGCTTCAGTGCACGGCGAAAACCTTGTTGTACGGCGCTCTTTGACATCCACCGTCGGCTCCAGAAGCTTCCGTCTAGTCGACACCGTCACTAACGACGGAAGCACGGATCAGCCGCACATGATCCTTTATCATCTCAATCTGGGCTGGCCCCTTATCGGCCCGGCCGCCGAATTCTCATCTCCGGCGCTGCTTGTCACCCCGGAGAACGACGATGCCATGGCCACGACAGAACACTGGTCGACCATCACCGAGCCCGATGCCGACAGTAAGAGCCTCGTGTTCCGCCACCACCTGCCACCTGAAGCTCGCGTGGTGGTGAGCGTGTTCAATCCAGAATCAGAGATCGGACTGGAAATCGGCTTCGATGCCACGACCCTTCCCCATCTGCATCAATGGAAAGTGCTCCAACCGGGCCAGTACGTGGTGGGTATTGAACCCTCCAACTCCGCGACGCTGAAGGGTCGGGCTCCCGCGGATGAGCTTGACCAGGTCCCGACCCTTGCTGCTGGGGCGTCAATTACCTACGCGATTGATTTCACCTTCTCGGCCGGCACGACCACTACACAGAGAGAGCACTCGTGACTCCCACCGCCCCCCTTCCTGAGCCCGCAGAGTCCCACAGCGGAGGCAAGCCCCAGCCGCTTTTGCTCGCGGCAAACCAGCCGATGAACCGCCCCTATCGTGGCGGTTCCGGTATCGCCAAGTTCCGCGGTAACGAGAACCATGTTCCGTATACACCGGAAGACTTCGTCGCGTCGACGACGGAGGTCTTTTCCGGACACGGTGTCGGCCTGACGATCCTGCCAGACGGTCGGAGCCTTCGAGACGCCGTGGCGAGTGACCCAATTGGGTACCTTGGCCCGGATCATGTTAACCACTTCGGTGCCGACACGAAGCTTCTCGTCAAAATCCTGAGCACCGATGAACGGCTATTTGTCCATTACCACCCGGATGCCGCCTTCGCGTCGGCAAGATTCGATCGGACCATCGGAAAAACCGAAGCCTGGATTATTGTCGATACCGACGGTCAAGATGATCCCTACGCATACCTCGGGTTCAATAGACCAGTTACACCCGACGAAGTCGAAACTTGGGTGACGCACCAGCAGGTGCCGGAGATGCTGGCCGCAATGAACCGGGTGACGCTGCGCGTCGGTGACACTCTATTTGTACCCGCAAGCGTCGCCCACGCTATCGGACCCGGAATTACGTTGGTTGAATTGCAGGAGCCAACGGATCTCTCGATCCTCCTCGAATACACCGGCTTTCCCGGCTTCACCTTGTCGAGCGCACTCCTTGGCCTCGATGTGCCGTCTGCTGTGTCCGGACTGCACCTGTCCCAGCTCTCCCACGATCAACTCACAGGATTGTCTGCCGGGCGTCGAGATGGTCGCTTGGTTTCGCAGCAGCTCTTCCCTTCGGATGCCGACGACTTTTTCACCGCCTGGCACCTCGATGTGGATGACCGCCACGACCTCACCGCGGCCTTCTCCGTTCTCGTGGTTCTGGAAGGCGATGCTCGACTGGAGTTCGACGCCGGCAGCCTCGATCTCACCCCGGGCACAACCATCGTCATTCCGCACGGCGCTGGCGACGTGGCGATCGTCGGGCGCATGCGCGGTGTCCTCTGCGCGCCACCGACGCTACCTCGGCCGGCATAGTGAACCGACACGTCCCCATATCGCCCACTCCCCGCTAACCCAGGAGCCACTAAATGGAGCAGCAGTACGTCGTGGGCGTCGATGTTGGCACCACGAGCGCGAAGGCCGTTGTCTTCACCTTGGACGGCCAAATCGTGGCGACTGGACGAAGAACATACCAGTGGAACCAAACACCGTTCGGCGCTGAAATTGCGGCGACCGCCCTAGCCGACGCGGCCCATGCGGCGCTGCGGCTGGCGATTGACGGCACCCCGCCCGGACCGATTCGTGCGGTCGGGATCGCGAGTATCGGCGAATCCGGGATTCTGCTCGACAAATCAAATAGCCCCATTGCTCCGGTCATTGCGTGGCATGACAAGCGCGATAGTACCGAACTCGCCGACCTAGCCGAAGATATTGGTGGCGACAGGTTCTCGTCGGTGACCGGCCTCCCGTTCCGCCAGCAGTGGTCACTCACCAAACACCGTTGGTTCACCAGTACCCATCCCGAGGTTCGCAATGTCTCTATGCGACTTAACGTCGCTGAGTGGATTGCCTTTACTCTTGGCGCCGCACCATCAACTGAGTTTTCGCTCGCATCCCGCACGGGGTGGTTCGATGTGGTCAACAAGGCCTGGTGGGACGAGACGCTCGGGTGGTCGCGACTGGACGAGAGCGCCCTGCCCGAGCTCGTAGCTGCGGGCACTGACCTGGGATCGGTAACTTCGTCCGCCGTCTCGTCACGACTTCAGGGCGCAGCCCTAACAACGGCCGGCCAAGACCACCAAGCTGCCGCAGTTGGCCTCGGTGCCACCGCTGCGGGGGCGGAAGTAGACTCCTGTGGAACGGCTGAAGCGCTCGTTCGTACCGTCGAGCCGATGGCCTCAGCAGCCGATATTCTCGCGCTCACACGAGTCGGCGTCACCGTCGGTTGGCACGCCATTCCCGATAAATGGTGCCTTCTCGCCGCCACCGAGGGCGGCCTGGTTCTCGGCCGTGCGCTCTCCGCGCTCGGGATCCGTGACTTCACTGCGGGGGGATTCGACGACCACGCTCGGCAGATCGCTATACCCGCCGTTCGAGCAGTCGTTGGCAACACCGGGTCATTGGGGTTTGAAAACATCGGAGACGATGCGTCACCTGAGCAGCTCTGGCGGAGCGCTATTGAACTGGTCACCGAGCAGGTCGCCACGCTTCATGATGCGATGTCAGAAATTGTAGGTAGCCATGGAGAGCTAATCGTCACGGGGGGATGGTCGACCAGCAGCGCGCTCTTGGACAGCAAAAGGCGACGACTCGGAAAGTTCTCACGTCCCGAAGTCGCTGAGGGGGGCGCCCGAGGAGCAGCTATTTTCGCGGGGATGGCAGCAGACCTCTGGCCAGATCCGCTGAGCCACACACTTACCCAGGGACGACGTAATCGGCCTAATATGCAGGGCGCAACACTTATCCGATAATGTTGAACGCACATGAATGAGGTAGCGGGCACATGACACAAGTAGATGACGCGGCGCCCCTTGCGCACGCCGATCAGCGATACCAAGTGATCCTTCTAGAGTTGCGCGAGCGTGGCCGCATCAACGCCGGGGAAATGGCAACCCTGCTTCAAGTGACAGGGGAGACCTTGCGCAAGGACCTCATCCAGCTGGAACGGCATGGACGTCTGCGGCGCGTACATGGCGGAGCAATCCCACCCGAGTCGCTGTCCTTCGAACCAGCAGTGATGACACGCACAGAGTATTCAGTAGAAAAAACACGGATAGCCCGTGCCGCTCTGGCTCACTTACCCGACAATGGGTCGATCCTTATCGATGCCGGGTCCACGACAGAGCGGTTCGCACAGCTCATTCCAGCGAACCGTCCGCTCAGAGTTTTTACCAACACTCTGCCGATTGCACTCACCCTCGTCGAGAACCCGATGCTGACCGTCTTCACACTAGGGGGGCGTTTGCGCGGCAGCACCCTCGCGGAGGTGGACGATTGGGCGTTGCGCTCCCTGCGCGAAACTAACGTCGATGTCGCCTTTCTCGGAACGAACGCTCTCAGTTTGGAGCGAGGTTTGACCACCCCTGATTCAGCCGAGGCCTCGGTGAAGCGGGCCATGCTCGACTCGGCACAACGCCATATCCTGCTGGTCGACCACAGTAAGTTCGGGGTCGTCAGTAATGCTCAGCATGCGACTCTCGCCGACATTGACCTACTAATTACCGACAGTGACATCGCCCAGAACGATCTCGATGCGCTTAGACAGGCTGGCGTTGAGGTCGAGTTGGCTTGAACCGGTCTCGCTAGCAGTCAATTGGGTGCAAACTGCTCCGACGGCTCGTCAAGAGTGATGCTCGGATCAATCAGCGCGCCAACCGTGATCCGTGCGGCAAAATCCGGGCGAATGGTGAACAGCGTTGACGGAGCGGCGACCGCGGAAGAAGCCCACAACACTGCATTTGCCAGGCGAGTTGTGCGGTCAGTGCCCCCGCCCATGAACCCGGCAAGGAGCGCGTCTCCTGCGCCAACAGCGTTGAGAACCGGGATGTCCGTCGCCTTCGCGTAGAGGGTGCCAAGCGCATCGACGTAAATTACGCCGTCTCCTCCGAGGCTGGCAAGCACGGCCCCGGCGCCACGTCGCCGAACAGTCTGCGCGGCGGCGACTACCTCACCGAGAGTGGTGACGGGACAACCTGCAAGCTCGGCAAGCTCGTGCACGTTTGGTTTGATGAGGTCCGGCTGTGCCGTGAGAGCGAGAGAAAGGGCCTCGCCCGATGCATCCACGACTGAGTAAAGGCCGAAAATATTTGCCTGTTGAACAACGTCGCGATGGAAGGTCAAGGAAACTCCGGGGGGGAGGCTCCCACAGGTGATAACTGCCGCGGCATCATTCGCGGCGACCACGACTGCCGCATGCAGTCTCGCGATCACTTCATTTGACAGCGCGGCCCCCGGTTCATTCACTTTTGTCCCGATGTGTCCCGGAGAGAGCAGGGTGATGTTCGTTCGGATTTCTGTGTTGGTTTCGACCAGAGTGAAAGGAAGGCCACGGGCCGCTAGGTCCTGTGACAGGAACCGGCCGGTGTCGCCACCAGCTGGAATAATCGCGCGGGTGGGCACCCCTGCCCGGTGTAGGGCAATCGAGACGTTGACGCCTTTGCCGCTGGGCTCGCGGGTGGAACCACTGGCTCGGTTTACAGATCCCAGGGCGAAAGCATCGAGAGTCAGCGTCCAATCGATCGAGGGCGATGGCGTAACGGTAATTATCATTCGGGCTCCAACACGGATAAAAAACAAAACCAAAATATGGTTTTAACTGTACATGTTTGCTTATCGTTGGATTCATGTCAAGATGGCTGTGAGGGTAGTGCAGCGCGTGACGAATGCGTTCGGCCCGCATCAGAAGGGGGTGCCATGCCAATCGTTTCCAATTTTGACCTGATTTCTCGAGCGGTCACGGAGAAGCGTTCGGTCGCGGCATTTAACGTCATTACTCTCGAGCATGCCGAGGGAATTGTCACCGGCGCCGAAGAGGCGGGTCTCCCCGTAATTCTGCAGCTCAGTGAAAACGCAATTCGCTACCACGGCTCCGCATCGGCTATCGCCCATGCGACGGCCGCAGTGGCTGCGTCCTCCAGTGTTGACGTCGCCCTCCATCTCGACCACATCACCGAGGTCGAAATCATGCACTTAGCCCCAGAGCTAGCTTTCTCGTCCGTGATGTTCGACGCCTCAAAATATGACTACGCGGTGAACGTCGAACTCACTCGGCAGGCCGTCAAATGGGGCGAGAGGCATGGCATCTGGATCGAAGCGGAACTCGGTGAAGTTGGTGGAAAAGACGGTGCCCACGCACCTGGTGTCAGGACCGACCCGCACGAGGCGGCCGAGTTCGTTCGCACGACCGGTGTGAATGCACTTGCCGTCGCCGTCGGCTCATCCCACGCCATGACATCAAAGAACGCGACGCTCGATCACGCACTCATCTCCCGACTCCGTGAGACTCTAAGCGTCCCGCTCGTCTTACATGGTTCTTCGGGCGTACCTGACTCTGAGATCACACAGGCCGCGCTCCGAGGGATGGTCAAAATAAATATTGGGACGGCGCTCAATGTGGCGTACACCGGCGCTATCCGTTCGTCTCTTCTATACGACACCTCGGCGGTGGATCCTCGCAAATTTCTCAGGGATGGCCGCGATGCCATCGCAGCAACAGTTGCTCACTACCTGAAGGTTGTGGCGGGCTGAACAGGTACGGAGCAGGATGCTCGCTCGCCCAGGCTGAGGTTGGTCGCCTTCACCGCCCAGAGGACGCTTTTGCGGGGTGCAGTGGATGTGCGCGAAAGCATCGCAAAGCTGCTGCCGACACCCGCTGGGCGCTTCTCCGGCCAGATTCGATTCCCTTCTCCAGAAGGTAGCCGGCAGGAAATCAGAGACGGGTCACCATTGAACCGTCCCGGTTTTCATGCCGCCGTTTTGTTGGCGGCACCGATGTTTATCGGGCCGTTTGTTTCAGCGTAGTAGTTGTGCTCGTACTCGGCGGGCGGAATGTTCCCCAGAGTGCTGTGTAAGCGCCGATTGTTGTACCAATCCAACCAATCGAACGTGAGTCTCTCGACGTCCGCGAGGGTCTTCAACGGCCAGGTCATGAAGGGCGAGTTCTTCGCGACAGCCTCGTTCTTATAGAGCCCCATGACTGTTTCAGCGGCCGCGTTGATGCTCCTATAGTTGTCAACTCGTTTTCAGGACTGCGTTTTCGGCTGGGCAGACGAGGTGGGAGACCTCGCGGATGACGTATCTCTTCAGGCAACGGATGATGTCGCGCTTGCTGAGGCCTTCGGTGGTGCGCCGGGCTACGTACTCAATCGTGGGCTGATGGAACCGCATGCGGACGATGACGGTGCG
>Ga0314774_1001342_pt1 | contig 15985 bp, 11 predicted proteins | sample MetaGCBIA2018_FD_204515 | JGI IMG/M metagenome (GOLD analysis project Ga0314774, IMG submission 204515) | Cryopeg brine microbial communities from Beaufort Sea near Barrow, Alaska, United States - CBIA 2018 | ecosystem: Environmental > Aquatic > Marine > Coastal | place: USA: Alaska | collected... | reverse complement strand
CCTGATGAGTAATTTTTGTTGCTCAGGATTTAATTATCATCTGAAAAGTTATAAAACCCATTACTTAATGTTAATGGGTTTTATATTCCTCAAAATGAATTTAGTGACCTCGCCAAGAATCGAACTTCTTCCTGAGAGGCCTTATTTTAAAGGGCTTCACCTTGTAAACCAAAATGTGTTGACGATTTGTGAACTTTAATTAGTGATTTTTTCGTTTCGCATTTTAAAGATAATCATTTAATGGTAATTAATATTTATAAAAATGGAAAACGCTCCGGATATAAAAAGTAAATAATTTAAAAACCATTTCAATTAATAATCTTTAGGTAACCAAAGCTTAAACTTAGCGGTTCTCTCCCTCCTATAAGATTGTTTTCATTTGCAATTGTATACAAAAGAATGAAAACCAAGCTTTCAAAATTACGGGACAGTGAACTACAACAACTTGTAAAAGAAGGCAATAATCCTGCCTTTGAAGTAATTTTTGACCGATATTGGAAAAGGCTTTTCGCTTATGCTTATAGGATTTATCAGGATGAAAAAATATGTGAGGACATTGTTCAGGAAATTTTCATCAGCTTTTGGGAAAAATCCAACGATGCCAATATCCTAAATCTGGAGGCTTACTTGCTAAGATCCGTAAAATATAAAATTGCAAATCATATTAGGGATTTGAAATTCAGCCCGATACACCTCGAAATCCTTCAAAATATACCCAATAATGTTCAGACGGATAATGACATGGAATACGAGGAGTTTGAAGCGGAAATTTTTAATGAAATAAACAAACTTCCCCCCAAATGTCAGCAGGTTTTTATGCTCAGCCGATTTGAAAATTATACCAATCCTGAAATCGCCGAAGAATTGGAAATCTCAGTCCGAACAGTAGAAAAGCATATCAGCAATGCGTTAAAATTTCTGAAATCAACTATTGGTACCCATCATTTAGGGATTCTTATTATTGGAATGTTTCTTTAATGTAAACAGACTCCCGCACTATTACCAAAACCTTATGACTGAGTTTCGAGCTACGTACATGTTTTAAAAAATGTGACTCTCTGTTAAAAGACACCCAGTGCAAAAGGACGAGTTTATAAAATTAGCGAAAAAATATTCCCAAAATAAATGTTCCTGGGGAGAGAAACGGGCTGTGGAAGAATTTTTCAAAAAGCTTCAGGATAACGGACAAGTCATTCCCTTTAATTTTACTGAAGAAAAAAGGGATTTTCTTCTAAAAAGGATCAACTCCAAAATTGGCAAACCAAAAAACAGGTTGTTGCATCTTTATTCCAGATCCTTAAAAATAGCGGCCATAGCAATTACTTTACTCGGCATTGCGTTTTTGGCAAACTACCTTATAAACCAAAGCAACATATCCCAGGTTGCTGCCAAAGGGGAAAAGAAAACCATCCTATTACCCGATGGAAGCCTTGTTTTCCTAAACTCGAATAGCAGGATCAGCTATTCAAAAAACTTCAAAAATAATAGAGGACTCGAACTAATGGGGGAAGCTTATTTTGAGGTAAAAAATAATCCCGAAAAGCCTTTTTTGGTTGAAACAGAAAAAATTAAAACCAGGGTCCTGGGAACTTCATTTAATATCAAGGCCTATAAAAACAGCCAAACCAAGGTAAATGTGAACTCTGGGAGAGTGGAAGTTGAACTAAAAGAAATTTCAGAAAAAATAATCCTGATAAAAAATCAGCAAATAAGCCTTAAGAACACCGGGGAAGCCTTGCGCTCAGAGGACAACAGCGAAGATTTTAACGCCTGGACCAAAAACACGATTGTGCTCAAAAACACAAGTCTGGGCGAGGCTGCAAAAATCCTGGAAAATTGGTATGATATCGAAATAAATTTCACCAATAAGGAATTACAGGAACTTAAAATATCCGGAAAATTTAAAGATGAAAAATTAATCAATATCCTAAAAAGCATTGCTATTGTAAAGCAACTTGAAATAGATTTTTTAACCGAAAACCAAATCCTTATAAGAAAAAAGCAACAAGATTGAATTAGCCAATTACAAAACAAAAGGCCCACTTCTGCTGAAACAGAAATGGGCGATATTTAAAACCAAGACTACAAATAAATTATTTATAGCCAATTACAATGAATATGAAATTACAATTTTTTTTGAGCCTGAAGTCAAAAATGTTTATTTTTCTATTAAGCTGTTTCTTTTTAGTTTCAGGAGCATATGCTTCACCCGTGGATCCTGGGATTTTTGATGAGGTAAACCTTTCTATTGATTTAAGGGATGTCCTGATAACAGAAATATTTGTCAGCATTGAGGAAAAAACCGAGTTTACCTTTGTTTTCGATGAAAAAATTTCATCCTCTAAACAACCCCTCACCTTAATTGTGAAAAATGAAAACATTGAAACTGTTTTAAACAAAATAAGTTCAGTAACCGGTTTTCATTTTAAAAAGTTAAACAATACCATTTCGGTATTTAAACTGGAGGTGCCGCAGCAAATTTTAAGAGGTATTGTAATGGATAGTGAAGGATTGCCTTTACCAGGCGCAACAGTGATTGAAAAAGGAACCACCAATGGCACCATCACCGATTTTGACGGAAATTTCAGTTTAAAACTTTCCGGAATATCTACAACAATGGTGATCTCATTTATGGGATTTGAAGAAAAAGAAGTGGTCGCTGACAATTCCGGCTTTCAGGAAATCACTTTGATCGATGATACCAATACCCTGAATGAAGTGGTGGTGACGGCCCTGGGAATTAAAAGGGAAGAAAAACGGCTCGGTTTTTCACAGGCCACTATTGGTTCCGAAATTTTGAACCAGGCTGTTCCCAATAACTGGTCTTCCGGATTAAAGGGAAAAGTTGCAGGACTTAATATCATATCTTCAGGATCGGGCCCATTAAATTCGCAACAAATAACATTAAGGGGGAATAATTCGCTTGATCCAAAAGGGAACAATGCTTTAATTGTGGTGGATGGGGTGCCAATAAATAATGAAATGACAACTTCCGGTTCCTCGAGCGCTTACATGGGGGGCGATTCCCCCGTAGATTATGGAAATGGAATTTCAGATTTGAATGCAGACGACATTGAAAGTGTCACTGTGTTAAAAGGGCCTGGAGCTACCGCTCTTTACGGAAGCAGAGCTGCCAATGGAGCACTTATTATAACTACCAAATCCGGTAAGAAAACAAAAGGATTGGGGGTCACTTATAATTCCAGCGTTAGCTTTGATGTCATTCAAAAATGGCCGGATTATCAATATGAATATGGACAAGGGTCAGGGAAATCTTTTGACAGTGAGGGCAATCCCTATTATTCATACGATGGTTCGGAAGACGGAGGGAATACCGGAAGTACAAGTAGCGCCTGGGGCCCTAAATTTGAAGGACAGTTTTTTTACCAATACGATCCTGAATTGGAAGGCCAATCTGAAGAAAGACAATTATGGCAGCCTTATAAAAACAACAGAGAGGATTTCTGGCGCACGGGAATTACAACCAGCAATAATATAACCCTGCAAGGTGGCGATAAAAATGGGTCTATGAGAGCTTCTGTAGGCTATCAAAAAAATGAATGGATCATGCCCAATACCGGGTATGAAAGGATCACTGCTTCCATAAATGCCAATTATCAAATCTCAGAAAAAATAAAAATTGGCTCGGTGATTAATTACAACAACAGGAACAGTGATAATTTGCCAGGAACGGGATATAATAACGGTTCAGTTGCTTATTTTATGATCTTTCAAAATCCAAACATCGATTTGGATTGGTACCGCCCCATCTGGCAAGAGGGACAGGATCAAATTCAAAAAATCGCACCTTTTAGTTCGTATATTGACAATCCCTACCTCATAGCCTATGAGGCGACAAACCCTTTGTTGAGTGATCAAATTGTCGGAAATATTTTTGCTGACATAAACTTGGCACCCAATCTGGAGTTAATGCTGAGAACCTCATTAAATACTTATAGCCAGGATCGGGAGCAAAAAAGACCCTATAGCATAAACCGATACGCCAAGGGCTATTATCAATCCCAGGACATCAACAAGCAGGAGGTGAATTCGGATTTTTTACTTACCTATAATAAAGATTTAACCGAGAAATTAGGATTTTCATTCTCTGCCGGAGGAAATGCCATGACCTATAAATATCGCCGCACCGATGCTTCTGTCGAGGGATTGGTAGTCCCGGGAGTATACAAGCTGGCAAACGGGGTGAGCACTCCTATTATAACCACGCATGACAGGAATAAAACCGTCAACAGTTTTTACGGTTTGCTATCCCTGTCTTTCGACAATAAGATATTTGTGGATTTAACCGGAAGGAACGACTGGTCCAGCACCCTGCCACAGGAAAACAATTCCTTCTTTTATCCTTCGGTAAATACGAGTTTTATTCTCTCAGAAATGCTCGATTTACCTTCATCGGTAAGCTATCTTAAATACAGGTTTTCCTATGCGCAGGTTGGTAATGATACGAATCCCTACAAGACAAGTAAATACTATAGCCAGAATGCTTTCGCAAGCTCTGCCACAGTACCCACCACCTTGTATAATGCGAATTTCAAACCGGAAATCACCACGAGTTATGAAACAGGTTTGGAAGCAAGGATGTTTAAAAACAGGCTGAATTTTGATGCTACCCTATACCAGACCCTCTCCAAAAATCAAATTATTGACGTGGAGCTGGATATCACGACCGGGTACAGTTTCGGGGTTTTAAATTCAGGGGAGGTCAGAAACCGGGGAGTGGAACTGACCATGACCGGAAAAATAATTAAAGAGAAAAATTTTAGCTGGAGCTCCACTTTAACCTGGGCCAAAAACTGGAATGAAGTAATGGAACTGGCCGATGGGATTGATGGACAACAGGTAATAGGTTCCGGGGGTACAGCAACCCTTATAGCAAAGGTTGGAGGCACAACCACCGCTATTTATGGGGCTGGTTTTGTTAGATCCCCGGAGGGTCAAATTGTCTACGATAATAAAGGATTACCTGCGTATCCCGATGAAATACAACTAATTGGCGATGCCAGTCCAGATTGGAAAGCGGGACTTTACAATAGTTTTAAATTGGGGAATGTCGCTTTAAATGTGATGATAGATGGTCAATATGGAGGAATCATATATTCTCAAACCCACCATAAATTAATGGAACAAGGCAAATTGCGCTCCACCTTTAAAGGGCGTGAAGAAGGCGTCATAGTAGGGGAGGGGGTCGTGTTGAATTCGGATGGAACTTATGCTCCCAATACCACGGAGGCAATCACTCCCGACTGGTATACCCGCTATTACAGAAGGGCAAATATAGAGTCGAATTCATTTGCTGCGTCCTTTCTTAAATTACGGGAGGTGAGTTTGCAATACAACCTGCCCGCGAGGTTTTTAGAAAACTCCGGGATATTGGGAGTGGACATTTCCATATTCGGATCAAATTTGGCAACAATATCGGATTTTCCAATTTATGATCCGGAAACCGCTGCCTTAAATGGAGATACTATTTTACCCGGTATTGAAATGGGGCAAATGCCCTCTCCGGCAACATACGGAATGAACTTAAAAGTGAACTTTTAAAAAAATAAAGATGAAAAATATTAAAATTTTATCCGTTAGTCTGCTCTTTCTTTTTACCTGCCTTTCCTGTACTAAGGATTTCGAAGAAATAAACGAAGACCCAAACAGAATTGCTGAAATCAGTCCTGGAACTTTGCTCAATCCCATTATTTACGGATTGGCGACTCATAATGCCGACAGGAGTGCAAGTATAACCTTCAATTTAATGCAGGTTTCCGTGCCTTTCCCAAGTGTTTCAGGAGGACTCCACAGGTATGATGTCAGTCAAAATATAGGAAATTCCTCCTGGTACTGGTATTATCGTTGGTTGAACAATATAAAGGAAATGCGGTTGGCATCTGTTAAAGCTGAAGATCCCAATTACGAGGCAATTGCCCTCACCTTCCAGGCATTGGCATACGCCAATTTAACCGATATATTTGGCCCTGTACCTATGACAGAGGCTGTAAACGGTGAAGAAGGAAATTTTTATCCGAAATTTGATTCCCAGGAATTCATTTATCAAAGCATTCTTGCAGATCTGGAAAGGGCAAATGATATTTATGACACTGAAATTTCGATGGTGTATGCTAAAGACATTCTTTTTCAAAACGATGTTGAAAAATGGCAAAAATTCACCAACTCCTTGCACCTGAGATTGTTATTGCGGATCTCGAATCGAGCGGAAACCAATGCTTTTGCAAAACTCTCTGAGATGATTCAGAACCCTGAGAAGTATCCGGTTTTTGAAAATACCCAGGAATCGGCAATACTCCAGGTAACCGGGGTTACGCCAAATGTATCTCCCTGGGGAAGGCCGCAGGATTTCAGATTGGGTGTAACTATCGGGGAGTTTTTCATAGAAAACCTGAACCGCTTGGAAGACCCAAGAAGGCCTATAATTGCCACCATTGCCAGTGATCTGGAAACGGAGCCAATAGGTTACAAGGGAATCCCTAGTGCCTATGACGGTCCGGAATCACAATTTGAATTTAATGCTTCCACCTTCAATATAGCACAGGTGACACATCCAATGAAAATATTCATTCTGCCATATTCCGAAGTTGAATTCATTAAAGCTGAGCTCGCCCAAAGAGGATTTATTGAAAACCCGGAAGAGCATTACATCAATGGTGTAAAAGCGGCAATGGAGCAGCTGGATGCCCAGGTGCCTGCAAATTATTTTGAGAACGAATTGGCCCTTTACAATGGCACGCTGGAAAGAATAATGCTTCAGAAGTATTATGCCCTTTATTTTGTGGATTATCAACAGTGGTTTGAAAACAGAAGAACCGGATTTCCGGTGCTTCCCAAAACAGCGGCAATGGACAATAACGGGGAAATGCCTTCCAGGTTTACCTATCATACGGATGTTCAAATAAATAATGCTGAAAATTACCTCAAAGCCCTGGAACTTCTGGGCGGCAGCGACGATATCAACACCAAGGTTTGGTGGGATAATTAATATTTTTAAAAATAAGAAAATGAAGAAATCAATATTCTCAATTTGTGCCTTGCTATTTTCAATAGGAATTATGGCGCAATCAAATGTTCAGGGTTATGTTTTTGAGGACGTTAACCAAAACGCCAAAAAGGACCGGAGGGAAGATGGAATTCCCAATGTAGCTGTCACCAATGGCCGAGAGGTTGTACTTACAGATGAAAATGGAAAATATGAATTGCCCCTTGGGGCAGATCAAATTATTTCGGTAATAAAACCATCGGACTATGGAATTAATAAAGATGAAAACAATTTACCCCAATTCTTTTATAACCATAAACCTTCTGGTTCCCCTGAATTAAAATTTAAGGGAGTTGCCCCTACCGGGAAACTTCCAAAATCGGTGGATTTTGGATTGGTGCAACAGGAAGAAAAGGAGGCGTTCACCGCGCTTATTTTTGGTGATCCACAGCCTTATACCCAGGAGGAAGTAAACTTCTTTGCAAAAGGAATTGTTGAAGAGGTGGAAGGAATTGAAAATGTTCCCTTCGGATTAAGTCTAGGGGATTTAGTGGGAAATGACTTAGACCTGTTCAATCCTTATATAAGCGCAGTTAAAAAGGTTGGAATCCCGTGGTATAATTTACTCGGCAACCACGACTTGAATTTTGATTCAAAAAACGATCATATGGCCGATGAAACCTTCGAGGCCCATTTTGGCCCGGCAAATTATGCCTTCAATTATGGGAAGGTTCATTTTATCGTTTTGGACGATGTCCTCTATCCGGACCCAAGAGATCAAAAAGGCTATTGGGGCGGTTTCAGGGAAGACCAGTTTGAATTTTTAGAAAACAATTTGCAATTTGTGCCTAAAGATCATTTGATAGTTTTGGCTTTTCATATTCCGTTAAGTGAACCTGATGGGGATTCCTTCCGGGATGAAGACCGCGAAAAATTATTTGACCTTCTGAAAGATTTTCCCAATACACTTTCCCTTTCCGCCCATACCCATATTCAACGGCAGGATTTTTTCGGCAAAGAAGAAGGTTGGATGCAGGAAGATCCACATCATCATTATAATGTTGGAACCACTTCCGGAGATTGGTATTCAGGGAAACTCAATGAAGCGGGGGTTCCTGTTTCCACTATGCGTGACGGTACACCCAAAGGCTATGCTTTTATTAATTTTGACGGAAATAATTACAGTATAGATTACAAAGTGGCGGGTAAGCCGAAAGGGTACCAGATGGAAATTTTCGCCCCGAAAGTAGTGGCCAAAGGACGAAGGACAAAGGCGGGTATTTATGTGAATTTCTTTATGGGAAGCGAAAAAGACACCCTGATGTATCGTATTGACGATGGGGAATGGAAAGAAATGACTTATCTTCAGGAAATTGATCCTTCGTATATGAATTTGGTAAATGAATGGGACCTTACCGAAGAATTAATGCCGGGAAGACGATCTTCAAACCCCATTGAAAGCAAGCATTTATGGCGGGGAAATATCCCAACGAAACTGGAAACAGGACAGCACCAAATTGAAATAAAAGCCACCGATATGTTCGGGAAAATATTCACCGAAACAAGTAGTTACAGGTTGGAAGACCCAAAATAATGATGAATGATTATTTAATTAATCTTTAAAAGATTATTAATTGTCAATCTGAGCCTATTGAAATTCTTGGCCATTAACAAATAGCATTTCCAAGAAATGCCCGATGGGCTCAGGCTGATTATTAATTTTAAAAACTCAATGAAAATGAAATTCCATAAATTATTTTTACTCTGTTTGATTATCGCTGGTTCATCCTGCAAATCAAATAACGAAATCAATAAAGAAGAAAAAGCTAATATTGCTTCCTCTGTCAAAATTGAAGTTCAGGGCCACCGGGGCGAAAGGGGAAATTTTCCCGAAAACAGCCTGCCGGGTTTTATAAGCGCCGTCAAGAAAGGAGTTGATGTTCTGGAACTGGATGTGGTAATCTCCAAGGATAAAAAAGTAGTGGTTTCCCACGAACCTTTTATGTCCTCCCTGTACATGCTCACTCCTGAAGGCGACAGCATTCCCAAAGAAAGCGAGCAGTCTTACAACTTTTATGAAATGGCCTACGACAGCATCAAAAAATTTGACGCAGGTTCAAAAGGGAATCGATTATTTCCCGATCAAAAGAAAATCAGCACCTATAAACCTTTGCTCTCCGAGGTGATAGACAGTGTGGAAAATCACATAAAAACGAACAAGCTGGAACCTGTCCGCTATAATATTGAACTAAAATCGGTCCCTTCCCTTTACGGGAGGTATCAACCTCACCCAGCAGAATTCGTAGAATTGGTAATGCAGGTAATCCAGGAAAAAGAAATTGAAGACAAGATTAATTTGCAATCTTTTGATCCGGTAATTTTAAATGTTCTCCGAAAAAAATATCCAGGAATTGAGGTAGCCTACCTTGTTTCAGGGGAAGGAATTCTAAAGAACCTCGCGCTCCTTGATTTCACGCCCGAAATTTACAGCCCGCATTACGCACTGATAAAAAATGAGCAATATGTGGATTCCATAAAGGCTCTGGAGATGAGGCTGATCCCCTGGACGGTAAATGAAAAAGAAGTTATTAAGGAAATGATACGACTTAAAGTTGACGGAATAATCACCGATTATCCGGCTCGGGTGCTGGAGGCCTTGTAAAGCTCTGTAAAAAGTTTTTTGAGTTAGATTAATTTTGGATTGACCCGCGGACTTCCTGTAAGAGGATCGGGTATTATAACTATCAAAAACACCTGTTAGACACTATTCAAGTATTGTCAGCAGGTGTTCCCTTTTGATAGGGGTGTCAGAAACGGCTCAGATCGAATCCATTTCCGGAATCAGGGAGCGATCCGGGGGTTTCCGCTTGCCTACTTTAAAAATTCCGCGAACCATTTCCCGGAGGATTTGACGCTTCTTTTTTGGGTTTTAAAATCGATATATACCAGGCCAAAGCGCGGGAGAAACCCCTCTGCCCATTCAAAGTTATCGGTAAAACTCCACAGAAAGTACCCCTTTACATTCACCCCGCTGTTTTTAGCCCTTAAGACGGCATCCAAATACTGCTTTATGTAATTGGTGCGCTTTAGATCTTCTATTTCCCCATTTTCGGGGAGATCCTTAAAAGCAGCCCCATTTTCGGTGACATACAGCTTTTTTACCTCTGGATAGGCATCAAATTTTTTCAGCATATGAAATATGGATTCCGGATATACCTCCCATTTCATTAAAGTTATCGGAACATTTCTCTTCTCCGCCTTGACCACATTGGCCCGTAAATAAGGAATTAGAAAGGAGTGTTTTACAATCTCCCGGGTATAGTTCTGCACCCCGATAAAATCGAAGTCAAATTTCAATAAATTTTCATCCCCGGGCTTCCAATATTTTTCAAGCTTTTCCAGGAATTTTAAATCCTTTACCGGATATCCCCTTCCCAAGGCTGGCTCTATAAAGAGCCGGTTCACCAGGGCATCCACCCGGTGGGCGGCCAGCCTGTCTTTTTCAATGGGGCGGAAGGCCTCTATATGAGAACAGGAAAAGGTAGTCCCCACTTCTGCCTTGGGACAGTTCTGTTTTATCACCCTTGCCCCCTCTGCCTGGCAAATGGCGGCATGGTGCATGGCGGGCAAAAAATTCTTAAGCCCTTTTTTTCCGGGAGCATGAACTCCCAAAAAATACCCGGCCCCAACAAAGACCAGCGGCTCATTCAATACCATCCAATGCTTGACCCTATCCCCGAATTTTCTTACGCAGAGGTCTGTATATTCTCTGAACCAATCTATAATATCCCGATTTGTCCAGCCTCCTTTTTTTTCCAGATCATGGGGCAAATCCCAGTGGTATAGGGTGACCCAGGGCTCAATGTCCAGGGCAAGGCATTTGTCGATAAGGCGGTTGTAAAAGTCTATCCCCTTCTCATTGGGCGCTCCTGTGCCGTTAGGGATCAACCGGGGCCAGGACAAGGAAAATCTGAAATTTGGGATATTCAGATGCTTCATCAATTCCAGGTCTTCCGGGAATCTTTGATAAAAATCACAGGCCGTATCCCCATTCTGTCCCTTGTAGATGTTCCCTTTTTTGCTCGCAAAGACATCCCAAATGGAGGGTCCCTTTCCGTGAGCGAGGTGGCTGCCTTCTGTTTGATAGGCCGATGTTGACACTCCCCATTTAAAATCCTCCCCAAAATCTTTTTTATGAAGGACAGGGGATGTCTTTTGGGGATCGGAAAATAAAAGCGACATTAATTAAGGCTTAATAGGTTTATAGGGAGGCAAAAGCAATTGGGGAACTTTGACTATTTTGGGCAGGAGGCTACATTGAATTTAAATTTCCCGTAAGGGGATCATTTAAATCGATCAATTCTGAAATAAGATGATTTTCAAGAAGCAAATCGATGATATTTTCGGTGATATCCGGGAAATTCACCTTTACAACCAAAGTACTCTGGAGCCAGGTATCTATTTTGGGCACCTGCTTTTTCTTTAGATTGTGTAGCACCGGTATTCCCAGGGCCTGCAGGGCAGCGGCATTGCAATGTTGCTCATATTGATTTTTCATGGGGATCACCATAAGTTTTTTGTTTAAAAAAAGTGCTTCCGCGGGGGTTTCAAATCCTGCCCCGCACAGTACTCCGGTAGAAGAGGCCATACTTTCAAGAAATGCGTTATTGTCTATAGGCCTTATTGAAACATTATTTATGCAGGAGCGTTCCTTAGTGTGTTTGGAAAACACCTGCCAAAATATGGCTTTAAATTGCCCCAGGGTTTTAATGAGTTTTTCATCGGAATAGGAAGGCAGGTATACGGTATAATGCCCCTTATCCGAAATCTCCAGCTCGCGCACCTGTTTTCTGATTACAGGGGTGAAGGTGTTTTTATTGAATTTTTCAAAATGAAAACCATAATTGACCTTGGTAGGCGCGTAATTTTTCAAAATAAACTTCCCGATCCTATCCTTGTGTTTAGGGCGGAAGGCATTTTCCGATAAAACGGCGCTTTGGTGGCTCAGCCCTATACAGGGAATTCCTTTTATATAAGCAGCCCAGGCTGAAATAGGTTCAAAATCATTGATAATAAGGTCATATTGTTCCACTGGTAAGCTCTGTATTTCCCGTAGGATCCTGCCAATATTATTTTTAAGGTAGGTATTCCAGAGGTCTACTCCGCCCTTTTTGCCAAAGATAAAGCTCATCCCTTTAAAGGAATACTTGATGGGAAAGGGAAGTGTTAAATCTGCCTGGGTCCCGCTTACCAAAATATCCAATTCCCCTTTATTTTTCAAAATTGGAATGATGTCACTGGCCCTGCTCAAATGTCCATTGCCCGTGCCTTGAATAGCATATAATATTTTCATAGGTAGATTTTTATTGTTTAGTATTGGTCAGGTGTATCTCGCAGTGCTTTTGTTTGCGCGCTGCTCATTTCAAAGCTTTAAATCTGGATGTAGGAAGCCTAAAAGAGTTATAGATTTTAAAAAAATCACAGCCTCAAAAGCTTGTTTTCCAGCAAACCTTCTTTCAATGCCTGACAAAATTTAACTCCCGCACCAAATTTTCAAAAATTACCCTGTTGGTCATTTCCGGTTTCTTTTTGCGGTCAGTTTTAACGTTCTTGACTCTTTGGAGATCCTTATCAAACTGATATATTTTCCAGGCTCCTTCGTCGTATTCGAGGCTTGTCAGATTTTCAATCCAATCTCCCGAATTCAGGTAAGTGACCTCTCCCTCCTTATTTTTTATTTTTTTGATCTCGGGCTGATGTATATGTCCGCATACCACATAATCATAGGCATTTGAGATCGCAATATCCGCTGCAATTTGCTCAAAATCGTTAATAAACTTGACGGCACTCTTTACACTGTTTTTTATCTTTTTTGAAAAGGATAATTTTCCCCTTCCCATTTTTTCTGAGATATGATTAAACAATCTGTTGATGAGGATTAAAGTATCATAACCTTTTGCACCCAATTTGGCTAGCCATTTAGAGTTCTGCATTATAACATCAAACACATCCCCGTGAAAAAACCAGGCTTTTTTACCGTCCAGATTTAATACTACCTTGTTTACAATTTGAAGTGATCCCATTTTAAATCCTACAAATTTTCTCAACATTTCATCGTGGTTCCCTGTCACATAATATACTTTCACACGTTTGGCAAGTAAGCCCGTAATATGTTTGATTACCTGCATATGTGATTCCGGCCAATAACTTTTATTGAATTGCCATATATCAATGATATCACCATTCAGGATCAATGTTTTAGGTTTTACACTTTTAAGGTAACTTAAAAGTTCCCCGGCATGACATCCGTAGGTACCCAAATGAATGTCGGAAATAACCACAACTTCAACTTCACGTTTTTTCATATTTTTCAGAAATAAATTTTTTAAGTGTATTAATCAGGTAGGTGCCGCAGAATTTATTTGGCGAGAATAAAGATGCTATTTTGTAAAGAAGAATTTTTGTGAGTATGAGCTCTTGAACATAACTTTCGTTGTTCCTGAAAAAACGTCCTGCAGAGCTCAAAAAGTGAGGAAAAAAATAATGGACAAGATCTGATGGGTCTTTTTGGAAAGGGTTTTCGGGATTATCCAATACCTGATTTGCCAATTTCAATGTTTTTAATTAGGCACAAGGTATAAACCGAATATTAATCAATTGTAATTGAATCATTAAGTTTCGGTAGCTTGTTCTATCACAGTTGATTAAATTAATGTAACCGGAAATTCTTAAGTATTGACTTTTTTCTTGGCTCCCGATTCCCTTCACGCTTATCCAATAAATATCATTAAAAAAGGGTGACAATTTCTTGACACCCTAAATTCACTTTTGGCTAATTCAATACAATTTCACACATAATAAAGGGGCTTGAACTAACTTAATCAGATTCTCCCTTTGTTATCATATTTCAGCACAAAAATACTTTAAACAAGGACTTTGAGTATTATCTAATGATGAAGTCTATAATAAGAAAACCTTTCTTAGTTCCTGAAAATTTGATTGAAAATTTAATGGTTTCGAATGACAAACCCGGTATTTAAGCGGAATCGCTCCACTCCGGGAAGCACTTTTTTGCCTGAGTCCGCCGGATCTAACCTCCTTTCACGCTTTGTACTTGTCGGGACCGGTTGTAACTTCACCCGGTTAATTGATTCACTTTCCGAGTCATTCTGCCGTATCCCATTTTTGAGAAAGCAAAGGTCCGGAATTTAGAAATTAGCCGGCCTTGTAGCTGACCCCGCCCAAAATTCAGGATTACCGGGCGGCCTATCCTAATTCTAAATTCCCGGTTAATGGCATATCAAAAAATGGTAATGGCGATGGCTCTATAGGAAGTAAATCAAAACAGAACAGGGCTTTGTTGAGTTCAACCTGTATTCCCTTTTTTTAACCTAAAAATCAAAAATGGAAAATGCTCCGGATATAAAAAGTAAATCATTTAAAAAAATCATTTCAATTAATAATCTTTAGGTAACCAATGCTTAAACTTAACTTTCGGATAGCTGTGACAATATATAATTCTTATTCATTCTTTTATTAGCAGTTTTATGAACTGCAGGTTTGGTTTCTCTCAATCCGAAAGTTGAAAAATAAAAGTGTCTTAGAATTCCTTAATTTTATTTTGAGAAAGAAAAATAAGGGGATTAGAGAATACTGTGGCTCTTTAAAAGAGGCAGTTTAGGAGTGGATTTAGTGTTTGAACTTTTTTTCAGGTCTCATAAAATACCCGGCGGTGAGCAACACAGCTCCCACCATCACACCCAATGCTGGCTTACTGGTGATGTATTGTTTGAACTTTGAAGGGTTCTGGATCTTTTCGACATACTTTATGAAACCAAGTTCACAGGCTTTATTGAAATTTACGTCAGGCAGGTATTTTTCCTCCCCTTTTTTGATGATCCTGTAATCGAGCAATTCCCTATAAGCATCCTCAAATTCTATTGGATATTCAATGATATCTTCGATCTCACCTTCATATTTCATGATGAGAAGGATCACATCGGCGGTTTTGTAGATATCCTTTTTTTCTTCTTCCATTTGTTTTCTATATCAAAAAATAAATTTAGTGTAATAATGTAAAATAGAATGAACCCTTAAGAAAAAATTATACGCTTTATTTCTGAAGAGCTTTTCGTTTTGTAAAATTGGCATGAGGTAATAGCAATGAAAAGAAAACCGTCTTTAATTCCATAAAATGATCTCAAATATCCAAAGGAAACAAAAAATTTTTGATTCTGTTTCCAACTTTGGGTTTGCAACTTCGCTGCCGGCTACCAAGGCTCCAACGTCCTGGCACACGACAACTAGACATTAAAGAAGAACTTTGAGTTAGCTTATGATGAAGACTACATTTAGAAAATCTTTCTTATTTCCTGAAATTGGATTGAAAATTTTATGGGATTTAATGATAAACCTGACATTTAAACGAAACTGCTATAAAAAGTAAATTTCAAAAAAACTTCCGAAAAGTGTTAAAAAACAGATTGGTGTTATTTGATGCAGTTTGCCATTTTCAGTCAACTCAATCAGCTTTAAAGAAACCAATTCATACCATTAAGCGTGAAATCTTATTTCACATAAAAAATAAAATTATATGTATCTTAAATAACTGAATAACAGGACATTTCAATTGGTTCTGTGTTGTGAATTTTCAAATTTTACCTCGTAAATAATGGGTGATATTTTCAAATTTTAACAGAAATTTTTGTCCTAAAACTTTTTGATGGTCCGGACAAAATTGCAAGAAATTATTGTACCTGGCAAAACAAAAGTGGAATAGCAAGAGGATAACACGCTGCGCGATGTTAAGGTTTTTCCTACTTTTGTAACTAATTGATTTACAGCATTTTAAATGATTTGTTTTCAAGGATTTACCGGATACAACCGAAATTTTTTAGTAAAAAACTTTCGGAAGCTCCGGAAACAGTGAAAAAAATTAGGAAAAAATGGATATAGGATATGAAAAAGAACGGTTTGAAAGCT
>Ga0314774_1001339_pt1 | contig 16009 bp, 13 predicted proteins | sample MetaGCBIA2018_FD_204515 | JGI IMG/M metagenome (GOLD analysis project Ga0314774, IMG submission 204515) | Cryopeg brine microbial communities from Beaufort Sea near Barrow, Alaska, United States - CBIA 2018 | ecosystem: Environmental > Aquatic > Marine > Coastal | place: USA: Alaska | collected... | reverse complement strand
TAAATAAGGTTATAAATGGTACGTTTATCTTTTTTCTTGAAAATAGCTATGTGGACGATGTCTTTGCCAATAAAGGTTTTTGCATCGACCCTGGTAACCATCATTTTCCCTTCAGCGGTTAAACAAATAATACCGTCTATATCCGAACAATCGGTTACAAATTCATCTTTTTTAAGGGAAGTACCAATAAATCCTTCTTTTCGGTTTACATAAAGTTTGGTGTTGCGCATCGCAACCTTGGATGCTTCAATATCGTCAAATAAGCGCAAAAAGGTTTTTCTCTCCTTCCCGATGCCATATTCCTTTTTCAGTCTCTCGAAATAAGCGATCGCAAATTCCACTAAATGTTCTAAATGATATTTTACCTGACCTATTTCATCTTCAAGAGAGTCAATTTTCTGCTGAGCTTTATCAATATCAAATTTAGATATCCGTTTGATGCGTATTTCGGTGAGCCTGACAATATCATCTTCGGTAATTGCTCGCTTTAAATGACCTATATGTGGTTTTAAGCCTTCACCTATCGCCCGGATTACGCCTTCCCAGGTTTCTTCTTCTTCTATATCGCGGTAAATCCGGTTTTCTATAAAGATCCGTTCCAGGGAAGCAAAATGCCATTGCTCCTCAAATTCTTCCAATTTAATTTCCAAATCACTTTTGAGCAAACTCAAGGTATGATCTGTAGATCGTTTTAAAATTTCGGTCACCCCTAAAAAGATCGGTTTATTATCAATAATGACGCAACCTAAAGGCGAAACTGAGTTTTCACAGGTAGTAAAAGCGTATAACGCGTCGATGGTCTTATCCGGAGAGATGTTTGGGGGCAGATAGACCAATATTTCCACATTTTCAGCGGTATTATCTTCTATGCGCTTAATTTTTATTTTCCCCTGATCGTTGGCCTTTAAAATAGATTCAATTAAAGAGGTTGTTGTAGTCCCATAAGGAATTTCGTTAATTGCCAGGGTATTTTTATCGTATTGGGAAATTTTAGCTCTTACCCTTACTTTTCCTCCACGCAAACCATCATTATAATTTGAAACATCAGCCTCTCCGGAAGTTGGAAAATCGGGATACAGCTTAAAACTTTTTCCTTTGAGATGCCTTATTGAAGCATCTATAAGTTCGTTAAAATTATGTGGTAAAATACGGGTGCTCAAACCTACTGCAATCCCTTCTGCTCCCTGAGCCAACAACAATGGAAATCTTACAGGGAGGTTAACCGGTTCCTTTTTTCGCCCGTCATAGGAAAATTGCCATTCAGTAATTTTTGAATTAAAAACGACTTCCAGAGCAAACTTGGATAATCTGGCCTCAATATATCGTGGAGCAGCAGCCCTGTCACCGGTAAGCACATTCCCCCAGTTTCCCTGGGCATCTATCAATAAATCTTTTTGTCCTATTTGCACCATTGCATCGCCAATACTGGCATCACCGTGAGGATGGTATTGCATGGTATGACCCACAATATTTGCTACTTTGTTATAGCGTCCATCATCCAGATCTTTCATGGAATGCATTATACGGCGATGTACGGGTTTAAAGCCATCCTCCACTGCAGGTACGGCACGTTCTAAAATCACGTAAGAGGCATAATCTAAAAACCAATCCTTGTACATTCCTGTAATTCGAATTAATTTGTCATTATTTTGCTCCCCCTGATGTTGCTCCTCTTGCCCTTCCTGCGGACTATCTTGGTTTTCTAAATCCATTTAAGAGACTGCTTTATTTTTTTCCAACACCTTATTCAACGATTCTATCATTCCCCTTTTTTTCTTTTTTGACAAAAATGTTATATTGAAACGGTATTTTCTCGATCCTCGTTTACTTCTGCTTCTAATATAAATTATAATAACGGCATAGAGCCCGAGATCCATTACCTGAAAATCCAACAACTTCATTTTTGGAAATTCGGCTCTTTTTACCCTATACTCCATAAATTTTGAAAAAACTACCCCGTTATTTTTAAAATTAAGAGTTTCGCCATCGCTGTCAAAATCAAATAATTGAGCGACCCTGTGGAAATAAATTCCAAAAAGAAGTAAAACAATGTTAGGAAGAAAATGACTGAATCTCATTGTGCTTTCAGTAGCTGAATTCATCAGTTCAATATTGACAAAAATATTGGTGATGAATGCAGCTACAATAATCATGTATACTGAAGGTACAAGATTAGTTTCTGTAGTATTTTTAAACCTCATGGGCTATTCTTCAATCAGATCAAGTTCAACTTTTAAGTTTGCGATAATGAATTCCTGCCTGTCCGGCGTATTTTTACCCATATAGAAACTCAGCAATTCTTCAATGGACATATCCTTATCCAGCATTACAGGATCCAGCCTGATATTTTCGCCAATGAAATGTTTGAATTCATCCGGTGATATTTCGCCCAGACCCTTAAATCTTGTTGTCTCTATTTTTCCACTTAATTTGGTCATGGCTTGCTGGCGTTCCATTTCGCTGTAGCAATATATGGTTTCCTTTTTATTTCGAACCCTAAAGAGCGGGGTTTGTAAAATATAAAGATGGTTCTCTTTAATTAGCTCCGGAAAAAATTGCAAAAAGAAGGTAATCAGCAATAACCTGATATGCATTCCATCTACATCGGCATCGGTTGCGATTACAATATTATTGTACCGAAGGTCTTCAATAGATTCTTCTATATTGAGTGCGGCCTGGAGCAGGTTAAATTCTTCATTTTCGTAAACAATTTTTTTGGTCAGCCCATAACTGTTAAGCGGTTTTCCTTTCAAACTAAAAACGGCCTGAGTTGTAACATCGCGGGATTTGGTAATGGACCCACTGGCAGAATCTCCCTCGGTAATAAACAAGGTTGACTCCAGGTAACGTTCCTTTTTACTATCACCCAAATGAATTCGGCAATCGCGCAATTTTTTGTTGTGCAAATTCGATTTTTTTGCGCGGTCCTTGGCCAGTTTCCTGATCCCGGAAAGTTCTTTTCGTTCGCGTTCAGCCTGCAATATTTTACGTTGGAGTTTTTCTGCCGCCTCAGGATTTTTATGCAGGTAATTATCCAATTGGGTTTTCAAAAAGTCATTGATATAGGTTCTTACCGTAGGAAAATTCCCGCCCATATCTGTAGAACCCAACTTGGTTTTAGTCTGACTTTCAAAAATAGGCTCCATTACTTTAATACTGATGGCCGTAACAACCGATTTCCTGACATCGGATGCTTCATAATTTTTCCCATAAAATTCCCTGATGGTTCTTACCAGCGATTCACGGTATGCGGCTAGGTGAGTTCCACCCTGGGAGGTATTCTGTCCATTGACAAAAGAATGGTATTCTTCAGAATATTGAGATTTACTATGGGTGAGAGCAAGTTCAATATCTACACCATTTAAATGTATAATTGGATATAATTGATCATCTTTGGAAATACTGTCCTCCAAAAGATCTTTCAGCCCATTTTCCGAATAAAATTTTTCGCCGTTAAAAAGTATGGTCAAACCCGGATTGAGGTACACATAATTTTTGAGCATTTTTTCAATATACTCATTTCGGTATTTAAAATTCTTGAAAATGCTTTCGTCAGGAATAAAAGTGACTTTTGTGCCGCGTTTCCTTGATGTTTCCTCAAGTTCTTCTACGTTTATAAGATTTCCCTGTTCAAATTCAGCCGACTTGGATTTGCCGTCACGGGTAGATTCAACCTTAAAACTTGAAGAAAGGGCATTTACAGCTTTGGTACCCACCCCGTTTAACCCAACTGTTTTTTTGAACGCGCGGGAGTCATATTTTCCTCCGGTATTCATTTTTGAAACAACATCAACAACCTTTCCCAAAGGAATTCCGCGACCGTAATCATGCACAATAACGCGTTGATTTTGAACAGAAATTTCGATGGTTTTACCGGCGCCCATCACATACTCATCTATACTGTTGTCAATGACCTCCTTTAATAAGACATAAATCCCGTCATCGGCAGTAGATCCATCCCCAAGTTTTCCAATATACATTCCCGGACGCATCCTGATATGTTCTTTCCAGTCAAGGGAACGGATATTATCTTCGGTATATTTTGTTTCTTGGTCCATTAATGACAGTTGCAGTTAAGCTGCTAATATAAGGTTTCCCGCAAAAAGTTAAATAAGGAAACGTTCAAAGTAATTAACAAAATTTTAAGGGGAAATGTTAATTAAGATTTGAGATGTTAGATATGAGATTTGAGATATTTGTAAAACTTGGGTTTTTTATTCTGAAATTTGATTTTGACAAGTGCAACTTAAATTGTTGCCATTTCTAAACATTGAAATCAACAATATCACTTTATATTTCCCGCAGATTCCTGTTTCCTGTCTCTTCTCTTATTTTATCTTCTCTAAAATTTTTTGTCTCAATACTCAAATCTCAATACTACCTAAACGTTAAACCTAAAATGCATCACATCACCGTCTTTAACGATATATTCTTTCCCTTCTACCTTCATTTTTCCGGCTTCTTTCACTTTTGCTTCACTCCCATATTTCACAAAATCTTCATAAGCAATTACTTCTGCTCTAATAAATCCTTTTTCGAAATCGCTGTGAATTACTCCTGCGGCTTGTGGTGCACTTGCTCCCACTGCAACGGTCCAGGCTCTTACCTCTTTTACCCCGGCGGTAAAATAAGTTTGAAGTTTTAATAGTTTATAAGCCGATCTGATCAATTTTGCCGATCCGGGTTCATCAAGGCCAATATCTTGTAAAAACATTTGTCGTTCTTCATACTCTTCTAATTCGGTAATATCGGCTTCCGTTCCAACTGCCAATACCAGTACCTCAGCATCTTCATCCTTTACAGCTTCTTTAACCAGATCTACAAAGGCATTTCCGGTAGTTGCGGCAGCTTCATCAACATTACATACGTATAAGACCGGTTTATCTGTGATCAATTGTAAATTCGAGATGAATTCTTCCCTTTCTGCATCTGTCAAATCCAGTGAACGTACAGATCTTCCTTCTTCCAGACCTTTCTTCACCTTCAACAAAGCAGCTTCCTCCTTTTGAGCTTCTTTATTTCCTGTTTTGGAAGCCCTTTTTACCTTTTCCAGTTTTTTATCTATTGTTTCCAGATCCTTTAATTGAAGCTCCATATCTATGGTTTCCTTGTCTCTTACCGGATTTACGGATCCGTCCACATGAACAATATTGTCGTCCTCAAAACAACGCAACACATGTAAAATAGCATCTGTTTCACGAATATTTCCCAGGAATTGATTTCCTAGTCCTTCTCCTTTACTTGCTCCCTTTACGAGACCAGCAATATCAACAATATCAACTGTTGCAGGAAGAACACGCTCTGGTTTGACCAAAGATTCCAATTTTTCCAGGCGGGTATCTGGAACGTTTACCACCCCGATATTTGGTTCTATAGTACAAAAAGGAAAATTGGCACTTTGTGCCTTTGCATTGGATAAACAATTAAAAAGTGTCGATTTTCCTACGTTTGGCAATCCTACAATTCCGGCTTTCATATTTGAAATTTAAATTTTTAACGCCCATTTCTAAGCGGCTGCAAATATAACTATTAATCTTGAAAATTGGTAGATTGAACTAAGTAATGATTTGGAGATTACGCCCATTGAATTGGCTGGGAAATATCCGTTTCTGATGTTTTATTTCGGACGATCATTCCTGTAGTTTCTCAAATTTTTTATTTTTTCTCTTTTACAGCTTTTAAATTGAAATGCTGATTAATATTAAAAATGGTAGTCTTAAATATTATATGCAGCCTTTGCCATTATTCTATGATATTTTGAAACGAATATTCAACAAAAATTTTCATTTTGTATTCAATTTAAAAAAATTTACAAATTTCAGCACCGGAGAGCAAATTCCCTTAATTATATAAATTGGTTTGATGTCGCCTGAGATTAACAAGATTTAGCAAAGTGGGACTTTTGGATTATCAAACTTTTGAAGATTTTGCAGATTATGGAAGTTTTGGAAACCTAATTGCAGCAGCAACGGATACCTAAGGTTCCAAATTTGTAACCGACCTAAATTTAGGAATTAAACTAAGTGATAATATAAAATTGAATTTAGCAAGCAAAACCTGATTAACATTTATCTCGTCAACAAGATGACTGGAGCGAAGGCGGAGGTTACCGAAATTCTGTACAAATGGGCTTTGGTGGAGCATATTATTATGCTAAACTGAATTTAAACTTCTAAAATCGGATTTTAAATTTAAAAGGGTGTCCCACATGGAGCACCCTTTTTTTTACAGGTATTTCAAAAACTGACGAGAATCATTTTTTCCCTTATTTCACAGGAATTTATAAGTTATTAAAGGCCTTAAATTCCAAATAGTCCTATTTTTGCAGTCGTAGAAAAAAATACATTATGAACAAAGGAATATATATTTCAACATTAGAATCCAACAGTGGAAAATCACTCATTTCACTAGGACTGATGCACACGCTTTTGGGGAAAACTGTAAAAGTTGGTTATTTCAGGCCAATCATTGATGATTTAGAAATTGGAAAAAAGGATAATCATATTGACACTATCCTCAGTTACTTCGATTTAAAAATACCCTACGAGGATACATTTGCCTTTACCAGGAGTGAAATAGTCCATAAACGCAACGAAGGAGAATCCGGTGAAATAATTGATACCATCATACGTAAATACAAGAAACTTGAGGATGAATTCGATTTTATTTTAGTTGAGGGAAGCGATTTTTCTGGCGAAGGAAATGTATTTGAATTTGATGTAAATGTACTTATCGCCAAAAACCTTGGTATCCCGGTGATTATAGTTGCCAGCGGAAATAATAAAACCAATGATGTTCTTATGGGCAGCCTTCAAATGGCCTACCACGCTTTTATCAATAAAGATGTAAGGGTGATGTCCGTTGTTTGCAATAAAGTTGAACCGGAAAATCTACAGATCGCTTTAGATGGCATGAGTGAGTTTATACCAAAAGAAGTCGGTGTTTTTGCCATCCCCTTAATCGAAACACTTGTAAATCCAACGCTTAAGGAAATTTTAGTAGCGTTAAATGGGAAGGTTTTGTTCGGAAAAGAATATTTAGATAATCAAACCGGGAATTTTGGTGTAGGTGCCATGCAGCTCCGTAATTATCTAAATAATTTAAAAAATGAAAGTTTAGTAATTACCCCGGGTGACAGAGCAGATATTATTCTGGGAGCTTTACAGGCAAATGTTTCCAGTAATTATCCTAGAATTTCAGGAATAATTTTAACAGGAGGTCTTATCCCCGAGGACACTATTTTGAAACTGATTGATGGATTGTCGCAAATAGTTCCAATTATATCTGTAGAAGATGGAACTTTTAATGTCACCAATGCCATAGGCTCTATTAAATCCAATATTTACGCAAATAGCATTCAAAAAATAGAAACCTCTATCAGCACTTTTGAAAAACATGTTTTATTTGATCCTTTAGTAGAACAGCTCTTTAATTTCAATCCACGCGGAATTACCCCTCGAATGTTCCAATATAGTATGGTGAAACGGGCACAACAGGAAAAAAAACATATTGTATTGCCTGAAGGTACGGATGAGCGCATCTTAATTGCCGCCTCACGCCTGATAGCAATGGATCTTGTTGATATTACTTTGCTAGGGGAGAAAGAAGCCATCAAAAGTAAAATTGAAAATCTTGGAATAAAATTGGATTTAGATAAGGTAGAGATCATTGATCCACCTACATCTCCCAATTTTGAGGATTATGCTAATACCTATTACGAACTACGGAAACACAAAAACGTAAACCTTGATATCGCGAAAGACAGGATGAGCGATGTTTCCTTTTTTGGTTCCATGATGATCTATAAAGGTCATGCAGACGGGATGGTTTCCGGGGCAGCTCACACCACTCAACACACTATACTACCAGCTTTACAGTTTATCAAAACTAAACCGGGAGTTTCTGTGGTTTCTTCAGTATTTTTTATGTGTTTGGAAGATCGGGTATCGGTTTTTGGAGATTGTGCGATCAACCCCAACCCTACTGCTGAAGCACTTGCTGAAATTGCTATTTCTTCTGCGCAGAGCAGCAAAGCCTTTGGAATAGAACCAAAAATTGCCATGCTTTCTTATTCTTCCGGAACCTCAGGAAAAGGAGAAGATGTAGACCGGGTGAGAAAAGCTACAGATATAGTGAAACAATTGCGTCCCGATCTAAAAATTGAAGGACCAATCCAATATGATGCCGCCGTAGATATGGCCATAGGTAAAAGCAAATTACCGGATTCTGAAGTCGCGGGACAAGCTAGTGTGTTTATATTTCCCGATTTAAATACAGGAAACAATACCTATAAGGCTGTGCAGCGGGAAACCGGCGCTTTGGCAATTGGACCAATGTTGCAGGGTTTGAACAAACCGGTGAACGATTTAAGCCGCGGATGTACTGAGGATGATGTATTTAATACCGTGATCCTTACAGCTATTCAGGCGCAGGGAATTTAAATTTTAGAATAAAGCCATTTTAATTACCCTCAGATTATTATTTGGGACTGATAAAAAACAAAAATTTACTCATGAAAAATATTTTAGTCATAAATTCGGGAAGTTCTTCCTTAAAGTTTCAATTGATATTAATGCCGGAAGAAAAGGTTTTAGCTTCCGGACTGGTGGAAAGGATCGGTCAGGAAGGTGCAAAACTTCATTATTCAACAAAAGGTTTTTCAATAACAGAAGAAATGGAAATCCCTGATCATTCTGTTGCTTTAAAAGAAATTACAAATATCCTGATGGATGATAAAAAAGGAGTAATTAAAAATGCTTCTGAAATACCTGCTATCGGTCATAGAGTGGTTCATGGTGGCCCAACTTTCTCTGAGACTATTATTATAAATCAAAAAGTAAAAGAAAAAATAAAAGAACTTTTTTCCTTAGCACCTTTGCATAACCCGGCTAATTTGACGGGAATTGAAGTTGCTGAAGAAATTTTTCCCGATGCCAGGCAAGTAGCGGTATTCGATACTGCTTTTCACAGAAGTATTCCAGCCAGGGCTCATAAATATGCCATACCGAATTCCTTTTTATATGATAACAAGATACAGGTGTACGGTTTTCATGGAACCAGCCACAAATATGTATCAGAACAAGCCATTCAGATTATAAAAAAACCACTATCAAAAATAATTACGGTTCATTTGGGTAATGGATGCAGCATAACAGCTGTAAAAGACGGAAAAAGTATAGACCATTCCCTCGGATTTGCGCCTGGTAATGGTCTTATTATGGGAACACGCAGCGGTGATATTGACCATTCGGTTATTTTTTACATGATAGAACATCTGGGATATAAAGCAGGGGAAGTAAATGATATTTTACACAATAAAAGCGGGATGTTGGGCCTTACCGGTTACAGCGATCTGCGCGATATTGAATCAGAAGCGGAAAAAGGCAATTACGAATGTAAATTGGCTTTGGAAATGAATGCCTATAGGGTCAAAAAATATATAGGTGCTTACGCGGCTGCAATGAATGGTTTGGATGCGTTGGTTTTTACCGCCGGAATTGGTGAAAACAGCAGTACTATCAGAAAAATGGTTTGTGAGGAAATGCAGTTCCTGGGAATAGAACTAGATCAGCTTAAAAATGATGTCCGCTCTAAAGAAAACAGAATTATAAGTACCGAAAAATCAAAAGTAACAGTACTTGTGATCCCTACAAATGAAGAACTGGAAATAGCGAATCAAACCTATGCAATTATGGATTAAGGATTCTGAATTCAAAGTTCAGGATTCCGAATTGATGTAAGAAAAATTTTGAATCCTGAATTTTGAATCTTAATTCAGATAAATAAAAATGTCTCTCCTGCTTTTACTTTTTTTGCGAATTCGTCAATACTATTCTCGCTCATTTCTATAAATAATTGTTTTTTTAAAGGCTGAATTGAATAATGTAAGGGACATGGTTTTTCGCTGCTACACTTCGTTAACCCCAAAACACAATCTTCAAAATTTTCAAGTCCGTCCATATGTTTGATAATTTCAATAAGATTCAGATTTAAATTTTCTTTTGTCAAATAAAACCCTCCTCCCGGTCCCTTAGTAGAGGATATTACATTTTTTCTGGACAAAACCTGAAGCAGTTTGGAAAGAAAGGGAGATGGAATATTAATAGCTTCTGCAATCTCCCCAGCGCTAATTTTTTTTGGTTCATTAGAATGAACTGCTAAATACAGAACAGCATTTATTGCATATTTACTTGAATGTGACAGCATATTCCTTTTTTAGAATTCAAATTTAATACTAATTTCCCTTTTATCAACCATTTTCAAAGCTATAAAATATTTAAATACCTTTTTATCTTTTATTCAAAAACTTTTATTAATTTTGTCTTAAATTAATTCTGTATATTTAAGACAAAATAATAAACCATGAAATTAACAATCAAATTTATTGCAATTTTATCTCTACTAATTGCATTTAGCTGTGGGGAAAAAGAAAAAAAAGAAAGTTATTCTTTAGAAAACGGGAATGCCGTGGAGGAGACAAAAAAAGCTGAATCGGTCTCAAGTGTTAAAGCATCAGAGAGAATAGATTTAACCAATAAAGGAATTGGTCCCGTAAAATCCATTACCCTACCGGCAGAAATAGATCCAGCTCTTGTAGCACAAGGCCAGGATATCTATAATAAAATGTGTTCTGCTTGTCACAAACCACATGAAAAATTTATTGGACCTCCACAAGCTGGAGTTCTTGAAAGAAGAACCCCTGAATGGATAATGAACATGATCCTTAATCCTGAGGTTATGATAGTTCAAGACCCTTTGGCCAAAGAACTTCTTATGGAGTTTAACGGCGCACCTATGGCCAATCAAAATCTTACCGAAGTTCAGGCAAGAGCGGTTTTGGAATATTTTAGAACTTTGAAAAAATAAATAGTACCATACTGGCAATTAACTAACCACAATGCTAATAAATTCCGAATATTATAATGGTTTTAGTGGCTAAATTTTAAATTGATGAAAACATTAAAAACAATTCTATTAATTCCTTTAGTTCTTCTTGCCCTTTCAGGTTGCAAAAATGACTCCCAGAAGGAAAATGATGAAACCACTCCTGTTTCTCAAAATTCAGTTGATAAATCAGGAGATTCAGAAAAAAAAGGCATTGCATATATTAATGATGACGGATCCCGCCCAACTGTTCTTCAAATCGCCATCGGTTCCCCGGATCATACTACATTGGTAGCGGCAGTAAAAGCAGCTGGATTGGAAAATTCTTTGTCAAATGCCGGACCTTTAATGGTGTTTGCTCCTACCAACGAAGCTTTTGCCGCACTTCCTGACGGTACCGTTGATAATTTACTGAAACCTGAAAACAAGGATAAACTGGCCTACATATTAAAACATCATGTAACCCCCGGCAATTACTCTTATGAATTTTTGAAAAAAACCAAAAAACTTGGGCAGGCCAGTAACGAGAGTATTAGTGTAGAAGTTATTGATGGTGAAGTTTATGTGGGAGGGGCAAAAATTATTGCCAGTCTTCCCGCGGGAAACGGGATTGTACATGTTGTTGACAAAGTTATACTTCCGGCAAATTAATTTAGGAACCAACCTTTTAATAATAGAAACATGAAAAAAACAGTAAACATTTTAGTAACTCTGCTAATTACTCTTGGGCTATTTAGTTGTAATCAAGACAAGTCTGATGGAGACAAAGGTGCTCTTGCCTCAAACGCTGCAGAAAAAGTATATGTCGCTCCCGGAGATCACGATGAATTTTACGCCTTTTTATCAGGAGGATTTAGTGGACAGCTGTCTGTGTACGGGCTTCCATCCGGAAGACTTTTTAAAGTAATCGATGTTTTCTCACAGGATCCTCAGGAATCTTATGGATATAGTGAGGAAACTAAGCCTATGCTTAACACTTCCTTTGGATTTATTCCATGGGATGATTCCCATCACCCGGATATCTCACAAACTAAAGGAGTACTTGATGGACGTTGGATATTTATCAATGCCAACAACACCCCACGTATTGCAAGAATTGATTTGACCACTTTCGAAACTGCTGAAATCCTTGAAATACCAAATAGTGCAGGGAATCACAGTTCTCCTTTTGTTACTGAGAACACAGAATACGTTGTGGCAGGTACCCGTTTTTCTGTACCGATCCCACAAAGGGATATGCCCATTAAAGATTATAAGGGAAAATTTAAGGGTGCTTTGTCCTTTGTAAGTGTAGATCCCGAAAATGGAGGTATGGAATTAGCATTTCAAATATTAATGCCTGGTTTTGATTATGACCTTGCACATCCCGGAAGAGATAAATCACATGGATGGTTTTTCTTTACCACTTATAATACCGAGGAAGCAAATTCATTATTGGAAGTAAATGCTTCCCAAAATGATAAAGATTTTATTGCTGCCGTTAACTGGAAAAAAGCTGAAGAATATATCAAAGCAGGTAAGTTTAAAACCATGCCTGCAAATTATGCCCACAATGAGTATAGTGATGAGACCCATAGCGCTACTTCAACTATGTTAAAAGAAGTGAAGGTGTTGGATGCTTCAGAACTTCCTGGTTTGGTATATTTCTTACCTACTCCTAAATCTCCACACGGAGTTGATGTAGATCCTTCAGGTGAGTATATAGTAGGTAACGGAAAATTGTCTGCCAATTTAACGGTACACTCCTTTACCAAAATGATGGATGCAATTGAGAACAAAAAATTTGATGGGGAAGCCTATGGAATCCCAATCTTGAAATTTGAAGATATTTTGGCAGGTACTGTTAAACAAGCAGGTTTAGGTCCATTACATACAGAATTTGATGGGGAAGGAAATGCTTATACATCTTTCTTTATCTCCTCTGAGGTAGTGAAATGGAAACTAGGAACCTGGGAAGTATTGGATAGGAATCCTGTTTTCTATTCTGTAGGCCACGTAATGATCCCTGGAGGAAATTCTAGAGATCCATTTGGAAAATACTTATTGTCCCTAAACAAGATTACCAAAGACCGGTTCTTACCTACAGGTCCCGAGGTTACCCAATCTGCGCAGCTTTTTGATATCACAGGTGATAAAATGGAGTTGTTACTTGATTTTCCAACCATTGGGGAACCGCATTACGCCGCCGGTATTCCTGCGGATATGATAGCGAAAAATTCCAAGAAGATCTTTAAACTTAGTGAGAACAACCATAAGTATGCTATCAAAACTACCCAGGAAGCCAGAGTGGAACGCAATGGAAATGAAGTGCATGTTTATATGAGCATGATCCGTAGCCACTTTACCCCCGATAATATTGAAGGAGTTAAAATTGGTGACAAAGTATATTTCCATATCACGAACTTTGAGCAGGATTTTGATGTTCCCCACGGTTTTGCAATTATTGGCGGTCACAATCCAGAATTATTGGTAATGCCAGGAGCAACAGAAACCCTTTTGTGGGAACCTACAAAAGTAGGTGTTTGGCCATTCTATTGTACAGATTTTTGTTCTGCTTTACACCAGGAAATGTCAGGATACGTAAGGGTTTCCCCTGCAGGATCAAACACTGATTTAACCTCGAGTTTAGGTGAATAATTGCTTTTGGTTTTGGAAGAACAATGAATCCTGGACTTATATATATCATAAATAAATTATATAAAGATGAAAAAAGCCGGATTATTAATGATTTTGGGCTCATTATTACTTTTAGGATTGTTTAAATTCCCCTTATGGAACATTATGTTGGGTGCTCCACAATACCCTGATCCTTTAGGAATGAATATATTTATTAATGGCATTAAAGGGGTTAGCGAATTTGATTTACAAAATATAGATGGGTTAAACCATTATATAGGGATGAAGACAATTCCCAAACCGGAACAAATGTGGGAATTCAGTACTTTCCCACTTGTAATTGGCGGGATGGCATTTCTGGGTGTGTTAATAGGATTTCTAGGTTTTTTTGGCAAAATAAGTTATCACTGGTTTTTGGGCTGGTTTATTTTAATGAGTATTCTGGGTGTTTTAGGAATGTATGATTTTAATTCCTGGCTAGTTGAATATGGCACAGATCTGGATCCAAATGCCATAATGAAAATGACTAAACCGGATGGTACTCCGCTCACTTATGAACCTCCTCTTTTAGGTTCTAAAAAAATAATGAATTTTATGGCACATTCCTATCCCAGACTTGGGGCCTATATGATGTTTTCCGGAATGTTGCTAACATTAGCAGCCTATTTTGTTGGAAAAAAGACACAGAAACAAAAATCTTAAATAAGAATCCTATAATAAAATATGCCATGAAAAAACAATTTGTTTTTTTGTTCTTACCTGTTTTATTTTTATTAGCCTGTAATATAAGCCCTCAACCTATTAATTATGGTGAAGATGCTTGTCATTACTGCACAATGACTATCGTAGATCACCAACATGCCGCACAAATTGTTAATAATAAGGGCAAAGCCTATAAATTTGACGCTATAGAGTGTATGTTAAATTATCTAAGGGAAAATGATGATGTCAACCCGGAACTTTTCCTGGTAAATGATTTTATGAATCCCGGTCAATTAATAGACGCCACCAAGGCTACCTATCTAATAAGTAAAGATATACCAAGTCCTATGGGCGAATATCTTTCAGCTTTTAATTCCAAAGAAGCTGCAAATAAAACAAAAATGAAGTATGAAGGCAAATTATATACCTGGCAAGAAATATTAGATCATTTTAATATGTGATCAATTAAAAGTTGGACTATTTCAAGAAATAAATAGTTTTCCCTTACTCTTAGCACTTTCTGTATTATTATTAAGGTATAAAAAAACCATGCTTCATAAAACCACATTTCTTTATATAATAACCCTGATTTTTGGAATGGTTCTCCAGGCAAAGACCATAACGGTTTGTTCTTCCTGTGATGTTACATCCATCAAGAAAGGAGTTGCCATCGCCTCCCCTTTTGATACCCTTCTTATAAAAAAAGGTGTTTACAAAGAGGTAAATATTGTCATAGACAAACCTTTAACCCTTTTGGGTGAAGGCAACCCGGTGATCGATGGCGAAAATAACGGAGAGATCATTACAATAGTAGCAGATAATGTGACCATTGATGGGCTTTCTATTATTAATGTAGGCACGAGTTATACGGCAGATTATGCAGCGATCAGAGTGGTGAACAGCAAGGATTTTTTAATTCAAAATGTGAGATTGGAAAAATTGTTTTTTGGCATCTATCTGGAAAAATCCACGGACGGCAGGGTATTCAATAATAAAATTATTGGCGATGCGGTGGAGGCATACAATTCAGGAAATGGGATCCAACTTTGGTATTGCAGAAATATTGAGGTGGAACAAAACATTGTTCAGCATGTGCGGGATGGCATTTACCTTGAATTTTCAGACTCTATAACTATTAACAATAATATAAGTGCCAATAACGTTCGCTACGGATTACATTTTATGTTTTCCAACAATGATGATTATACAAATAATACCTTTGAAAACAATGGTGCCGGGGTTGCTGTTATGTTCTCGAAACAAATTAAGATGCAAAACAACACCTTTAAAAAAAACTGGGGAACAGCAGCTTATGGATTGCTTTTAAAAGAGATCAACGATGCTGAGATCACAGGAAACACCTTCGAAGAAAATACTATTGGTATAACTGTTGAAGGCTCAAACAGGATTATTTATAAAAATAATAATTTTATAAGTAATGGATGGGCTATACAGGTACGGGGAGCTTGTTATGCAAATTCCTTTATTAACAACAACTTTTTAAGTAATTCCTTTGACATTTCATATAACAGCAGACTTAATGACAATGTGTTTGAAAATAATTATTGGAGTAGCTATACTGGCTATGATTTGGATAAAAACGGGATAGGCGATATACCTTACAGGCCTGTAAAATTGTTTTCCTATATTGTAAACCGAACCCCGGAAACTATAATCTTGCTCAGGAGCCTTTTTATAGATATTATAGATTTTTCTGAAAAAGTATCCCCCGTGTTTACCCCGGATAATTTGTTTGATAATTTCCCTCGGATGAAAGTAATAAAACATGATTGAAATAAAGGATTTA
>Ga0314774_1001337_pt1 | contig 16013 bp, 14 predicted proteins | sample MetaGCBIA2018_FD_204515 | JGI IMG/M metagenome (GOLD analysis project Ga0314774, IMG submission 204515) | Cryopeg brine microbial communities from Beaufort Sea near Barrow, Alaska, United States - CBIA 2018 | ecosystem: Environmental > Aquatic > Marine > Coastal | place: USA: Alaska | collected... | reverse complement strand
CTATAGTTTTCATATTTATTTATTTTTCGTTCTTATTGTTTAAATAAAATTCAATTTTAATCTTGTATCAATCCCCATAATAATTGAGGCTATTAAAAAATACGTAACTTTTATTAATCAGTATTTCTTCAGCAAAGTATATATCGCAAATATAATTTTTTCTGAAGAACTAAAAGTGAAGATTAATTTTATCTTTGCTTATGCTCTTTTCTGAAGTTTTAGGCCTCCAACATATTAAAAATCACTTAACCACTACCGCAGATAGAGGCCGTATTCCACATGCGCAATTATTTATTGGAAATCACGGCAGAGGATTGCTCTCCATGGCAATTGCTTATTCGCAATATATTTTATGCGGTAATTCCAATTCCGAGAACAATTCCGGCAATCTGGCCTGCAATTTAAAGTTTAACAAACTCTCACACCCCGATCTTCATTTTGCTTTTCCCGTTGCGACAACCGATAAAATAAAATCGCATCCTGTTTCCAATAATTTTTTGGATTCCTGGCGGGAGTTTTTAAATGAGGATCCCTATGGAAGTTTGTTTGACTGGTATCAAAAATTAGGCATAGAAAACAAACAAGGCCAAATTGGGGTAGATGAAGCTCAGGAAATTGTCAAATCCTTATCTTTAAAATCCTATGAAGGCGGATACAAGGTAATGATAATTTGGATGGCTGAAAAAATGAATTCTGCCTGCTCCAATAAACTTTTAAAATTAATTGAAGAACCGCCGGATAAAACCCTCTTTATTTTAATTGCCGAAGATGAAGAACAAATTATTCAAACCATAAGATCCAGGTGTCAGATTTTAAGGTTTCCCCCATTATCTGAATCGGTTATTGCTGAAAAATTGCAATTAACCAACAATTTTGATGCGCTAACTGCTAAAAAAATTGCAATTCAGGCAAATGGAAATTATGCCCAGGCACTTAATATTTTAAAAAATGATACCGGGGACGAGCAGTTTGAAACCTGGTTTATTACCTGGATAAGAAATGCGTTTAAGGCAAAAGGAAATGCGTCTGCCATTCTTGACTTAATAAGCTGGAGCGAAGAAATAGCAGGAATTGGTCGGGAAACCCAAAAAAGCTTCTTGCTGTATTGCCTGGATTTCTTCAGGCAGGCATTATTGATGAACTACAATGCGAAGAACCTTGTTTATATGCAGCCAAAAACAGCCGGTTTCAAGTTGGATAAATTTGCGCCGTATATTCACGGAGGAAATATGGAAGCTATTACTAAAGAAATAGAAGATGCTATTTTTCATATTGAGCGAAATGGAAATGCCAAAATTATACTTACCGATCTATCAATTAAATTAACCCGGCTGTTACATAAAAAGGCGGCCTAATCATTTTTTTTATGGAAAATGCCCACTCCTATATTACCGAAATTCTAATCCTTATATTTATAATCATCACATTTTTACAATCTGGATTGGATAAACTAACAGATTGGAAAGGAAATATTGGATGGTTATCCGGTCATTTTTCAAAGACTTTTTTAGCCCGTCAGGTACCTTTAATGGTCGCTACTATTCTTATATTGGAAGTAATCACCGGTATTTTAGCTATTGTCGGCATTGTTCAATTAATTTCCGGGGGGAAAACCTTAATAGCACTTTATGCTTGTGTATTGGCTGCCATTGTCTTGTTAATGTTGTTATTTGGACAACGCGTGGCAAAGGATTACGCAGGAGCTTTCACCATTACAGGGTATTTTGTGGTAACGATCCTGGGAGTTTACATTTTATCTTAAACGAAAAAATCGCAGCAGGCCAACAGTAAGATGTTTTGATACATCATATTCTGTAAACCTGCTGCGACAATAATCTAAACTTCTTTAAGTTTTTAAAGAAACTTATTCCTTAACTTCTTCTTTAACTTCTTTAACTTCTTTTTTCTCTTCTAAACCAGCATTCAATTTTCCCAAAATTTCTTCGGTAATATCCAATCCATCTTTTGCGTACATAATGTTCGCAGATTCGTTAGATCCAAAAATATAAGTGTAGTTGTTTTTCTTTCCGTAATCTTTTACGTAATCCTTCACTTTTGTTACTATCGAATCAATTACAACATCACTTTCCTGACGCAACTGGTTTCCCATCATTTGTTGTTGTTGTTGGATGGCTTGTTGCTTGCTCATTAAAGCAGCTTCAGTTTCCTTTCTTGCCGATGCAGACATTCCTGCCATTTTATCCTGGTAAACTTTTACTTCAGCTTGGAAACTTTGAGCAAGTGAATCCAATTGGACCTTAACTTTGTCAGATTTAGAAGTGAACTCTTGTTCCACATCTTTCATTTCCTTGTATTCCTGAATTAGTTTGGTGGTATCCACATAAGCTGTTTTTTGTTCATTACAACTTGTTAGACCGGCTGCAACCAAAACAACCAAAATTAATTTTTTCATATTTTTAAATTTTATTTTGCGTAAAAGTAATAAAGTAGGCGAGGAAAAAAATATTTTTTCAAGGTTTTCTCAGAATAGCTAAAATCTATTCTCTTTTAAATAATAATAACTGAATTTTATAAAAAACGAATTAACTCAACGTCGTTTAATAAACTTAAATCCAAAAGAAAGCTTCTAGGTTGTTTTATTGGTAATATCTCCCTTAGAACTGATTTAAATGCGTTTCAGTTGGTTTTTCTGAAGAAATATGTAATAGAAGAGTATTCGGAATTGATCTTTGCTTTTAAATTTGATTTATAGCCGATATATCCGGCTTTTAAAAAATTGGTCTTTCCTGTTTTATATTTTTCAGAAAGTAGGCTGACATAATAAGAATCAAAAATAAGTGGTTTGGAATCTATGAGTTTCAATCCTGTTCCCGAAAAAAGATGTTTAAAACTGTTTTGGGAAAAATGCGACAAATGACGAGGCACATCATAAGCTGCCCAAAATTCTCTATAATATTTGGCGTCGTAACTCTTAAAATTAGGAACGGCAATTATTAAAAGTCCATCCTTCTTCAGCAATTGTTCGAGTTCAATAATTTGGGTTTCTATGTCATATACATGTTCAAACACATGCCAAAGGCTAATGACATCAAATTTTTCAGATTTAAAATGGCTTGAATTTTCGACTAATGTAATTCCCTTTTCAAAAGCGAGCTTCCTGGCTTTTTCATCCGGTTCAATTCCACTTACCTTCCACCCTCTTTTTTTAGCTTCAAATAAAAATTCTCCTGTACCCGCTCCAATATCCAACAGCCTTCCTTTTTCGGGATATTTTTTTTCTATCCACTTCAGTTTTTTAAGAAGCATAAATTTCTTGACCTGCTGATAAATTTTATCGGTGAAGGATTTGGTGGAATCGGTATGGGAAATATAAGCTTCGCTCTTGTAATATTCGGGGAGGATTTCAAGATCTGGCTTTGGAGAAGTAACCAACATTTCCTTTTCGGAATTAAATATCAGTTCAAATTTTTCTCCCGAAACCGTATGGTCCTTGCAGATCAAATAAACCGATTTATCCAATTGTTTAGTCAAAGTCTTCACTGCTGATATTTGGGGTATTTATAATTTTGAGCAATTAATTTGAGCCCTGTATTTTATATTATAATTGAAATGTTATTGCCGTATGACTACAAATATATAATTAGTACTTTTGTGGCTAAACTTTATCAAGACATTTCTGAAGCCACGAATGCGCTAATAATTTTTCAAACCCCCTCCTTGGATGAAGTTTTATTTTTAAGAATTCTATTTCCAATTTCCGGACCTCTCAACAAAAACATCCAACTTCCTCTTCGGTTTTAGTACATCAAATATAGTATTAGTACATTTGTGGCTAAAATTTATCAAGGCATTTTTTAAGCCACAAATGCACTAATGATTTTTTAATCATCCTACTTGGATCAAGTTTTATTTTAAGAATCCTATTTCCAATTTCCGGACCTCTCAATTAAAATAGCCAACTTCCATTTTCGGTCTTAGGACCACAAATATATAATTAGTGCATTCGTGGCTAAACTTTATCAAAGCGTTTTTTAATGTCACGAATGCACTAATGATTTTTTAAACACCCTCCTTGGATGAAGTTTTATTTTAAGAATCCTATTTCCAATTTCGGGACCTCTCAACAAAAATAACCAACTTCCATTTTCGGTCTTAGGACCACAAATATTTAATTAGTGCATTCGTGACTAAACTTTATCACGGCATTTTTTAATGCCACGAATGCTGTAATAATTTTTTAAACACCTCCTTGGATCAAGTTTTATTTTAAGAATCCTATTTCCAATTCCAGGGCCTCTCAACACAAATAGTCAATTTCTATTTTCCGCATTAGGGCTATAAATATATAATTAGTGCATTCGTGGTTAAACTCTATCAAAACGTTTTTTAACCCACGAATGCACGAATAAAAAAAAATTAATCCAGTACTCTAAAAATATATTATTCGCCCTTTCATGGCTACTTTTTTAAATTTTACTTCTTATATAAAAACACGAATATAAAACACAATGACTTTAAAATTAATTCAAAATATCGCGAAATAAACCGAATGTTCCACGTGAAACATTTTATCTTCCCATATAAACCAACAGCACTGAAACATCACTTGGACTCACTCCACTTATACGTGATGCCTGGGAAACGGTTACGGGTTTAATTTTATTTAATTTCTCCCTGGCCTCAAAGGACATGGATTTGATATTTGTATAATCAAAATCTTCGGGTATTTTCACATCCTCCAGACGTTGCAATTTATCTGCATTATTTTTTTCCTTGTCGATATAACCTGAATATTTCACCTGGATTTCTGTTTGTTCCAACATCTCTTCATTCAGGTTATTGTTATCTATAAATTTCTGAACCCCGGTAAAAGTTTGAACGTCCTGCATTGTAATATTCGGCCTGGAAAATATTTTAAACATCTTGTCACTCTGTTTCATCAAGGCAGAATCCTTTGCTTCTAAAACAACATTTGCCTCCTCCGGAGCTACGCTGGTTTCTTTTAAAAAGTTCACGAATTTACTGGACTTTTCTTTTTTAACTTCCATTTTACGCATTCGCTCCTCCCCGGCCAATCCCATATTATAAGACTTTTCGGTTAACCTAAAATCGGCATTATCCTGACGCAACAATGTCCTGTACTCTGCCCTGGAAGTAAACATTCTATATGGCTCTTCTGTGCCTTTAGTAATTAGATCGTCCACCAAAACCCCAATATAAGCTTCATCCCTTTTTAAGATAAACGGATCTCTTTCCTTCACCTTTAGCGCCGCGTTAATCCCAGCCATCATTCCCTGAGAAGCTGCTTCTTCATAACCCGTTGTTCCATTTATCTGGCCGGCAAAATATAAGCCATTTACCAATTTGGTTTCCAGCGTATGTTTGAGTTGTGTTGGTGGGAAATAATCGTATTCTATTGCATAACCAGGTCTGAATACTTTCACTTTTTCAAAACCAACTATAGAACGCAAAGCTTTAAACTGGACATCTTCCGGTAAAGAAGTAGAAAAACCATTCACATAAACCTCTACCGTTTTCCAACCTTCAGGTTCAATAAATAACTGGTGACTGTCTTTATCTGCAAAGCGATGTATTTTATCTTCAATAGATGGACAATATCGCGGTCCTATACTTTTAATCCTTCCATTATACATGGGAGAACGGTCAAAACCTTCCCTTAAAATATCATGAACCTCAAGTGAGGTATGTGTCATATAACAGGAACGTTGTTTTACCAAAGGCTTGGTTTCATCCGAGTAAGAAAACTTTGAAGGAACTTTATCTCCGGGTTGTTCAGCCATTTTTGAATAATCCAGAGATCGTCCATCCACTCTTGGAGGTGTTCCCGTTTTCATTCTTCCGGCTTCAAAACCTAGTTGGATCAACTCTTCTGTTATTCCTGTAGAAGCTCTCTCCCCGGAACGGCCTCCCCCAAAATTTTTATCACCAATATGGATAAGTCCGTTTAAAAAGGTGCCGTTCGTAAGCACCACAGATTTCCCTTTTATTTCAATTCCAAGTGATGTTTTTACACCTACAATGCAATGATCTTTTATAATTAAACCAGAAACCATATCCTGGAAAAAATCAAGATTAGGCGTTTGTTCCAATCTATTGCGCCAGTGTTCTGCAAACATCATTCGGTCACTTTGAACACGTGGACTCCACATTGCTGGTCCTTTGGATTTATTCAACATTTTAAATTGAATGGCACTGGTGTCACTCACCAATCCACTGTAACCTCCCAAAGCGTCAATCTCGCGGACAATTTGTCCCTTTGCAATTCCTCCCATAGCAGGATTGCAACTCATTTGAGCAATGTTCTGAAGGTTCATGGTAACCAACAGTGTTGAGCAACCCATATTGGCGGCCGAAGCAGCAGCTTCGCTTCCGGCGTGTCCTCCACCTACAACTATAACATCGTATTCTTTATCAAACATAATTCTTCAATTCTTTAATATTGTTCCACGTGGAACAACTTCATTTTTTCCTCTTCCTTATCCCTCATAATAGAAGACTCCTCCTCAGTTTTGTCATTGTATCCGCACAGGTGTAAAATTCCGTGTGACAAAACCCTTCGTAATTCTTCTTCAAAAATTACACCGAAGGTTTCGGAATTATCCTTTACCCGCTCTGTACTAATAAAGATATCCCCTTCTAATATTCTTCCTACATTATTATTAAAGGTGATAATATCGGTATACGTGTCGTGATCCAGAAATTCCACATTTAGTTTAAGCATATATTCATCATCACAAAAAATATAATTGATCTCTTCCAATTTCATGTTTTCAGACGCGATCACATGTTCGATCCATTTGGCATAGCGATCTTTTTCCTCAAGAATAAAATCGTTTTCTGAATAAAAATTAATTTTCGACTCCTTCAAAATACTGCTTGACTTTAGTTTTATAAATTTCCCGCAAAGGTAAGGTTTGTCTGTTAAGAATTTCAGTAGTATTGAAATATTCTTTAGCCTTAATAATTTGATCCTTAGCGTTGTTTTGATAGTTTTCCAGATTACTCCTGGAAGTCCTGCGCTCTTCATCTTCCTGTTCAAGTAAAGCGTCTTCCAATTGCAGCATCCTATGAACAATATTATTCATCCTTTTAAGGGTTCCTGCATTAAAGCCCTTGTTGAGGATATCCTGTTCCACCTGTTCCATCTCCTTCAACAAATTAGAGCTTTTTATATCCACTCCTGCTTCCTTTAATTTATTCTGCAGTTGTTGTTTTAATAGTTGTTGTTGCTTAAAAATATCAAACACTTCCCCACTCATTTCTTCTTTGGACTTTTTACCTTGCTCTCCATCCCGACCGTTCTCTTTGCCATTCTTAGGCATTTCTCCTTCTCCTAAACCATCCTTCATTTGTTGGCTCAACTGTTCCTGAGTTTGGATAATATCAGGCAACTGTTTGCCCTCTCCTTCACCCCCGGGAGAAAGACTCAAATTGGCCATTTGCTCCATATTCTCCAAAACATCGCTCAACATATTAGCCAACTCATTTGTTCCTGTCATCACATATTGCTGACTTGCCGTGCCCTGAGGTAATTCGTTTTGCGCCAGACGGTCCAAAGATTTGTTTATATCAAACTCAATATCGGTGAGTTTGGACGTGATCTTTTCAGTGATCATAGGATTATTAAGGGCAAGGGCGAACAAGCTATCATCTATATGATGAAAATGTTCTTTCAGGACATGTTGTTTTTTTAAATTCCCTGGGTATGCCGGGTTATTGATCTTTAGTTTTCTGAAATTCAACATCAATTCTTCCTGTTCAAAAGAAAACACCATCAGATTGGACAATATCTGTCGCATACTTTCAATATTGGCGTCCAGCTGTTCTCCCTGAGCCATCGTTTGAGAAGATTTCATTTTCTTGCTCATTTCCATCATTTTTTGAGCTGCTTTCTTCTGATGTTTTTTAGCTTCACCCTTTTGATTTTCCCCTAATTTTTTTTCAGATTTTTCCAGCTCATCTCCAATTTCCATTTCCTCCGTTTTTTCCCTTTCCAGATCATATGGCTTTTTTAAACCTTCATTTTCCTTTTCAAGGGTATCCATTTGCTTCTGAAATTCCTTAAATTCCTCTGATAATTTTTCCTGCTTTTTCTTTGAATTAAGCGAATCTGTTTCCGAAAGTTGTTCTTGCTTTCCAGCTAATTCTGATAAATCCTTCGCCAGTTTTTGAGTTTTCTCCTGAACATAATATCTTTTTGTGAGCTCTAAAATTTGTTCAATATTTTTTTGTTTGGAGCTATTTTGCCTGGAAAGTTTCTCTAGTTTTTCAGCTAGCTCTTCCCTACTTATTTTATCTGCATACTCTTCCAATTCCTTTAAAAGCGCCTCGTTTTCCTCCAACATTTCTTCATTTTTTTCCAGACGCTCTTTTAATTTTTCCTTAAAATCATCGGATCCAATCTGATTTTCTTTATCCTCCAGACTTTGCTTGAGCTTTTCCGAATAATTTTTGAGCATCTCGGTTTGCTGTTTTTGGCGATCAAGAAAATTTTCCAGTTTCTTCCGGTCGTTATAATTGAGTTGTCCTTTTTCCTTCTGAAGTCTTGAAATTTCTTCCAATTCCCTCTCTGAGAGCTGCATTTTGTCCAGACCCTGACTTAAATTTTCAATTGATTCTCCCTGTTGCTGAAGCTGTACTTCCTTACTTTCCTTTTCTGATTTTTTTCTGAAACTAAAAACTTCGCTTTTGCTTCGTTTTGGCCCTCTTATTCCATCGTTATCAAAAACTTCAAAGTATAATGAATAATCGTTGCCCTCCTTTAAGGAAACATTTCCGGGAAAAGCATACAAAAACTCGTCGAATTCCTGTTTTTTCACAACAATTGAAATCTTTTCGGCGGTTTCTTCCTGATTGTCAATAAAATACACGAGGTTAAGCCTGGAAACCGCATAATCATCTGATACTTTTCCGAAAAAGTAAAGGCTTTCCCCATCTAAACTGTCTTTTTTATGCTGAACATTTATTCTAGGGAACTGATCTTTTTTAACTGAAATTGTATATTCCAGGGATTCATAATCCTTAACCTGAAGATTGGAAGTCTTAATTTGATACCCGGTATCGGAAAAAAGTTTTTTGTCTAAACTAAAAATTCTTCCTTCCTGATTGAATTCCTCAACCGTATCCCGGGAAGTAAAAGTTACTTGATTTGTAGCGCTGGTAATGAGGTTCCATACAATAGTGGTTCCTTCCGGAACAGTCAAATTCCCGGTCCCTTTAACAGATTCAGGTTTTTTATTCAGATATTTCGGATAATTTAACCGCATCTCAAAATCCACCAATTTAGGAACCTGGATTACTTCAATCTGGTATGTTCTTGAAGTAACTCCATTTCCGCTCAAGTAAAAATTAACATCATTTTTAATGCCCTGGAAATTGTACTGAAATCGATTTGACGCAGTAGATTTTAAATAATAAGTTTCATTATTATAATGAATTTCGACAGTTTCAGGAACAATATTGCCTTTTGTTTCAACTTCCAGCACCAGATCACGCCCCTCTTCAACTTTAAAAACATCATTTTTCAGATTAAAAGAAAAAGGAGCCGGCGGCTCATAAGCAGTTTTATAGTGGACCACCCGGGTATAACTTTCGGAAAAAATGGATGAATTTCCAGTTAACAATACTGCCAGAATAATAATTACCGGAAATGAGGAATATTTTAAATACCTGAGACTGGTTTTGAAATTTACCGCCAATTTAAAAGGAATTGGCTTGAGTTCTTTTGATTTCTGTGCGATACTTGCCAGCAATAATTCCGACTGATCCGGGGAATTTTGCAATTGAAGGATATTAAGCAATTTGTCATTTACCTCTGGAAAATGTCTGCCAATAATTTTTGAAGCCCCCACCTGGTCTACTCCTTTTGATAATTTTAATAGCCTTGAGAGCGGAATGAGGATAAATGTAAAAAGCAATCCAAAAGAAACCGAGATAAAGATCCAGAACAAAATACTTCGGTTTATAGGTGAGAGCCAGAAAAAATATTCGATCAGCAAAATAAGGATAAGATACAGTAACCAGAAAGAAAGGAATAAAATAGCGCCTTTCAGCAATTCATTTTTATAAAATTTTCTGGTAAATGCAGCTAATTTTTGCTTTATGAAATTGAAATCATCCATTATTTTTCTCCTTCGTGTCCCAATCTTAAAACTACAAATTTCTTTTTATTTAGACTCAATTGTAATTCACTTATTTACTTATCTGAAATTATGAACTAGACGAAAGAATAAAGATTATAGACAATAGATAAAAGACTATTAAGTTGATCCCTCAATTGTATATAAAATCATTTGTTAATATGTTGCGGTCACCTTAATAGTTGGCAAAAATACTGATTGTTTAACATCTAAAAACTGGTAAGTGCCTTGGGAATCTATGATGATATTGGGCAACTAACAAGTGATTTAGATGAAGGTATTAGTAAAATTAAATGGAGTGTGGACGGTAAGTTTGATAGAATACTTAAAACAGATGATACTGCAATGGATTTTGACTAGTATGGTTTAGAAAACCGGATCAGTAAATATGTGGAACCTGAAGATAAGACAACTTATTTTCTCAGGGATGCCCATGGTAATGTAATAAGTCTTTACTTGTACTCAGGTTAATTTGTTAACCTACAGTATAGGAAGTAAATTTTGCCAGATTGGAAGAACAGCATTTGATTTTTCTCCAAGCCTCGGTGGGAAATTAGAAGGGGCAGGACATATTTCTATTGGTTTGGGAAGTCAAAAGCTAATGAATGAAATTCATGCAAAATCCAACTTATGAGACCGAAAAAAATAAGTAATCATTCCCTCTTATTCCTTTTTCTTATATCTTTAACTCTTTTTTTATTAATTAGAAGTTATTTAATTGAAAAAAACATTGAAGGGAATAAGGTTGTAAGTGTGATGTTAGTGGTAAATCAAAAAACGGTAATAGGTGTTGATACCGGAATTACAATAGAATATATATATTATTATAGAGGTAATAAATTCAAAGGACATAATAAAATTACAAATAAAGGATTAGATCAATTATTTCAAAATAAATTCTATAAAATCATTTTTAATTCAAACAATCCTGATAATCACATCATTTATATAGATGAGGAAAATACTGATACCTCTAAAATAAAAGAGGCGGGGTTTAATATGGAGAAATAAATAGCTTTGCTGCCATATTAATTCAATTTGCTAAATCATAATATTTATTTTAACAAGCTATCTTTAAACCACGTTCTTTGATTTAAAAAAATATCCCCTTTGGTATGTTGCTACACGGAAGGCACGGGAACACCCGCGATTACCGGTACGGTTTCCATGGTCAGGAAATGGACAACGAGCTTAAGGGAGAAGGCAACTCTATTAACTATAAGTTCAAAATGCACTACCCCAGGTGGGATACCTTTTTTGGTCGACCCTTGGCTTCATCTTATCCGCATAATTCGCCTTTTGCTTTCAGTTAAAACTGTGTTCTGGACGATCCCAAAAAGAGATAGAGAAATACCTCTCGATTGGATAGGCTTGACATCACAGAATGTGATATCAAGTAATTATATTTGTAAACTAAACAGGCATTTTTGGGTAAAGATATTAGCATCCCCGATGAGATCATCAGTAGTAAAATTTATTTGATAAGGGATCAAAAAGTAATGATGGACAGGGACTTGGCAGAACTCTACCAAGTGGAAACAAAGCAACTCAAAAGGCAGGTGCGCAGGAACATAGAACGCTTCCCCGAAGATTTTATGATTGAACTGGACAATGAAGAGTTTGATACCTTGAGGAGCCAATTTGGCACCTCAAAATGGGGAGGGACACGTTATATGCCCATGGCCTTTACCGAACAGGGGGTGGCGATGTTGTCCAGCGTGTTGAACAGCCCCACGGCCATCAAGGTCAATATCCAGATCATCCGGGTATTTACAAAAATCCGGGAAGTGCTTGCCGACCACCTGAGCTTGAAATTGGAGATTGAGGAGATCAAAAAGAAACTCTCCAACCATAGCAAGAATATTGAACTGGTTTTTGACTATCTGGACGAGCTTATCGAAAAGAAAGAAAACCCGGAGCACCGCAAGCAAATAGGTTACAAAAATTGCCACCAAGCCCAAACGCACATGAAGTTGGTGGCTTACCACGCGCAAATGGCATACTGCTTGTTTTGTTCAAGACCGGTCATTTGATAAAACAAAGGTCTAACATCTAAAAACCGGTAAATGCCTCGGGAATCCTTACCTTTGCAGCTAAAATTACATATTTATGTCAGCTAAAGTACGCGTTAGATTTGCACCGAGTCCTACCGGGCCATTACACATAGGCGGGGTAAGAACGGCTTTATATAATTATTTATTTGCTAAAAAACATCAGGGAGATTTCATTCTTCGCATTGAAGACACCGATCAAAACCGTTTTGTGGAAGGCGCAGAACAATATATAATCAATTCCCTTAACTGGTGCGGGATTCCCTTTGATGAAGGTCCCGGAAAAGAAGGTGAATACGGCCCATATCGCCAAAGTGAACGTGCACATTTGTACAGAGCTTTTGCCGATAAACTTATTGAAAGTGAAAATGCCTATTTTGCTTTTGATACTTCAGATGCATTGGAGGAACACCGAAAAGATCACGAAGAAAAAGGGAAAACCTTTATTTACAATTGGCACAACCGACTAAAACTGGACAATTCCTTATCCCTTTCTGCTGAAGAAGTTCAAAAAAAATTAAACGCTGGAGAACCATATGTAATACGTTTTAAGACTCCCATTGGCGAAATTTTGAATTTGGCCGATGAAATTAGGGGAAATATGATAGTAGACACCAGCGTTCTGGATGACAAGGTGCTTTTTAAGAGCGATGGAATGCCAACCTATCACCTTGCAAATGTGGTAGACGATCATTTAATGGAGATCTCCCATGTGATTCGAGGAGAAGAATGGTTACCATCTATGGCCCTACATATTTTGTTGTACAGGTCTTTTAATTGGGAAGCTCCAATATTTGCTCACCTCCCACTGATTTTAAAACCTCAAGGAAAAGGAAAACTGAGCAAACGGGATGGTGATAAACTCGGATTTCCAGTATTCCCATTGGCCTGGAAGGACCCAAAAACAGGAGAGACCTCTTCAGGATACAGGGAAGAAAATTTTCTACCGGAAGCCATGATAAATATGTTGAGCTTATTGGGTTGGAACCCGGGAACCGAACAGGAATTTTTTAACCTGGAGGAATTAGTTTCGGCTTTTGAGATCACCAGAGTTCATAAATCGGGAGCTAAGTTTGATCCTGAAAAAACAAAATGGTTTCAACAGCACTATTTGCAATTGCAGCCAGACGATGCCCTTGCATCAAAATTCCTTGAAATTTTAGAAGAAAAAGGAGTTTCTTCATATCTCAATTACACCACAAAGGTTGTAAGTTTACTTAAAGAACGTGCAGTTTTCGTAGATGATCTCTGGAATTTGGGCAGTTATTTCTTTGTTGCCCCTAAAGAATTTGATCCGAAAGCCTCAAAAAAAGTTTGGAAAGAGGGTTCAAAAGAAATGCTAGAAACCCTTATAAAAATAATTTCGGAGGTAAAACCGTATGATGCGGAACATCTTCAGAATGAAATAAAAGGATGGATCACCAAAAATGAAATAGGATTTGGAAAAGTAATGCAGCCTTTCCGCCTTTCCCTGGTTGGAGCTATGCAGGGCCCTGATGTGTTTGAAATAGCCGCTTTATTAGGCCGGGAAGAAACTTTAAACCGATTGAATTACGCAATAAAAACATTATAATTTCCTTATAAATAAACTACGATTCCCGCAGTTGCAAATCCCATATGTGCTTTGAGATTTGTCGCGCGGGAATCTTTATTTTCCAGCTCTTTTGAATTCAAGACTTTAAATATATTATTAACACCGTATTGATATTGAAACCAAAATTTAACGTCCCGGATCCCTGCTGAAATATTAGCAGCCAGGTTTAAATTAATTTTGGAAATATCTTCCAGATCTTCAGCCTGAATTTTATAATCTTCAATAAAATAATTTTTATAACGATCTTCTGTGGTCATTTTACTATTGACCTGCAATACCGGTCCGGCCTCTATGCTTAAATATTCCCCAAATATCTTAGTCCCAAGAAATAAATTTAACTGTACTCCGGTCACATTAAAATCAATTTCGGTTGGATTTTGTAACAGGTTTGTTTTATTTCCTGTCATGCTTGTATTGAATTCGTAAAAATTCACTCCGTAAATAATCAAAAATTGTTTTTTAAAAGAAGCTCTGGTAGTAAGTCCTGCCATATAGCTTGTTTTTGGGGAAGTATTGAAATTATCACTGTTAATTCCTCCATGAGTGATCCCCGCTTGTATCCCCAACCTATTATAATTATCGTTAAACCTCCTTTGAGCATTCATATTTAAAGTGAACACCAATAGCGGGAAAAAAATAAAAAACCTAATACCTTTCATCACTAATTTAAATATTAAAGGCTAAATGTAGCCCAAATATAAGTATCTTAACAACTTAATTTATCTCTTAACATATGACTGTAGCAATATTGATCCCAATTTTAGTTTTATTTATAATTGTCATTTTTTCGGGAATATTTACCGTTAAACAGCAAACAGCGGCAGTGGTGGAGCGTTTCGGAAAATTTTTAAGTATCCGAAATTCAGGATTGCATATAAAAATTCCAATATTCGACCAAATTGCGGGACGTATCAATTTAAAAGTTCAGCAGCTGGATGTGTTGGTAGAGACAAAAACCAAGGACGATGTATTTGTAAAGCTGAAAATTTCGGTGCAGTTTCAGGTGGTAAAAACAAATGTTTATGACGCCTTCTATAAATTAGAAAGTCCAAATGACCAAATAACCTCCTATGTATTTGACGTAGTTCGGGCCGAAGTGCCAAAAATGAAGCTGGATGACGTTTTTGAAAGAAAAGATGATATTGCCAATGCCGTAAAACGCGAATTAAACCAGGCGATGTCCAATTATGGATACGACATTATTAAAACCCTGGTAACCGATATAGACCCGGATGCGCAGGTAAAATCTGCCATGAACAGAATCAATGCTGCAGAAAGGGAAAAAGTTGCTGCAGAATACGTAGCAGAAGCAGAACGGATCAAAATTGTGGCCAAAGCTCGTGCCGAGGCTGAAAGCAAGCGTTTACAAGGACAGGGAATCGCCGACCAGCGACGGGAAATAGCAAGAGGGCTGGAGGAAAGTGTAGACGTGTTAAACAAGGTTGGGATCAATTCTCAGGAAGCTTCGGCATTAATTGTTGTAACACAACATTACGACACCTTACAATCCATAGGAGAACACACAAACAGTAATTTGATCCTGCTTCCTAATTCCCCTCAGGCGGGCAGCGATATGCTTAATAATATGATTGCATCCTTTACAGCTTCCAACCAAATTGGTGAAGCTATGAAAGCGAAAAATGCTGAAACTAAAGGTATTCAGAGCAGAAGAAACGAAAAGCCTGGGAAAAATCGGGGTAATGAAGAAGAAAATCGATAAAAAAATGCCGGATATCATGTAATAGAATTACTTTTTCCTGAGATTAAAAATCCGTAAAAAAAGTATTTCCTATACCTGTTATCCGACTGTAATTTATTTTTTAGTTGAAGCAATAACTCGTTTAATCCCAAATAATTTTGACGCGATCTTAAGTTCCAAAGCCTTTTTAGCAATAGAACCAACGACACTTCCCATTAAAGAAATTGGGGACAAATTTTCTTTGGTTTGATTAAAATAGAGTTTAATTTCTTCCTTATCAATCTGCGTTTGCAGTTTTAAAATTTCCAGGTCCTTGTCTATTTCTTTAAATGAACTATATTCTTTCATAGGATTGATATTAGTCGTTAAAGAAGGTTCTTGAGGATTTTATAAGAATGATTTTTCGGATATATTTCTTTCCGAAAACCCAAATAAACCCAAAAATCAAAGCATAAAAAGCTCCAACAATATAAAATCCAACACTTGGATTATTCAAGGCTTCCCCTAAACTGATAGCAATAGCAATGGATAAAAACAAAAGCGCAATA